>Ga0233432_10001613_pt1 | contig 21665 bp, 4 predicted proteins | sample SI_122_August201_6_FD_179870 | JGI IMG/M metagenome (GOLD analysis project Ga0233432, IMG submission 179870) | Seawater microbial communities from Saanich Inlet, British Columbia, Canada - SI_122_August2016_10_MG | ecosystem: Environmental > Aquatic > Marine > Inlet | place: Canada: British... | reverse complement strand
GGCTATTCAGTACGAGATCTTTGATCGTATTACCATTACTGGTGGAACGATCTCTGGTGTTGAGATGTCCGATTCGACGCTTGACAATGTTACGATCGACAATTCAAACATTGAAGATACAGACTTCTTACGTGGCACTATTAGAGATACAGAAATCTTTAATTCTACTGCTAATAACATTACGATCACTTCATCGTCGTTTACCGATGGTACATTAGCAGATTCAACTGGTACAAATTTAGAAATTGCAAACTCGTCATTCGACGATGGTACTGCAGATAACGTAGATATTACTAACTCCACATTTGCGAATGGAGCAATCTTTGATTCTACTGCAAACAATGTAACTATTACACTATCATCATTTGATGACGGTACTGTTACTAATACAAATATTGCTAATTCAGTATTCGTTGATGGAAGTATAGCTGATAGTACTGCTAATAACGTAACAATTACTCAATCATCATTTACTGATGGCTCATTAGCAGATAGCACAGCTAATAATATTACCATGAGTTCATCAACGTTTGATGGTGGTCTAATTACAAATTCAGATGGTCGTACTATGACCATCACTACATCATCTTTTGATAATGGTACAGCTGCTAATAACATAATTACAGATTCTCAGTTTAACAATGGTACTGCAAATAATGTAGCAATCACTAGCTCAACATTTAATGACGGTACTGCAAATAATGTAGTTATTACTAATTCTGAGTTTAACGAAGGCACAGGTAATAATGTAGTACTTACTAATTCAACAATAGATGATTCCATATTTACTGATGGTTCAATATCTAATACTGAATTTACCGGTACAATGGAAAACGTTGTTGCTACCAATATGACAATCCGTAGTTCATCTGCTGATGGTCTTGGTGCAAATAATTCAACGTTTGAGAATGGTGCGGTATCTGGTTCAACCTTCTCTGGTGGTACGATTGACAATTCCAAACTTGTCGACTTCGACATGGATCTCAATAAAGAATTTGAAGCTCCAATGGATGATGAATCCTACTTTGCAATCAGAAACGAAAGAACTGGTGAAACAGAACAAATTAATTTCAACCAACTTTATTCTGAAGTTTCAAAGAAAACTGCTCAAGGACTTAAAGTTAATGTAGACGCTGCTTCTGGTAATGACGACAACCCAGGCACAATGCTAGAGCCGGTTAGAACACTGGAAAGAGCATTTGAACTTTGTTTAGAAAAAGCAGGCGGCGAATTAAATCGTAACGCAATTAATAACGCTGTTCATATTTCAGTTGGCCCTGGAACATACTATACTAAAGGTAATCTCCAATTACCTGATGATTGTTCATGTACTTCAACAGCTGGTCAGTATGCTACTGTTATCGAATTACTTCCTGGATATGAAAACAATAACGGAATCTTAGTTGGTTCTGGTTGTTATGTTCAAGGCTTCGGTTATCAGAACTTCCAAGTTGATAACTTTGATTTCCCAGAGGGTGGATTTGCGATCGCATATCGACCTGGTGCTAAACTATTACGTTCACCTTACTTAAGAGATAGTACTCAGTTATCTAACTTCTTACGTCAAGATGTTGAACCACCACTTAATCCTTATAACTCAAAAGGTACTCTTGCTGATTTAGGTAGAGAATTTACTTTAGAAGCAGGTTTAACTGGTGCATTTAATTTAGATGATGAGATTGTATTCTCATCTGGTGCTATTGGTTACTTATCTTGGGACGATTCACAAGATGCTCTAAAAGGTGTAGCTGGAGATATTGCTACATACCGTAAAATTAGAGTTCGTAACCTTAAAAATAATCAAGGTTTTGCAGTCGGCGATACTATAACTACCGAGTCAGGTGGTACAGGTACTGTCGCGTCGATCGGTATTGATGACTTCCCTAACAGAGCGGTTGGTCGTGGTGGTGGTTGTGTACTTGCAGACAGAAGAGTACTTGACCCAGATTCACTATATACTTACGTATTATGTTTTGGTTTCACACCTCGTACTCAAAACGGTTTAGGTTACGTTGCTAGAGATGGAGCTGGTGTTAACGGTATCGGTTCTCTATCTATCTTCGTACGATGTGCATTCTACGCCCTAAACGGCGGCCAGATGACACTGAACAACTCAGGTACTCAGTTCGGTGATATATCAATGCGAGCTAAGGGTACTACTAACGTATTCCAACCTAAAAATACTACAGCTTCAATAGTTGGTAACACAGTATTTGGTGAAGCTCTATCTGATAACGCTGATGACATCATTGAAGATATGGTAGGTTACTTAACTGCTAATACAGCAAACGGCGGATTAGATTATACTGGTTACGATTCAGTTAAATGTGAACGTGATACTGGTATTATATTGGACGGTGTTGGTTATGACATTGCAGTAGATTCTAACTACTGGAGTAGATTAGCTGGTATTTCTTACAGATCTCCAATATCATCTAAAGTTGTAGGCGATCAGCTTGAAGCAACATTAGGTGCTAACCAATATGTACAAGCTCGTGTTAAAGATATATTTGCTGATGCTAACCCAGAGATTAATCCAAGAATAGATACAAGTTTTGCAGAACTATACAACGTGGTTGAGTATGGTGAAGAAAATATGAATCCAATTATCTGGCAAGATACAACTAAACCACAAGTTGCTGCTAGAGAATTATTGCAAGACAACAGAGAATATATTACAGACACATTAATTGATTGGATTGAAAATAACGAAGAATTTTACGCATACGATAGCAAAGCATGTAGACGTGATGTATCTGATTATATCTTACCTGCTGTTAAAAATGACATGTTGTTTGATACAAACTTTAACTCAGTTACTGCCGGTGAAGCATATTACATGGCTGCAGCAAAAACTGTTATGGAAAATCAAAATAACGAAACTGTTGCTGCATATAAGCGTCTTAAAGATCAAACGAACAAATTAGTTGATGGTGATTCTTACGAAGCATCTGCAAGACTAGATGCTGGTTTTGATGAGATTTTAGAAATACTTCAAAATAACAATACAGCATATACTCCAACTAGTGCAACTTACGATGCTGCTACTGGTAAATCAGTTATTAAATTAACATCAAGTAAAAAGTTTAATATTTCGAATGCTACATACGATCCATCTACTGGAGTATTTACTGCAACTATCGGTACTCACGAACTCAAAGTTGGTGATTATATTAGATTCAAGCCTGAGTCTGTAACATTTAGTTGTAACGCAGGAGCTGGTGTACAGAATCACGCAGTACCTGAAGCTCATCACCCATTCTATAACAAACCATGTTTAATTACTGGTGTTGCTGGTAATACTATTACGATGAATGTAGGTGCAGGTGGTCCTAACGGTCAGCAAGTACACACATTTGTTTCAGCAGTTCCTCAAGCGATCGCTTCAAGTCATGGATTAAGTACTGGCAGAAAGGTACTTCTTAGAACTGGTGGTCTTGTATTTACTTGTGCTAGAGATAATCATACAACAAGACACGCTTATCCAAGAGCTAGTGACCCTGCTGCTGGAACTCCAGTTGAAGTATTAGGCGCGAACGAAACATCCATTACAATTAATGTTGGAGCATCTGCAATTGTAGATGAACACAGATTTGTTGAATCCTTATCGAAGTCTGTATCAGCTTTAGGTAGTGACGTACGATGGAGCAATGATGCTTCAATCGCTGCTGATAACAGAAACGCGCGTAAGCAATTACAATCTAACAAATCATTCTTACAAGACTATGTTGAAGGTTATATTGATAACACATACTTCTTATATGACTCTAAGAAATGTCGTAGAGACACAACAAAATATATTTTACCTGCTGTAGAACGTGATATTTTAACAGGTTCTAACTATAACGCAATCCAAACTGGTATTGCTTATCGTTCAGGTACAACACTTGCAGATAATGTTATTAACGATCAGTTAGTAGAAACTATCGGTGCAATGAATGAACTCAAATCAAGAGTTAATCTTAATAATACTGAAAGCGGATTTACAGTAACAGACGCTACCTACGACCCAGCAACAGGTGTATTCACAGCAACTATCGGTAATCACGGTATGGCAGTTGGCGATTATATAATGCTTGCTGATAACGGTATTACAATGAGTTGTGATATGGGCGCTGGTGAAGTTAATCATACTTCTCCACAATCACATCACCCATATTGGCAAACACCTTGCCCAATTACTGGTGTAACTGATACAACTATTACAATGAATGTTGGAGATGGTGGAGCAGGACAATATCCTCACACCTTCGTATCAGCTGTTGCTAACGCAATTACTCCTGCTAAAGGAATTGGTTTAAGCTTTACACCAACAGGTGCTACTTACGATCCTGTAACTGGAATGTTTACAGCAACTATTGGTAAGCACGGATTACATCCTGGAGATTACGTTAAGTTCTTAGCTGGTGGTGTTACATTTAGTTGTGATACAGGAAGTGGAGTTCAGAATGATTCTGTACCTGCTGCCGGACATCCTTATTATAATCACCCATGTCCTATTGAGTCAGTAACTGCAAACGCGATTACAATGTTTGTAGGAACAGGCGGAACTAATGTTCACACATTTGTATCTGCATTAGATAACTCAATAACTCACATGGTTAGTATCGACGATAATGCTTCAGGATTTAGAAGTAATGAAGCTTTCGATAAGATTACAGGTATTCTACAAAGTACTGGTAAAACATACACAACCTCAACTGCAACTTATAATCCAAATAGTGGTTTAACTGTACTAACTATTGGTGCTCACGATTTACAACTTGGTGATGAAATTATAATTGCACCTGACAGCATGACATTTACTTGTGATACTGATGGTAACGTTGCAGAATATACATATCCAACAACCACTATTACTAACTTCACACCAACCAATGCAACTTACGACCCAGCTACTGGAGTATTTAATGCAACTATTGGTGCTCATAAATTAAAAGCTGGTGATGAGATTGAAATAGCACCAGAGAGTATTGTATTTACTTGTGAAATGGACGCAAACGCAACACAGCATCCTGTTCCTGAAGCACATCATCCTTTCTGGAAGAAAAAGATTAAGTTAACTGCTGTTGATTCTACAAGTATTACAGCTAATGTTGGTTCTGTTGTTGATGGAGGCGGAGTACATACATTTGTTTCTGCTTTAACAAACGCTATACAAGGTGAAAGACAACATCCTGCATATAAAAAGCCTGTTGTAGTTGCTTCTAAAACAGCTACCACAGTTACTGTAAATGTTGGAACGTCTTCTGATACTTCACCACATACTTTTGTATCAGCAACTGCGAATAACATTAAGACTAAGAAATACATCTCATCTTATACACCAACTAATGCAACTTACGATGCTACTACTGGTGTATTCGTTGCAACGATCGGTCAACACAATTTAACTGCTGGTGATCATGTACAGTTCAAGCCTAACTCAATAGTATTTACTTGTGATTTAGACAACAATGTAACTGAACATCCTGCACCTGCTGCTCATCACTCATTCTATATGACTCCTGTTATGATTGACTCAGTGACATCTGACTCGATTACAATGCAAGTTGGAGCAAGTACTGGTGGAGTACATACATTTGTAAGAGCTGAAGTTGGAGCTATTGATGCAGACGCTCTAGTATTTACTGATCCTGCTTCTCAAATACAACATCTTACACCTTCAACTGCAACATTTGTTCCTGCAACTGGTGACAGTGTAGTAACAATAGAAAATCACGGTTTAACAACTGACGATTGGGTAGAGTTTGCACCATATAGTTTCACGTTTACTTGTTCACTTGACGGTGATGCAACTGAACATTCATACCCAAGAAAAGGTGATGTTAACTATAGAAGACCAATGCAGATTACTGCAGTTACAACAGACACATTTACTGTTAATCTAGGTGCAACCACTGGTGGTACTCATACGTTTGTATCTTGTGAAAAGCACGCTGTAACTCATGTATCTACAAACGGTCAAGGTCAATTAGCAAGAGAATATCTACAGAATAACAAAGACTTCCTTGCTGCTGATGTTGTTACTTACTTACAAAGCCAATACTTCGTATTCGATGGTAATAAGTGCTCAAGAGATTCAGGATATATCTTAGACGCAGTTAGACGAGACCTTGCTACTAATTCTAACTACCATGCAGTGTTTATGGGATTAGGATATCTTATCGGTACTGAAGGTGCTAATAGAGTTATATACGAACAACTTACAGAAACAGTTGGAGCGATCAACTATCTAAAAGCAAAAGTTGCGGCTGATCCTTCAGTAACAGGAACTGCACTTACAAGAGCTAATGCTTCATTCGATGAAATTATCGACATTATGTCAAACGGTCGTGCAAATGCTAACGCTCTTACTTACGGCGATGAAGCTGCGTTATCTGTTAACCATACAACTGGTGCTACTGCATTAATTAATAACAGACTCTTCTTACAAAAAGAAGTTACTGCTTATATTGCTGATCAGTTCCCATCAATAACATACGATGTAGCTAAGTGCGAAAGAGACACTGGTTATATGATTGATGCTTTAGTATGGGATGTTAAGTACGGCTCAAATGCTGCTTCTGTTAACTTCTCAAGATTATATTACGAAAATGCAATTAGTGTATTACCTGAAGATCAGAAACTACCTACTGCTAAAACTTGGGAGCATCTTGCAAATGTTTGTTATAACATTGTAAGAGATGTAGCAGTTACTCCAACAACCGGTAATACTGAAACACAAAATGTTTCACTAACAGATGCTGGTGTTGAGGTTGCTGAAGCTGCAAGAGCAGGTGTTAATGTAACTACACAAATTATTAGAGATAACAATTTAGATAATCTTCCACATCTTAACGAAGGTTCAGTTGAAGTTGCAATGGTTACTGCTGTTAATAGAATTGACGGTATGACTGAAAACTTACAAGAGTCTGTTATCGAATACTTAAGAGATGAGCATAACGGATTACCAATTGCAATATCTAAATGTACTCGTGATGTTGGATTTATTATCGACGCAGTATCTCGTGATATTGAATACGGCGGAAACGAAAATACTCTAGAAAATATTGAGTATTACTTCAAGCGATTTGATTCAGAAAGTGCTGATTACGAACAGCAGCGATCAACTAACGTATTGCCACTCGAAGTTAAAGGACAGTTCAAGCGTTTATCTGAATACGAAGATACTGCTAATGTATCAGGTTTAAGAGAAGCAATTAATGTTCTTCCTCGTGAACAACGTGAGCCAATACAAGCTGCCTTCAGAAGATTATCTGATGTTACTGCTGAAGTTATTAGCGGAATACATACAACAACAAACGGTGTGAGATTTAGTCCAACTAACGCGTTGTATAATCCTGCAACTGGAGTATTTACTGCAACCATTGGTACTCACTCATTAATTGCTGGTGATAAAATCTGGTTAAAGCCTGAAGGATTTACGTTTAGCTGTGATATGGGAGACGGTGTACAAAGTCACACTTCACCTCAAGCTCATCACCCGTTCTACCACGAACCTGTAACAATTACAGAGGTTGGTGCTAACACAATTACAATGAATGTTGGTGATGGTGGCTCAGGTCAACAACCACATACTTTTGTTTCTGCTCTTGCTGATTCAATACAAACTGCACCTTATGTTAATACTGATGGTACAGCGGTTAGTGTTGCTACAGCTACAGCGGCTCACGACTTAATTGATACGATCGCTACCTTTATTGACTATACTAATATTGAAGATGATGAACTACCTACAAAGGTTAAAGCTTCATTCGATCCTAACAGAACAATGGCAAGACTTCAGTTACAGAGAAACAGAAACTTTGTTATTGAAGAAGTTCAAGGGTATATTAAAGATCGTTATTACACATTCGATGGCGATAAGTGTAAGCGCGATATTGGTTTACTTCTTGACGGTGTTAAAGTTGATGTATTAACTGGTTCAAACTATAACGCAATCCACAACGGACTTGCATATAGAATTGAAACACCTGGAACTAATAAAGTAATTAACGAACAATTAGTTGAAACTGTTAAGGGTATAGAATTTGCTAAGAAGATGGCAGTTGAAGCAGTAGCAGATCAAACACTTCAAACTAAGACTGCAGAAGCATTTGACGAAATCATAGACATTATGACTAAAGGCAGAAGTGCTGCTGATGTGATTAATTATACTTCTAATGCAATCAGTATTAACCGAGTTAATGGTAGATCTCAGTTACAGAATAACAAAGCATTCTTACAAGCTGAAATTACTGCTTGGTTAGCTGCTAACAGACCTTCACATTCTTACGATGTTGCTAAGTGTGAAAGAGACTTAGGTTACTTAATCGACGCTATATCGTTTGACGTACAACACGGCGGTAACTTTGGTACTCTGAACTTTACAAGACTATACTTTGAAAATGGTATTAATGTTGGATTGCCTGTAGATCAGCGCGAACCTTCATATGCTGCATTTAGACACATTGGTGATTGTGCAGAATTAATTATACAAGACATAGATATCGGTGGACTTAAATCTTCTGGTAATAGTGCTACTCAAAATATGGCTGGAGCATCCGGTGGATCTTTACTAGGTGTTTATGGTGAAGAACTATTTGATCTAAGTGCTCAAATTATAGAAGACAACGGATTATTAATGGCACCGGCTTATGAGTTACCTAATGCTGCTGCGCCATACACTGCTGATCAAATAGCTGCGTTTAACGCAATTGATAGTATTAAAGAAACTGTATCTGATGGCCTAATCGAGTATGTATCTACATTCTACGATGTCTTACCATTTAGTGAAGATAAGTGCAGAAGAGATACTGGATATATTATCGACGCTGTATCACACGATATTCAATATGGCGGAAACAGTGCAACAGTTCAAACAGCTGGTATGTACTTCGAAAATGCTGTAAATACTGGATTAAAGATCGAACAGAGAATGGGTACACGAGATGCATTCTTACACATGGCCAAGGTCATTGAACATGTTTGTGGTGCTGTAGATATTACAACAACTGAACATCCTAAAGAAGCAGTATTCTATACTGGAGATATTCTAACTCAATACGATTACTGGCATGGTGTAGAATCTTATCAAACAACTGAAACTCAAGATAAAGTTAAAGTTGGTGCTAATCCAAATACATGTAAAGCTGCAAGTGATCTTGTTAAGATAGTTGCTAATGCTGTTGATGACAATATTGAAGTCAGAAACACTATACCAGAAATGATATTCCCATCAGAAACTTGGGTAGCAGATAATTATAAGACTGCTAAAGACTTAGTTGATAATCAAAGAGATTCATTAGCAGAAAGTGTAATTACATATTTAAGTAGCGTACACAGTGGATTGAGTTTCCCTGCTGCCAAGTGCAGAAGAGATATCGGTTATGTAGTTGACGCTATATCTCATGATGTTCAATACGGCGGAAACTTTGCGACAAGACAAGCGGCTGGCATCTACTTTGAGAATGGAGTTTCAGTATTACCGATTGATACAAGAAATCAGTACTCAGATATATTAAATATCTTGGGCGATCTTGTTGAAGGTGTTGTACAAGAAACTGATGTTACAAATACCTTATATACAATAACACCTCAAAATACTTTAGGTACTCCAGCAACAGCTGCTGAAGGTACAAGAGTACATGAACTAGTTGCTTATATTGAAGGTGTAATAAGAGCCGATGATACTGATGAGTTACCTGCAATCGAATCAGGCGATACTGCATGGATTGATTCTGAATTAACTACAGCTGCTATAACAATCGACGATAGTACTGAAGAGCTTGCATCCGATGTAACAACCTTCATAAATAATAACTTTGATGTACTCGATTATAACAAAGCGAAGTGCAGAAGAGATACTGGTTATCTCCTAGATGCATTCAGTTATGACTTAAACTTTGGCGGTAACTCTGCTTCAAGATGGAACGCGGATTTCTACTTCTGGAATCAAGTATATAGATTACCTGAAGATCAAAGAATACCAACTGCTAAGTCTTACAGACATCTTGGAAGAATCTGTAAGGATATAGTTATTGGTGAATACGCTGGTCAAGTACAAAATGGAGAAGTTGCAACTACTGTTGAAAGTATTAAGGTTGAAAAACTTGCTAATATCTTCTACAATACACAACTTAATAATGATACTAAGTACTTACCGAAACTTGAAGAACCAACTTATCTGGATCCTGTATTTGAAGACGCTAAGAATATTATTGCTCAGCGTAGAGTAGAACTACAGTACAAGACAGTAGGTTATGTTGGTAAGACTTATAAGTATATCGACATTAACTTAACAAGACGTGATGCTAAAAACTTATTGACTGCTGTTAGTAACGACTTCAAGTATGAGAAATTTAATCCTGACGTTGTAGCACCTACATATCAAGACGAAGGAAGTTCAAACGCAACAATGACTTACACTGCGGCTTTCTTTGATTGGAATGGTAGACATAACTTCCCAGTATTTAATCCAACAACTCAAGGAATTAAGTATCAAGGTTCAGTTGCTCAATTATCAGATCTATCTGGTATTACAGGACAGAAGCCAAACCATGCATACATTGTTGCTAGTGATTACGCTACTAACTATTACGCTGGTAATATATACTATTGGGATGGTAATATAAGTGATTGGGTACTAGACGGTGCAAATAATACTGATCTTCTAGACGCGTTTACTGGTGCTTGGGATAGAATGAGAACTAACATTGTTAATAATTATTCACCTAACTCAGAGCACTCATTAATGATCGAAGGGTTATTTAATGATTGTCTGAAAGATAACGTACTAAGACCTAATACATTAATATTCGGATCGCTAGTTGAATCCATTGCTCACCAGTTCAACGGTGCTTCGGCAGGTGTTAACAGAAACGCTCTACCATTGAACTTCAGAAACTTAGGTGCTGCTATATCAGCGGTTGCTTCGGTACTCAATGAAGACGGTGGCAGAATCAGATGGTCAGGTGCTGATGAATTGAATAACCAGTACTTCGCCAGAGGATTAAGAATTAACGGTCGAACAGGAAGAATTGAGGGTCGACCATTTACATCATCTGTTAGAAAACTCGCAAGACGTGCTTCTAATAGTAGAGCATCAATTTAAATAGGATAAAGATATGCCAATTACAACAATCACAACGTCGCAGGCACCGGACGCAAAACCGGTAGCGATTAATAAGGTCGTATCTACCAACTGGCAAGTACTCGTTGAAGTACCTCAATATGAGGTTCCAGAATTAGTATTTGGTGGTAGTACAACTGTCGAACCAGGTGTTGGTGAAATTATTTCACCTCTCATATTCTGTAACGTATCTGCAAATACAGCAAATATCGATGTAAGATTTCATCGTGAAGATGTTAACGCAGAATTTTATGTTATTAGAAACATGCCGGTACCTGCTTACGAAACAACAGCAATACCTTTAAACGGTCAATTTTTGAAGAGTGGAGATACTCTAGAAGTTTTATCGGATACTGACTTAGCAGTACATGCTACGTTATCATTCACATTAGGCCAATCTGAAGAAGATGACGTTGTCTAACGACGATAAATAATATAATATGAGAAACGGAGACTAAAGTAAAATGTCCAAATTTGGAACACTCACAGGAAAGAATTTATTAATCGGTCATGGCGTACCGGTAGCCTTTCCAATTACTCTTGATCCAGCACCTTTTGAAGGTTCTGTAGTTTATGCCGATAACGGAGAGTTAAGATACTCTAACGGCACAACTTGGGAGCCATTAGGAACAGGCCCTCAAGGTACTCAAGGTAATATTGGCATACAAGGTAACCAGGGAGTACAAGGAGATTACGGCCCCGGATTTACCATTATCGGTTCAGTAGCTGACGTAGACGCTGGCGGCGATCCACAAGCTACTCTTAATACAGGTTTTCCAACTGCTAATATTGGTGAAGGTGTTATTGATGATACAGACGATGAGCTGTGGATTTATGACGGCACCAATTGGGTAAACATCGGATCATTTAGAGGTGTTCAAGGGCAGCAAGGTGTTCAAGGTTTACAAGGTAATCAAGGTACTCTAGGCCAAGAAGGTATTCAAGGCGAAAGAGGTTATCGTGGTTTCCAAGGTCCAAAAGGTATTCAAGGTACTCAGGGTGTTCAAGGTGACTTAGGTATTCAAGGTATCCAAGGACGAAGAGGACCTCAAGGTGTTCAAGGTATCCAAGGTGATACTGGTATTCAAGGTCTACAAGGCCGCGAAGGTCCACAAGGAATTCAAGGTACAACTGGTATCCAAGGTGATACTGGTATTCAAGGTCTGCAAGGTTTTAATGGCGACGATTCTGGCGCAATAGTTCAATACGTACTTGGTAATCAAATAACTGAATCTCCTGCCCCTGCTGGCGGGTTTATGACCTTTAATGCACCATCAACAAACACTACATTTACTGGTGTTACTAAGATTTGGATTAATGATGATGACGCGTTTAATAATAACTTAGATGGTCTATATCAATATATTGCTAGTTCATCATCTGCTAATAAAGCTTATGTAAAAGTAACAAAGCGTGATGAACCATCACGATACGCAATTTTCTCAGTACAAGACATCGTTGAAGATATTGGTGGTACTTATTGGGAATTAGACGTAACATTCTTAGCAGGTTCTGCTACTAAAGAACATTTTGTTATAGAATCTTCTCCTGGTTCGGGCACTTATATTAGTTCCCCATTACTAGTTGCTTTTGATGTTTCTGGTGATCGCGGTATTCAAGGTCTACAAGGACCTATTGGACCTCAAGGAACACAGGGTGTACAAGGTGTACAAGGCCGAAGAGGACCTCAAGGTGTTCAAGGTACAACTGGTATCCAAGGTGTTCAAGGATTACAAGGACTACAAGGTAACCAAGGCTTACAAGGGCCGCAAGGACCTCAGGGTTTACAAGGAACACAGGGTGTACAAGGTTCTGCCGGTGAATTTGGTGGTATCTCATACGAATATAATTTCGGTGATAGTACTACTGATTCAGATCCAGGCACAGGTAATTTACGATTTAGTGCTGGAAACTTTACATCTGCAAATTTAAAAATATGGATTGACGACGAAGAAGCTTCAGGCCTCGTTGTTATGGATGGATTACTTACAGAACTTGACGCATTAACAGGCTCACCTAAGGGTTATATTAGACTTGTTAATTCTGCTGATTATTCAGAGCAAGTACTTTGCCGAATTGATCTTATTACAGATAAAACAGGTTATTGGGAATTAGGTGTTACTCGTCTTAACGGCGCAACAGCTTTTACTAATTCAACAAATTTAAGAGTTACATTCTCAAGAAACGGCGATCGTGGCTTGCAGGGTGTTCAAGGTATTCAAGGTGATGTTGGTTTCCAAGGTACTCAAGGATTACAGGGTAATCAAGGTCCTCAAGGAACAACAGGTATTCAAGGGTCACAGGGTCTACAGGGTGTCCAAGGTGAATCAATTCAAGGTACTCAGGGTACCCAAGGGATAACAGGTTCACAAGGACTACAGGGTCTGCAGGGATTACAGGGTGGTACTGGTGGACAAGGTACTCAAGGTACTCAAGGCATTACTGGTATCCAAGGTTTACAGGGACTTCAAGGTGAAGTTGGTCAATATGGTGGTCTAACATTCATATGGAACTTCACTAATAACACATTAGGTGGTACAGATCCTGGTACTAATAATATCAAGTTCAATAACACGAATCCTCAACTAGCAACATTAATTACAATTGATGATATTCCTTTTGATCAGTATTCAGAAGAAGTTGATGATTTCTTAGACTTTATTGCTGGCCAACCAGGTGCAGTTAAAGGTTACTTAAAAATACAAGAAGGTAATTACGACGAAGGTTCCGGTCCTGCTGGACACCATTGGTTAGTATACGAAATTACTGGTTGGACATGGGATTCAGGTTCAAAGAATTACGGTTACTGGGATGTTAATTTTGTTGATGGTAATGCTACCAACTGGCAGACTCAAGTTAATGCGGTTCACGGTCCTCAAACAATGGTTTCCTTTATTCCAAGAGGTCCTGCAGGTATTCAAGGTTCTCAAGGAACACAAGGTGTTCAAGGCGTACAAGGTAGGACTGGTACCGGTGCACAAGGTACACAAGGAATTCAAGGATACTACGGACTTCAAGGTGCTTCTGGTACATTTGGTGGCGTAACATTCGACTATACTTTCCAAGCATCAACGATCAACGGTGACCCAGGTACTGGTGGATTAAGAATTAATAACGCTACGTTATCGTCTGGTAGTGCAATGTATATTGATACTAGAGATGATAACTTTATTGATATCTCTACATTCTTAGCAACAATCGATGATTCTACTTCACCGATTAAAGGCCACTTTAAAATTACTAAAGTTGGTTCACCTGAGATATTCCACTTATATACAATATCTTCTTCAACAGCTATTGGCGGTTATTTCAATGTCGGTTGTTCTCACGTAGATGGTAATGGCGGTCTAACAGACGGCGATGACATTACAGTAACATTTGCAAGAACAGGTGATGCTGGTTCAACTGGTGCTACTGGACCTCAAGGTGTACAAGGACCTCAAGGTACTCAAGGATTCCAAGGTCTACAAGGTAGAACAGGAGCTGGTGTACAAGGTGCAACTGGTGAAGATGGCCCTCAAGGTACTCAAGGTTTACAAGGACCACTTGGTGTTGGTGCAGTTGGTGCTCAGGGTATTCAAGGCTTACAAGGTATTCAAGGTGACTTAGGCTTGCAAGGCTTACAAGGTCTTACAGGTGCTGGTGAAGCTGGTTCTCAAGGTACTGGCGGTGCTCAAGGTGCTCAAGGTGTACAAGGTGTTCAAGGTATAACCGGTGCTGGTATTCAAGGGCCTCAAGGTTTACAAGGCCCAGGCGGTGTTGGTGCTGAAGGCGGTCAAGGTGTTCAAGGTGGATACGGACTGCAAGGTGTTCAAGGTTTACAAGGTATTGCTGGTTCAGGCGGTATCGGTGGCCAAGGTACACAGGGTATTCAAGGTGTTCAAGGATCTGACGGCCCACAAGGTTTACAAGGTGGAGACGGCGGCGAAGGGCAACCAGGGCCTCCAGGTTCACAGGGTTTACAAGGTTCAGATGGAGCTGGTTCTCAAGGTATACAAGGACCTCAAGGTGCTGATGGATTTGGTATTCAAGGCCCAGCAGGTGAAGGTTCTCAAGGAATACAAGGTATTTCAGGTAGCCAAGGACTTGGCGGTTCAGGACCACAAGGTACTCAAGGTGTTCAAGGTTTCCAAGGTGAGATTGGTGCACAGGGTACTGGCGGAACAGGACCACAAGGTATTCAAGGCCCAGAAGGTCCAGATGGTGGTGCAGGTGTTCAAGGTGCTGATGGATTTGGTCCACAAGGTACACAGGGCCCACAAGGTATTTCTGGTTTAACTGGTACTGGTGTACAAGGTCTTCAAGGTGTTCAAGGTATTCAAGGTGAAGCTATACAAGGTGCCGAAGGCTCAGGTATACAAGGACCAACCGGTATTCAAGGTATTCAAGGTAATGAAGGTGCAGGTTCTGCTGGACCTCAAGGCCCACAAGGTGATTTAGGTATTCAAGGTACTCAAGGCCTAATAGGATTCCAGGGTCTTATCGGTTCTACTAGTGCACAGGGTGCTACTGGTATACAAGGTAACCAAGGTACTCAAGGATTTGACGGAGGCGGTGGTTTCCAAGGTATCCAAGGTGGTACTGGTGTACAAGGACCTCAAGGTTTAGACGGTGGTTCAGGTGGTGAAGGTATTCAAGGGCCAGAAGGTCCTCAAGGTTCAACAGGTTTCCAAGGTGGTATTGGACCTGCTGGTACAGGCTCTCAGGGTGAAGCTGGTTTCCAAGGTGATGTTGGCCCAGGTGGTCAAGGTCCTGCTGGACCTCAAGGCCCTGCAGGTTCAGAAGTTGGTCCTCAAGGATCAGCTGGTTTCCAAGGAGCAACCGGTTCTGGTATTCAGGGTGTTGCTGGCTCATTAGGGCCGCAAGGTACTGGAGGATTACAAGGACTTACTGGTAATCCCGGTAATGATGGTACTAACGGTGCGCAGGGTCCAAGTGGTGCCCAAGGTATTCAAGGTAATGCTGGAAGCAGCACTGGTTCTGACGTAGCATCTCTACATACTTCTGGTTTACAGGGAACTGCGATGTTTGTTACTCTGGTTCAAGGTGGATCAGGTGTACGACCATTATATGGAACAACAACTCCTAACCCAGGATCACAACAAAACTTCTTCTATACTGCTAACGATGATGAGCTAACATTAGAAAATATTAAGATTGACGGTTCGGCTACACTAAACGGTTCAACGATTACATCATGGCCATCTGGGAGTGGTGCAACTACTATTAACGGTTTAACTGATGCTAAGTTTTATGCTAGTAGAATCTTAGCTCTTGGTAACGGAGCAGGTGCTGCTCATACTAATGCAAGTGGTGGAATATATGTGACTGCTGTTGGTCAAAACACTTTTGCAAGTTCTGATCAGCCTGGTAACACAGGTTTTGGATATAACGCCGGTGCATTAGCAACAACTGCTGGATATAACACTTATATCGGCTCGTTAGTTGCATCATCTGCAGCGGCCACTGGTAATACAAATACAGGTGTAGGACACAGTGTGTTCTATGATATAACAAGTGGTGCTAATAATACTGCTGTTGGCGCATCGTCATTGGCCAATCTCAACACTGGTGATAATAACGCTGCGCTGGGTAGCGGCGCGATGGGTGGCTTGACAAGTAATCCAGGTCAATCTACAGCAGTTGGTGTAAATGCTGGTAACACGATTACTTCTGGTACTAATAACTTAATATTAGGTTATAACGCACAACCTTCAACTGGAAGTGTTAGTAATGAGATTACTCTTGGTGATGGTAACATTACACGATTCAGAATACCAGGTATTACTTCAGGTGGTACAAACGGTCATGTATTAACATATAACTCATCTAATGGATTAATTGAACTTGCAGCTGGAAGCGGTGGTGGCGGTGCATCTGATATTAATGGTTTATCTGATGCTAAGTATTCAAACGGTAGAGTATTAGCGTTAGGTAATGGGGCAGCTGGTTCTCATACCGGTGCAAGTGGTGGATTATATATGACTGCTGTTGGTCAATTGGCACTTGCTAATAGTGACAGTAATTCGAATACAGGTATTGGTTATAAGGCTGGTAACGGTGTAACAACTGGTACTGGCAATACTTATGTTGGTGCAAATTGTGGTGGCGGGGCAACATCGACAGGTCTTCTAAACACAGCTGTAGGTGCTAATGCGTTATTAGACATAACATCCGGTGAAAATAATACCGCAATGGGTATGAATGCAGGTGCTAACATTACAGCTGGTGAGAACAATACTGCGGTCGGTTATCTTGCATTAGGTAATAATTCAATGACTACCGCCAGCATGAATACAGGAGTTGGTGGCGGTGCTGGTAACACTAATACTACTGGAGAAAATAATACATGTATTGGTTATAACGCACAACCTTCAGCTGGTACTATATCAAACGAAGTTACTCTTGGCAATAGTAATGTTACAAGATTCAGAATCCCAGGTTTAACTTCTGGCGCAACTAACGGTCATGTATTAACATATAACTCATCTAATGGATTAATTGAATTTGCTGCGCCAACAGGTGGTGGCGGTGGTGGAGGTCTTGCTAATGTTGTTGAAGATACTACTCCTCAGTTAGGTGGTAACTTAGACGGACAAACATTTGATATTACAACAACTGGTGATATTACAGCTGCTAACTTTAACTCAACATCTGATGAATCTCTTAAAACAAATGTAGAAACAATTGAAAATGCATTGACTAAAGTTATTAACATGCGTGGTGTTAACTTTGACTGGGTTGATACAGGTAAAGCATCAACTGGTGTTATAGCTCAAGAAATGGAAGAGGTACTGCCACAAGTTGTTAGTGCTAGTGAAAATGGTACTAAGCATGTAGCTTATGGTAACATAATCGGTACATTAATTGAAGCTATAAAAGAACAGCAAAGACAAATTGAAGAACTTCAAGAAATTGCTCACCCACCAGTTGCTCCAGGCGGCGCGACTGAGTTACTAAACTTAATACAGGATATTGAATCTCGACTCGACAACTTGGAACAATAATGTGGTTAATTTTTATAAGGGCGAGTTCAGAGATTCAATAGACGAGTTCGAACGTATAACTAGACAGTTTTTTGGTGGTGATCCACAAGCTGTACAAGATAATCTACGGTATCTAAATGGGTTATTTTATAATGCACGGCCAACGATATTGAATAGAAGTATTTGGAAATCGCTTCAAGGATCCAGAAGCTTCAAAGTAAAAAGTTTTGATAACATTTTTACAAATTTGAAAAGAGAAGGCGATAGAAAAAATGTGAGTAGAATCGCTCTTCAATTCATCGGTGAAGGTAGAGTAAACGATTTTAATGGCAGCGTGGTTTGTCCTATTATATTACACGCACCAAATAGTACAGGTTCTGAATATCAACTTGTAGCCGGTAATACTCGTTTATCAATGGCAAGCGCATTAGGAATAAGACCTGAAGTTGTTATATTGAATACTGACTGGTAGGAAAGCGAATAAATAATAAAGATAATGTAGATTTTATAAAAAAGGTTTATCTCTAATGGCATCAAGAGCAAATATATACATCGATAAGGGCGCAGATTTCAGAACAGCAATAGAACTGTTTAATGAAGCCGGCGCTGAATATGCAGACGCAACTATCAATGTGTATAACTTCTATTCAAGCATCAAAAAAGTATATTCTGATACCGCTATTGTAAACTTTACGATAGAAAAAGCTAACAACGATATCACTCTCGTTTTAACTGATCAGCAAACAGGTTCTCTTAAACCTGGGAAATACCAATACGATGTCATCATGCAAAAACAAACAGGAGAGTTGTCCAAAATAGTTGAAGGCTTAGCAATCGTAGTCGATACTGTTACGGAGGTTGCGTGAGCATAAAGGTCAAGGTAGGTGGCGGCCGAAGTATTAAGGCTGTCCCTAAAGAAGGACTAACTACTTCAATTGTAGCACCTGCAGAACGAAAACCCCAAATCGTTCCGGATTCTGTCGTACTTGGTATAGACACGTTAGGTAATTATGTTCAGCAAATCGAAAGTGCTAATGGTATCATCGTTACACAAACGGTATACGATCAAGCTGCTAACGTCGTTATTGGCCACGCTAATACTTCAGGCGAAGTTAGTACAACAAACGGTAATCTAAGTTTTCCCAAGAATATTAATATAGACCAATTTGGTCATATTACACAATTCCAAAATACAAGTTTTAACCCATTAAACTTTACTGCCAACTCATCTACAATATTTACAAATGATATTACGATTGGTAATACATCACTTACTCTAGGTGAAACAACATCTACACTTGTTGGATTAACAGACTTAAATGTCTTAGGTCCAATATCATCTGATACAGCTACAATACGAAGTATCACAGAAGGTAGAATATTATTTGCTGGTGCAAACGGTTTTGTATCTGATAGTAGCGGATTAACGTATGACGGCACAAGCCTGATCGCTGATGGTGGTGTATTCCTTGACGGTTTACAAGTACCAGGTCAGTCTGGTTTGGGCAGTGTTAATGTTACAGACTTAACAGATGGTCGTATAGTATACGCAGGTGCTAACGGTGAATTAATTGATAGTAACAATCTAAGATTCGATGGTACATCTCTTACAGCAACAGGTGGAGTATTCTTAGATGGTCTTGAAGTACCAGGTCAAATTGGTGCTGGAAGTATTAATGTTACTGATTTAACTCAAGGCCGTATTGTTTATATTGGTGCAAATGGCGAGTTAATAGATTCTAATAACCTACGGTTTGACGATACAAGTATTATCGCAACTGGTGGTGTCTTTTTAGATGACCTATCAGTTCCCGGTCAAGCAACATTAGGTAGTGTTAATATATCAGATTTGACTGAAGGTCGAATCATGTACGCTGGAGCAAACGGCGAACTTATTGATACTGCTAATTTATCTTTTGACGGTGTTTCTATCACTGCTACCGGCGGTGTATTCTTAGATATATTACAAGTACCAGGTCAAGCAGAATTTGGTAGTGTTAATGTTACAGACTTAAGTAGCGGCAGAATAGTTACTGCTGGTTTAGATGGCGAATTAGTTGATAGTAATAAGTTAACTTTCGATGGCTCATCTTTATATGTAGATGGTAACGCTGATATCACTGGTAATATTACAATCGGTGGTAACATTATCATCGGTGATTCTCCAGTTGATTCCATTAACGTTGTTGCAGACTTTACATCTGATATTATACCAGACTCATCTGGCTTATATAGTTTAGGTTCAATCAATAAGAATTGGTTCCGAGTATTTACTCCAGCAATTAAGAGTGATACTGGTGTTGTTTCTATTGATGAAACAGGTGCATTTGTTTTACCTGTTGGTTCAACCGCTGATCGCCCTTCTAATAACGAAGTTGGTATGGTTCGTTATAATAGTTCTGATGAACGATTTGAAGGTTATGACGGTGTCGGTTGGTCAGAATTAGCTGGTTCAGTAAAAGACGTTGACAAAGATACCTTAATTACCGCTGAAGATTCTCCAGGTTCAGATAACGATCAACTTAAATTCTTTACTGCTGGTATTAACCGTTTAACATTAGAAGATACTGGTGATCTAGACTTTAAGTCTGGTTCTGTTAGATTTGAATATTCAACTGGTAATTTAATAGCAAATAATAGTTTATATGTTACTGAATTACAAGATGTTGGTGGTATTGTTTATACTGGCCCGGATGGTTTAGTTAAAAATGAAGCTAACTTAGCATGGGACGGAACCAATTTAACAATCCTTGGTGGTATTACAGTTGATGGTGACTTTAGTACATCGGGTGGTTTATCAGGTGACAGCTTATCTGTAGGTAACTTACAAGCTAACACAATGATGTTTGTATCTGATACAGGTGCATTATCATCTAATAACAACATTCAATTTGACGGCACGCATATGAATGTGAATGCAACTTCTGCATTCCTCAAAGCGCCTACAATTGAAACAGTTACACAAGGTCATATATTTGTAGCTGGAGCCAATGGAGCATTACAAGGTAGTTCTGGTTTAACATATGATGGTACAGACCTTGACGTTACTGGTAATGTTGATATTTCTGGCGGACTTACAATTGGTGACGACTCAGTATTTGGCGGTACTCAAGTTACTGTTCCAAGTATTAATGTTCTAGACTTAACAGCTGGTCGTGTTACCTTTGCAGGTGTTGATGGCGAACTAACTGATAGTAATGATTTAACATGGGATGGTTCTACATTCTATGTCGATGGTAACGGAGAATTTACAGGTGATGTAACTATCTCTGGTAATCTTACTCTTGGTGACCAAGTACAAGACACAATTAATGTAGTTGCTGATTTTACTAGTAACTTAATTCCAAAGGACGACGCAACTTACGACTTAGGTCAAACAGGTTCTAATTGGAATACATTACATATACGAACACTAGATTCAGATACTGAAGTAGTTACAGTAGATACAACTGGAGCGTTTACAGTACCTGTTGGTACAACTGCAGAACGACCTTCTCCTCTTGCTGCTGGTATGGTTCGATTCAATCAGAGCGATGGAGTATTTGAAGGCTATAGTGGAGCAGCAT
>Ga0233432_10001611_pt1 | contig 21711 bp, 21 predicted proteins | sample SI_122_August201_6_FD_179870 | JGI IMG/M metagenome (GOLD analysis project Ga0233432, IMG submission 179870) | Seawater microbial communities from Saanich Inlet, British Columbia, Canada - SI_122_August2016_10_MG | ecosystem: Environmental > Aquatic > Marine > Inlet | place: Canada: British... | reverse complement strand
GCCATTACCACTTCACCTTGTCTGCCCAGTAGGCCGCAGACAGTTTGCCTTTGGCAATGTTCTTTCTATGCCTGGCTTTAAAAGATGCCCGCTTTTTTTTCATCTTATTAGACTCACCAGCCTTTGGTTTGCCTGCTGTCTTAGCGCCCTGCTCGCCAAAGCGAATAATCTTTTCCTTGCCGCCAGAGCAAGCCTTAACGATGTGTGATTTTTTTGGATGACTTGGCGTACGCTTGGGCGCGTTGCATTTCATCTTTGCCTTGTTAGCTTTTGCTGCCATCACAGGCTCCCTTCACCGCACAGCGTTTCCCAAATAGAATTATGGGCTGCAATTTGCTTTGCTGCTGCATCACTTAACGAAGAAATGTCAGCATCAAAAAGATAGATAGGCTGGTAAATGTAGCAAGCAGCTTTTGCTTGAGCATCTTCATTCCTATCGCTTTGATGGCGGGCGCAAGATGTTATCGACACTACTGCGAGGCATAACAGAAATGCCATTACGGATTTTCTGAGCGCGCTGCATTGCGCCAATAGCATTAGACAAACCCTTTGCCATAGAAGCTGCCTCACCCATATCAATTAGCTTCTTATTCCTAGCATAATTTACCCAGGAAAAACTAATCTTTAATAGTGCCGTAATCACAGACATCACGAAGGCGGTAGTCATGTTAACGAAACTTTTTTATCCGTAACAAAACGTAGGGCAATGTTGACGATGCCCATAACCACGCCAATGATTGTTGCTTGCAGTTCTGGGGTCAGATCAAACAGCCCCAACGCACCGGTAATAGATGCAATAACCGCGATAACATTTACCCAAAGGGTTTTGCTGGCCCAGAATAGTTTCATTTCTTTATCCATTGGTGGTTATCCTCTGCTAATTGATAGTGCGGATAGTCTTTGAAAGACTTCCAGTCGCCGCCCCACTCAATGGGAACAGCAGTAATCTTTGCGGCTTCTTGAACAGCATCATTCAATGCTATCCATTTATCAAGGTTTTCCGACAAGTCCCAGACAATGCCTTTGCCGGTAACATAGGGAGCAAGGTCTATCGCTTGAGATGGTTTGTAATTGTGTTTGCTTTTGACATTTGCGCCGTCGGCATAAGTCACAATGTTTCCAGGCTCAGACCGACCTTGAGCAAATAACTTTTGCTGTTCAAGAGAAGACCTATGCCCTTCCACTACGGTGATATCTACCTCAGACAAAAGCAAAGCTACATGAGCAACCATCTGCAAACGAGCGTCACAACTTTTTAACTTAAACATAGAGGTTGAACTGTACTTCCACCTCATATTTTAGATCCCTTCATCGCTAAAATCTCGGCATCCTTCGCCTCATTTTCAGCCCGGTGTGCAACCGCACTGGCGCTATGTATCTGCGGGATGACAAGAGAAGCAATAGCCCACGGCAGCATGATTGACGCGTCTTGCAGGATCGTCGCTCCGTTAATCCCATTGGTCTGGGCATTGCGAATAGTTATTTTTACATGACCCGGACGATCATCTACTGACTCCACCTCGACGTTCATTGAACAAACTCCCTAATCATGGGAAACACAGGCTCGATAGCAAGCGCTATTGTTTGAGCCAACTGCCGATGTTCTTTTTGAGTAGATGGATCAGTTCGAAGCTCAATGTAATGCAGCCATGATCTTACAGAGCCACTCATATAGAGTCGGGTCCAAGTCAGGCCCTCTGGCAAGATTGATCGAGCGACTTCCTTGGCCAAACCTTTTTTCAAAGCAGCATCATAAGCATCAAAGGTCGATGCCATTAAGCTGTCTTGAACATCATTCCACCATCCAATGAGGCTGTCGTCGTCCGTATCCAAACTGTTCTGACGATTAACGTGGTCTTGCAATCGCGCCTCGCGACGATCCCCATTAGTTTCGGTGGCGGAATAACGCTGGCTAAACTCTTGGAAAGAAAACGACCGATGCCTTAGCATCTGGCGGGCTATATCCCGAGTCGTATCTACCTGACAGCAAATGGTAGCCATTTCAAATGGCGAAAAATGCTTGTGCTTAAGAAGATAATTAAGAAGCTTGTCGTTGTTTAGGGCGCTGACCTGAGAAGTAGGATTAGAAACCCTAGCAAAGTAACATATATCATCGCCCAGTGTGTTCCCCGGCGCGGCACCTACTCTGCGTGAGTAACTCTGCACTGATACATACACGGCTTTCCTCCATTATGAAGAACCGGACACTCTCACAAGGTCGCGGAATGCCGCCCATATAATACCAATTGCGCCAATGACGCCAGCAATATAAAGAAGAATCTGCCTTACATACGCAGCAGCATACCGTGCTTTTTTATCTTGCTCTATAAGAAGCCGTATTTCTTCTAGCTCAGACTCAGTAAGCTGCGCCATTGCCGTTCCTTATTTACTCGTATACGTCTGGATATACTGTACCACTCCACCAATCTCAACTTCAATCCAGCCTGCATGCGAAGCGCCGACAGTACCAGCATCAAGGATTTCTAGATTTTGTGTACCCAGGCCAAGAGCAACAGCGCCATCTACCCTTAGCTTTTCACTTGCTATTGGCGATGTCGCGCCAACTAACAATGCCGCTGCGCTCTCGTCAAACCGAGCAATCTCACTGCCTGACGCATTATAAAACATAATATCAGAATCAAATCGCTGGCGAGTCGTGCCGTCTTGAGCCAAGATCATTCGAGATAATTGAGCTGATGTGCCGCCATAAAGCCAGAACGCAGCACCCGCATTAAAGTTAGAGCCACCAGAGATGAAAACATTTTGATCGTTAACAGCGTGTTCAATCTGCATTGCAGACCCGCTTTCGCCTAGATCAATGTGTCCTTTTAGATTTGTGGTTCCCTCTACTACAGCATTGGAATCGATCTGAACTTCACCCGTTCCATTCGGGTCAAGAATAATGTCACCGTTTGTATTGGTCGATGATATTGTGTTGCCAGCGATGGTTATGTTGCCAAGCACCGGAGTAAATGTAGCAGCGGTTAACGTGCCAGTAATATCAACATCACCATTAACGTGAAGCTTTTCACTTCCTGTCAGCGCAGTTGCGCCAATCATCAAAGACCCAGTGGCATTGAACCGAGCAATCTCACTGCCCGATTGATTGAAGAACATATGACGATCAGGACTGCCTGATGCAAGATAGCGAGACACTCCGCCGACACCAAGCCGAACGCTATCAGAAGCATTAAGTGCATCTAATTGTAGCTGGCCATTGTTTTTGCGAATGCGAGATGCGTCTGAATCTGCTTCTGTGTAGCTTTCTTTCAGATACATAAAGTCTCTGACAGCAGAGGCTTGAGCAATAAACTCATCATAAGCATTTGTAGGAGTAACTGCTTCATCCAAAGCAAAGCCATAGATAAATGTTGCGTCCGTTCGTGAGCTAAAGCCTAACAATGTGTTCTCTTCAGCGTTAGGACCAAAGCGAACAGCATACTCACCAAGCTGGAAATAGTTATCTACGCCAACGCAACGTCGCGCCTGATTAAAATCAATACCATAGATACCACCGCCGATTACGTTTGAAATAAAACTCACACGCTGCGCACCAAGGCAGAGCGTAACGCAAGATTCAGCGTTAGGATCAATCCAACGGAATCGCAGATTAGTATTAAGAATAACGATAGCAGCAGCAGCGGCCGGAGCGGACAGAAACTCTACAGCATCTTGAACTGCGAGTGTGTGTGTACCGGTTCCCTGGTCAGTAATGTTAATGACAACTGGAGTTCCAGCAGTTGCATTGCTGTAGCTAGATGCAAACTGAACCGTATTGTTCGTAGCATCCACCACCATGTAGTAATCAGTAGCGGCAGCCAAACCAGCAGGCAGCGTCCCTGTCGTAGACAACCGACACAAGCGACCCGTGCCTTGTGAACTAATATCAGTTGCGTAGTTGAGAGAAGAAATGTCGCCTGCTACCAAAGCAACCTTATCTGTCGCCGTTGTTACTGCGGCGGGCAAAAACGTAAATGTCCGATTGTTTGAATCAACAACCGAATAATCTGTTCCGCCAACCTTTGGAGAACCAGCAACGGTAACATCAACAGCACGACCACCATCAGCCGAAGGAAAGGTTGGACGAGCAGAAAGCCGGAATGATTTTGTTGACGCATCGCCAGTATCCGAAAGCAATGATACAGAAACAGGCGCGCCTAATGGACTTGTGCCAGCAGAAAAATCAAAAGATGGATTGTTCGGGTTCGTTGTACGATCAATCGTATAATCAACACCGGCGGTTAAAGACTGCAATGAGCCACCGGCAGACGATACATACTGAACGAGAACGTGATTATCAGCAGTTACATACTTACTTGCTGGTAATGCCGTAAACGGAGCAAACGTAGTTGTGCTACCATTGCCAGTATCCAATCCAGTCGCCGCCAAAATTTCTGCATAAATTCTGTTGCTTAAAAACAAAACGCCATCAGCACCACCAGTGCCATTTGCTTCTGCAATAACCTCAACAAGTTTGCCAGGATAGTTGTTGGTGGGGTTTTGTTGCTGCGCAGCATTGTCAGTCGTGAACTCACAGTTCTGTATTAAACCCTGTGCATTCCCGTACCACGTTCCGGCGGTGTTTCTACTGCCATCAACGGTTACACACTGAGTAAACTTGCGAACGTTAATGCGAGTTAAAGAATACCGTGTGGTCCTAACTAGCGGAATGCCAATATAATCATTGCCATCTGTTGACGTATCATCGTTGCCCAACAGAAGAAACCCGCCAAGATTAAAGTCGCCAGTAAGCCCATCCATGCTTGGCAGAGAGTCTTCCATAACAAAGCCATTTGTCCTGTCAGCAAATATCTTGCTTTGATCAGGACCAGAACCACGCAAAGTAAACCCATCATAGATTTTAATGGGGCTGGTAATGCGATAGCTAACACTTGGAATGCCTATTTCAACAGCCAAACCAGCACCGTGAGCCGCCGCATGACAGGCGTTGATTGCGGCAGTGTCATCTGTGGTTCCATCGCCCACCGCACCGTACTGTTTCCAAGTAAGAAAGCCCGTACCGCTTTCAGCGAATGCTCGGTTCTGCGAATAAGTCATAGATTACCCCTACGATGCAGACAGTTGAATAACAGATACAGTGTCGCCAGCAGATAAGCCATATGTAAAAATAACTTGGCTTCCATTTGTAGCTGCATAGTCAGACTTAGGAACAATTAAACCATTAACGGACACAAAAATAGTGCCCACTTCATAGCTAATTGTAAAAACAGTCTGAGCTTCAATGGCTGTAACATCTGATTGCGTTACCGCTCGAGCCATTCCAGTGATAACGCTTTGTCCATTTTCAGCAACAGCCATTGGCGTACCGTTAATGTCAAAAGCAAGCCACTTGCTCTTACGCGTATTAACATCTGGAATCACCAGATCAGAAGATAGGTCTGTAACTGGCACTCGCATTGAGCGAACAAAGTCTTCTTCAAGCTGCCGCATCAGCAGCATGTTGCTATCAAACTCTTCATTGAGAGCAGCAACAGAGAATGGGCCACCAACAGGAAAGTCTGTTGCTCGAGCAAAATCCATAGTTCGGTAGATCGTAATGACATCAGCAAGAGTTGCGCCAGAACCTAGCAAACAAGAGCCGCCACCAGAACTGCCAACCCCAATCAGGCTGTATTCGTCAGCCGTTGATGGAGATGCCACTCGTGTAATAACAGCGCCATTGCGCAAAACAGTTACATCATCGTTTTCAAGGAACTCAAACGGGATGGAGAACGCGGTTTGTCCTGCCGTAGCAGTGTATTGTACGCGTGGAGCAACATCATTAACGATCATTATTCTTCTCCTGTAAGCGCCCAAGTTATATCTTTTAATCCATCGCGCCACCAGATCAATCCAGCGCCAGGCACAACCCTTTGTATCGCACGGGCTTGTTCATAAGTAGTCGATGAACCATCAGTTAATGTATCGACTAGACCATAGGCCAAAGACCAACCAACACCCGCCACATCTTGAGCGATCTCAGCGCCCTCTTCTCCGCTTTCTGTAAACGGAATATCTAGACCCAAAGAGCTTCGAGCGCCAAATCCTGCCTTGTCAAAGATACCATGCACTTGTTCAAACATACCAAGCAAGCCAGATAGCTCGAGTGACCGGATCAAATGCTCTTCAGGTTCTTTTTCCTCCCAGGCGTAGCCGGGAGTTTTGAGATAATCGGCAAGGAAACCCATAACCATAAAAGCAGCAACGCCCTGAACAGGATATGGACTTGCGCCCGATGCCATAGCATGTGTAATTTTTGCCATGGACGTAATTGGGAATGTCAAAAGCATTGTAGACATAGAAAGCAAAAGCGTTGAAGCATTTTGCGTCCTGCTATTTTTGCCCAGTCCTTGATGTATTTGAGCGCGCTTTGCAGAAGCTTCTTTAAGATCCTCTCTCAAACCATTTCTTATGGATTCAGATGCTGGCTCATTAAAGGTTCCGTTTTTTCGTTGCTCTTTCATTTTTTGAAAAAGCAGTTCTCGCGTTGCATCTTCTGCGTCAATAGCAGCCTGTAGTTTTGCCCGTTCTTTTGCCAGCTTTGACGTTGAAGCCAACACGCCTTCACTTACCTGCCAACGATTTAGCGGACCAGGAGTAACAATCATGTTTGTTGCTTCAGCATAAGCAGCGTTAAACACTTTTTCCTTTAGGCGTATACCGTCAGCGTCAGTCCAATTGTCCGTGTTAGGATAGTAAACGCCATTCAGACTAACTGTATGGTCTTGCTTTCTAAGTTGCTCAATATCTCTTGGAGAAAAGCCAAGACGGGCGAGCCTACCCCTTGCTGCTTTTGTATTAGAGTGAGCATCTTTTAGGATTTGATGGTTTGAAAACCTAATCGCAGTTCTCTTCATCACTTGGTTAAATGGCGTCATAAGATTTGCTTTGAAAAACTTGTCGGTCATTCTCTCCGACCAGCCGCTAATCCTAGACATTCGGCTCATATTTGTTTTATCGCCTTCAGAAAAGGCGTTCATTGCAGTAGACATTTCCCATTGGAAGATTTCTGCAATCTGAGATTTGTCTGCTTCATTAGCTATTTTAGGCATATTGCCAGTTACATATTCTGTAAGATACTTCGCTACATCTTGCCCTCCAACGCGGGCAACAAGCTGCGCTCCATCAACAAACTGACTAAGGATACCAGCGCCTAACACAGCAGTGTTAACCCAGTTGCCTACGGTGCGCCTTGCATTCCTAGCCCAGTGATCTGAAGGCAATGAATGTTGCGCGCCCATCAAACGATCCCGCATCAGAAGCAATACAGACTCTGCTTCTAAGACTTCTTTTTCGCTTAGTCCTTTATCACTGAGATGCTTGCGCACATCTTCAATGACATTGGTAGCATCGTTGCTGCCAAATGTGCGGCGCATTTCAATCTGCGTTCCGGTCTTCTGGAAATAAGTAAGCATCACAGAAGACATGTCATCTTCGATAAAGCTAACCTGACGATTAGCATTAACCGCCAACAGCTTTTTGGTGTCGAGATTTAAACCACGGCCATATGTTGCAGACACAGATGGCAATAAACTAGAGGGATTGATACTAATGTCTGGATCAGACAACCAAGCCCTTAAAAATTTGTGTGCAGCAGCATCAGCTTCTGGTTTCGGCATTCCCATAAACGCCATGAAATGATCGTCGCGGACCAAAGCATGAAAGTCATCGTAGTGGTCGCTAATAACGTCTTTACGATAATTGTGGGGCAGATAACGATTTCCAAAAAACTCAGCTGGGTTAATCGGACGTTCTTTTGCCGCAGCAAGCTCTGCCTCCAGCCTTGTCACTTCAGCAATTTTATCTTCAACCCCTACAAATGGGGATGTAGATGGACGCTTTTCTTCAAACGATATTTCTCTGCGGAGTTGAGCAATCTGCCTTTGCAAATCACCCGTTGATTTAATAGCGCCAGATTCGCGAAGCTCCTTTTCCATGCCATCAAACAACGGCTTGATCTCAGCAGCTAACTCAAACACTTCTTTGGGTAGTGTGCCATAGATAGGGTGCGGCACACCTGGAGCAAGGTTGCCAGCATAAACCTCAAGTGCTGCGCGACCAAACTCTTCTTCTGTAAGCTCAAGAGGACGAGTGCCACCAAAGTATTGACGAGCAGCAGTCGCTGCGTTTGCGGCAGCATTAACCGCACTAGACGATAAGCTGCCAATTTGGGCCTGTCGACCAGTTGTATATTGGCGATAAAGAGCAGACCGCTTTTGAATAAGCGGGCCAATCTTCCCAATATGCCGCTCTCTTTTCATTAAGACAGAAGGGCCAGTTTCTATTCCCGCTTTAGCAGCAGCAGACATAGATTCGAATTGCCCAACCAACTTCATAAGGACATTCATATAGTAGTTGTCATCACGAACCGCTTTGGGCAAACGGCTAATTGGTTGGAACACTACAGCCAAGCTAGAGATTAAATTATTTCTGAGGTAATCCCTAGATTCCTTAGAGGCAATAACTCTGTCTTTTGCAATTGCTACTGCCCGAGCCTCTCTCTCATTAACAGGTAAGGCTTTTACCTCATCAAGTTCTAGCGCCCTTTGTTTTTCAATTAGGAAGTTTATCAGTGAGCGACCACTGTCCTCCAAACCAATCTCTGATGGAACTTTCCGAAGTGCAGCAATGCGATTAACATTAACTTGATCTAAAGTTTTTGGCGCATCAACAAAAACATTGTCGATTTTGCCAACCTGCGCCTCGCCTTCTGCTTTGCGAGTTTTCCTGATCGTGAAAGACTTAAGCTCACCATCAACTGTGTATGTAAGTTTGGCGCTGTTATCGTCTATCTTTTCAATTCTAGAGTTTAGAATTTGCTGGTCAGTAAGCCGAACAACATCCGATAACTCATACTCGCTAACAACCTTGTTGCCTCGGGAAGTAGGCACATCAAACAGTAGCTTGCCTACCGATGCTCCAGACGCGTCAACAATGTTAATGTTTTTTGCAGCGGCACTGTTAACGTCCAGGGGGAACTGATGGTGCAAACGCAGGGCATAGCTATCTGCGGCACTCTTTACCCATTGCCCGATAGCATCAAAATACACCCAACCAACCCGTTGGCCGGTGCTTGTAGACTCCCGAACCTTAGAGTTAATAGGATAAACATTTACATCTACTGTGTCGCCTACACCACGAAAAACTTCGGACCCTTCGTAGTCAATAATGCTGTCAGCATACTGCCTGGGAGTTGCAGCGTTTCGCAGCCAACCGCCAAGCTGTTGAGCAGCAGGCGAGGCAACATTGATACCCCTCGAAACGCCACGAATACCAGCCGACAGCCCAGTTCCAATAGCGCCACCAGCAATCGTAGATGCAAAGAACATGCTAACAAGTTCTTCGTTCTCAATGTATGGAGCAAACTGTGATAGCGCCCCAACTTCAACAGCGGAGGTTAAGCCAGCAACACGAAGGTTTGCAGTCGCCGTGCTGGCTAATGTGGTAGCCGCTCGTCGGCCAACAGTAAACGCTGCGCCACCAATATAGTTAACTGGGTTTAATAATTCTGGAACGAGAGAGATTGAAAAATTATAAATAGCCCCGTCATAGCTCTGGCCTTTTTGCCTTAATATTCTTGCATCAAGATCAGACCTCAGTTTTTCCGCTTGCTCTGCGTTGTTAAGGACGCGAAACAGATTACGGTCATCGGGCGACTGAACAAAAGCTTCCCACCCGCCACCCAAATAGTCGGGGTCAATATAATCTGGCGTGGGATCGAGTAAGCTATCAGCCCATCTAATGCCATATGCCGGAAGGCTTTCGCCCCAAGCGTCGGATAAGTCTGCACCTATGCCCTGCTGACGTAGGTTTAACTCAGGCGAAATAATTCTTTCGCCATAGATTTCACGACGTTCAGCCATCAGTGTTAGCCTTTATGCGCGCAACAAAATCAATTGCGGCTTGCGGTATTTCTGGATTGCCAAGTCTTTCTAGATAATCTGACGCTGACTTTGCGGGGCCACGAACGGCCAGTTCTTTGCGGAGATACAAATTATAAAGCCTAACAGTTTCTTGCTCCCCAATAGACAGTCGCCCAGGAGCAATTGACTTAAGTGAAACAAGATTCTGGAACAGAGGCACATACTCTGGACGCAAAACATTTACTGCCATTGGATCATTTGCAGACGAGGTTCGCGCCAACCCTTCAACAGTCGTTTTTAAAAGATCATCGTTTAAGATTAAATCTCCACCAGCATTATAATGCTGCACGACAAGACCAAGCTCTTGGATTTGTCTTTTCAAAAATGCCGTTGGGCTTGTTTTATATTTTCGGTTTGCTGCACGCAGCATTCGATCGGCTTGTTTTGGCTTCACAGACATCCAAGAGCCATCTTTGGTATTTGGATTGCTAATCGTATATGCAGTGCCGTCATAACCAGCAAAACGATTTTGAGATTGGCTAATGTTTACTATGTTTCGATTGTCTGGCTGAACGGTTGATAGATTAGCAGAAGACACAAGATTATCATTGTCTAAACGTGTTGACTTAGAAAATTGATAAGCAACTTTTTCTTCCTGAGTCATATCTTCAATGCTGTTTTCTCTTATCGCCCAGCTCTCGAGTGGCTCTTCGTTATATTTTACAAACAAAGAACCAACGGTTTCTGCATCAAGAGTGTTGCCCGGCCTTACCTGAGCAACAATTTTTTCTCCTATTGTTTTAGCAGACACTTTGTTTACGACATCGGTATAAAGTTCATTAAGAAACTCGTTAGTTGCTTCATCTTCAAGTTTATCAGCTTGAGGCGGAATCATTTTATTATATTCACGAACAGTAATTGGTCTCGTAATTGGCTCATATGCACCCGACGTTGATCCGAGATTAGGGCGATACTCTAAAAAAATAGAAAGCTCCGCTGTATTTTTTGCGTCATCATAGGCAACTCTAACAGAACCCTTTTCTTTAAGCTCTTCAATGTCTAAATCCGGGCTTAAAGCAAATTCATCATAGCGAGCCATTATGTTGCGACCTATGGCTTGTTGCCCTCCCGCATCATCAATAAATCTTTGTGCGACTGTGGACACAAACGGCTTACTATATTCAGCTACAAAGCGATCTTTTTGATCCGTTAAAGCCTTATCCAAATCTCTACTTGAATCTGCGCCGCCAACCATTTCATACCAAGTGGCTCGTTTAAAGTTGTCTAAGTTAGAATTTATTATCTCTTGTTCATTGCTATCAAATCCCTCAATAGCTTTTTCGATTTCTTTTTTATTGCTACCGCTCCATGCAGCAAACGTATCACTATTATTTGTTTGTGCTTTGTTTTCTGCGTTATTCATCTTGTTAAGATTGGCTCGCGTAAAGCCATTCGTGCCTAAGTAGTTGATTTGATTTCTTTCGCTTGCAGACAAGTCACCCATAGCAGCAGTTGAAGCGGCATTTACATAGACTTGAGAAATGGCTTTCAACTGTCGATCAAGATTTGTTTCGGGGCTGCTGGATTCTTGCACCATGCGCGCAACAACACCTTTGGCAATAAGCCCATAATTTATTATACGGTCGGGGTTATCAAACTGAGTTGCTCTTAAATTCTTAATAGCTTTAGGATCCTGTAGTATTGCCGCAGGAGAACTGCCTGCGCCTGTAATTGTGCCAGTAGCAGCAGCAGCTCTGGCGTTTTTCGCAACTGCCTCTGCCCTTAAAGCGGAAGTGATTTGATTTCTTTGTGATGTTGGAAGTCTGGCCCAGGTTGCAGAATCAATACCCGTTCCTGTCGTGTCTCCGTTTTGCAGGTTCGCTGCTGTAGATTGCAACCCTACTGGACCTAGCGACTTTCTGAGATTGCGAACAGGAGCATAAACTTTTTTGCCTATGTCTATTGTCTTCTGAGGATTAAATTGAACACCAAAAGCCAAAGCATCTTGTGCCATCGTATTAAGCGCATCAATTCGTTCTTGAGGCAAACTCTGACCACTAGCGTACAAGTCATAAATTTCTTGGGTGGCCGCTTCAACTTCGGTTTTGTATTGGTCCTCTCCTTGTTTCATTTCAAGGTTAAAGGCATTGACGCGTATCTTAGCTTCGTTTTGAACGCGAGCGCTCGCAATACCATCCAGAACTGAACCCGCAAGCGAGTAGTCTTCAGGCATGGACATTGCCATAGTAGACGCTATCTTTTCGGCCGCTTGGCTATAGGCATCTGGATTAGCAATAAGCTCTGGGTCTAAGGCTAACTCCGCAAGCTGCGCACTTGTGCTGTTGATTAGAGCATCGCCATATCGTTTGTCTGCTACCTTGTTAAAGGCGTCATTATAAAATTGACCACCGCCCTCTGGGCGATCTAATGGCCGTGGCGTCCCTGCTTTATCAACAGAGACTTTTTGACTGGTCGCAGCTTTCTGACCTGCTACTTGCGCTTCAATCGCAGCCTCTCTTGCAAAGCCTTCAGACATTTGCAGCAAGCTACTGGCCGCACGGCTAAACCCCGCAGAAGAATCTGCTGGGACAAACCTTGGAGTATCAGCGGTTCTTGCGCTAATGCCTACTTGCCGTTGAGATGTCTCGAGAGGTGCTGGGCGTCGTGCCATCTAAATACCCGTATGTTTTTAGGTTGCGTAAAAACGGTTGCGGGGACCGCTATCCAATTTGTTGTAGCGCTCTGCGTCAGTTAGGCCAGAACTGCCCGGGACCGTTAGCTTTTGATAGTTTGTGTACCCAGTAAGGGCAGCCGATGCAGCGCCAAGAGCGCCGGTAACCAACGCACTTGTTTTTTTAGCCCGCGCATTAGAAGCTATCCGCGCTGCAGTTAATCGATCTGTTTCGCTTTTTTGAGATTGGTTAAACTGGATTGCAGCAATATCATCCATAGTATCTTCGGTTATTCCCGCTTGAATCCTATTAAACGAAGCGCTGTCTCCAATGTCCGCCATGCCAGCAATGGCGCGATTTCGTGCAAGCCTCTCCTGCCTTTCCTGTTCTGCAAGGTTCGCCTGCTCTTTCGCTTGTATTTCCGCAATATCTCTTTTGCGTGCGGCGTCTGCCTGTGCTGCTTTTGCCTCTGCACTTGCAGCGCCAGCCGCAGATAGGCCGCCAACAACGCTTGTTGCTGCGGACAAACCAGCGCTGATTAAAGCAGCGGTTGCCATACTTACGCACATTAGATTGTGAACTCCATATTCATGCCAAGCAAAGTTACAGGGAAGGGTTGCGTTTGAGTTATTGTAATCTGAGGGTTTCTATCCCAACCCCTTAGATAAACTTGGCGAATGCCAGTTACTTGTGCTGGCGGTTGCGAGATGTCATCGCTACTCCGATACAGGGAAATGCGCTGTCCATCAACACTGATGCCAATTGTTTTGTTCAAAATTAAAGTAATTCGGCTTAGTCGGCGCGGCTCTCCGGCCAAAGAGCCAAATGAAAAAGCCGCATCAATCGGCAGGGTTTTGATTTCAAACGGATAGGCAAACCCAACTTCAATCTGAGTCGGAGTATATGATGCCCCCAAATCAATCTGGCCACTAGTGTCTGCCGTAAACTGACCGTAGTAGTATCCATTACCAGAAACATCTAGCGTTTGATTTGCATACCCTGGTCCAAGTTGCCATACAGATTTGCCGCCAGAAGAAGTAAACGATGACTGGCTATCGAGCATGTTTTCGTATGAGTCTTGGCTAAACTGTTCCAGATAATAAATGCCATCACGCAGAACGCTTACATAAGCAATGGTATCGAGAACACACACACTATCGAAAGAACCGTTTTTGGTTTCCCATTGAACCCAGGCGGCAAACTTTTCATCTCGAGCAGAAACAAATACAGCTAGAGTTCCATCTCCATTTACAATCAAAGCATACTGCTCTGTTGCTATTTGATTGCCTTGCAGCGCAGCAATATCTTGAACATCGTTAACTACGTGCGAAGCCGCAATGTTTAGGTTGACAGAGCGATAGGCTGCTTCACCATCCGAAAACAAAAACTCTCGAACCGTTCGGCTATTTTGTTGCGCAAAGATTGTAGCCCCATCAAATGGGATCGGCGTTACAAAAGAAGAGCCAAAAGAAGTTTGTCTTTGAACGGATACAGATGAGGGAGTTAACCCAGAATTTCCTTGCGGAAGAAAAAACTCGGACGTTTCTGAAAAAACCTGCATGTCTCGATTGGAGACAATGTGCCTTATGTTAGATACATTTGAAACGCCAACCTCAATTTGAATGGAGGCATCATCTTCTCCATTGGCCAGATCAAAGTTAGCGTAAGCACCTACACGACTAGACCACAGGCCAGCGGGTTGGCTTGAGCTACCGCCAAACCAAAGTCTATTCTGGTGTAAGGAAACAGCACCGGGCCAGCCACGGACATTGCTAAACGATTGTTCTTTAAACAATCTAGTCGGCACATTGGTTGGGTCATAGGTTACAGACGGGCCGCCGCCGTCTTCACTGTCGGTCGCCGTGCCGGCAGTCGTGACCTCATAGTGATCTTCATCAATCACTGTAATAGAAAAAGTGCTATCTAACTGAGCAGCAGTTATCCCGCCAACGCCATTAGAGCCCTCAATCGTAATTGATGCGCCAGTGCTTAGGCCATGATTTGCTTCAGTAATTTCAACAACGGCAGAACCCTTTGTCGTGCGGAAGGGATTAAGTTCATAGTTACCTATTAGCTTTTCTGATTTAACATCTGCTGTTGCCTCAACCGCAGAGTTAATGCCGGTTATTTCTAGCTGATTCCCTCGAAGGGTGAATCGCGTACCAATGTGATCAGAAACAAATAAGTTTTCAGAACAAGTAAGTGTGATTGATCCTGTGTTTCCGCTTGGAGACAGTGTTGCATTATTGGTACTGAATTTTGCAAACGGCTGAAACGATTGCCGATTGTTTGTGCTTTGATCAAACGCAAAAACATTTAGCTCGAATGTTGTTAAGGATGTTCTTAACAATTTTATTGGGGCAAAGTTCATATGCGCAATGAACATTGTGTCTGCAATTTGCGCATACGTTAGCTGCGGAATCTGACCGGAAGTCCATGGACAATCAACCGCGCCAAAAGACTGAAGCAAGGTTCCTATCGGATCATAGATAAACAAAGACCTATCGCCAAAAGCGATGATGTACTTTTCATCTGCTGAAAATTCAAATGAAACAATCCGCATTTTTGATGGGAGTGCGGTTAAACGCTTAGTGCCAGGACGACTTTGAGCACCGCCAGTGTTTAAGGTTAAAACATTTTGAAGGCGAGCTGCACCATTGGCATAAATCTTTTCGTTGATTCGGCCAAACATCTGCGGGTCAAGTTCACCCCCAGAAAAATTTGTTTTTAATAATCGAAGGTCTTTCATCTGTAATCCTTAAACCTTAACGGGCAGCATAAAGATTCCGTGGGCGAACTCGACGATTAGTTTGTGCGCTTGCGTCTGCTTGCTTTGCAACTCGCATTTGGCTCATTGCAGTTTTGGACATGTAGTCCGCAAGATCAACCTGCTGCGCGACAGAAAGAGCAAAGATTGATGCCAGCTTATACAAAATCATTTTGCGGAAATATGGAGGCCACTCTTCAATGGCAATGCTTGCTGTGTAGTCAGCAAAAAGTTTATCTGATTCACCAGCATTGGTATGGATTACATCGCCAATCCTGCGAAAGTCTTGGGTCGTATTCCCGCTTGTAATTTGATCTATGCGAAAACAATCTGCCGGAACCTGATAGGCAGAATTATAGTTTGCAATTGGATCGGTAGTTAATCGTGATAGCTGTTCCTGCTTTTTTGCAAAAGACCATGGGTAAGATGACAGTTCGTTTTCAACAACCTCATCATAGAGATGGCTGGCAGAATCTGACTCTGTAGTATTATCGTTAAAGGAATTGATTGGGTTTGCACCGATCAAAACCAACGCACGACTACAAAGCTCAACTTTGGTTGCCATCTGTAACTCCAGTCTTTAAAGCAAAAGAGGGGCAGGCCACCGCCTACCCCCCTCTCGTAACACAAAACAATATGCCTAATAAGGCCCTATTGTTACGTCGTGGCGGTCGTTACCGGAGTGGCAAGGTTTGCCGAGGTAACAACCAACTCACCAAGGGTGTTGTTGTTCGTATCGAACGCCTTGATGATATCGCCATAACGAATGCTGTCGGCGTGGTTATTGAAATAACCTGAAGCCCCAACAGTCGCAATAGCGTCAGCCGTGCGGTAGGTGTAGAAACTTTCGGAAGCGCCCGCGATACGCTTCATTTCAGTTGCATCAAACGCCATGATATTTCTCCTTTAAGCAGCTATTAGGATTCGTCAACTTCGACAACCAGGCAACCAGCGCCATCAATCAAAACAGACCCCATAGACAGGCTTGAGTTGATCAGATTGGACGCTTTCTGCGGAACGTAATCAATCCGCGTCTGGACTTCAGAGTTGATGCCGTGACCCAAAGAAGACATATGGTAGGCAATGCAGTTGCGAATGTTCGCCGCTACAGTCAAACCCGAGTGCGTAAAGATGTTGAATCCAAGCCACCGTTTAGCGGTCATTCCGCCTTTGTACGGCAGTTCGTCAAGGCCGATGAAGTCAGCCGAGGCGAAGGAATCTTCAGAAAGAAGATCAGTCCATGCCTTTGGAGAAATCGCCATCCAACGCTGGCCGTCATCCGGAACATCGTTCGCATTGAAAGTCTCAAAGACTTCAAGGACTTTTGTTTTGGTGAGGCCCGTACCGCCATTAGCAATGGTGCTGCCCGTGGTTTCTGCGGCGGCAATAATGATGTCATCCGTCGTGCGGCCAAGCGCATAAGCGCCAGACTGAGCAACGATCATACGCTCATCAATGTTGGTTTTCAGTTCGTCAAGAACATCAACATAATCGCCAGCATAATAATCAGCCATTGTGGCTTCAACATTGCTGTGCTCAAGGTCCATTGGGACGATGTCCGCATGGCGACCTTTAGTCGTTGCAACGCCCTTGGCGAGCTTTTGAAAACGGACAGTGTTACCAACAACCGTTTTCGTGCGAACGGTGCCACGGAACTTCGAACCCTGGCGTTGGTATACGAGATGAACATCACGCTCAAACTGCGTGATAAAAGCTTGTGTAATGGTATCGCTCATAAGAGTCTCCGATCTAAATGTTGCGTATGCAACTGGTTGGCTGTCGGTTTCCCAACCTCAGACCGGCATGAGTTCCCAAGTTAATGGCTCATCGTCTTGATATGGACCTGATCGCTTAATTACAGATTAAGCAGATTTTGTCAATCCATAAAAACAAACTGTTCCCCACTTTTGCTATATCCTAGTTTTTTTAAGAACCCTGCTGTCTTGTCTTCCGCTATGCCGGTTGTCACGCCAAGCTGAATCTCTGCGACATCGGGGTCTTTTTGTGCCCAGCTTGTGTAGCTTCGGATTAAGTTAAGAGCAGACGTTCCGCCACGCGCTTCTGGTTTAACGTAGAACAATAAATCCGATGTAAATTTCTTGCTAGAAAAATACAGGTTGGTTTTTATTGCGCACATAATCCCAACTGGCTTGTCTGCAATGCAGGCAAAGACAGAAAACAAAACATCGTCTTGATGATGCAAGTTTAAAAAAGTTTCCGCAACAACCGATTCATCAAATGGAATATGCCGGTATCGAGACTCCAGATGGAGCGCTCGACCCATTGCCATTACATTATCAATGTCGCTTGGCTTAACGGTTTTTATAGTACCTCGCATTCATCTCATCCACTTTTGCCACAAAGGAAGGATCGCGTTTATTGGGGTTCCAATAACGCTCGTCATTTTGTGCTTCAATCAACTCTTCTACTGTTAGTGTTGGCTGACCATCACTAGAAGAAATAGATGCACCTGTTGTTGAGCCGCCCATCATTTTTTCCAAAAGCTGAATGCCAGAAGCGGTTTGTGCCATCCGCTGTAAAGCGGCGTACTCTCCCTCATCAGAAACATTTGTGTCGGCCCAAGCTGCGACAGCAGAAATACGTGCTTGCGCATTCTCGCCCAGTGCTTGCATTTCAACAGCAGGGTCTGGCCCCATCATTGCGCGAGCATAGGTTTCAAGTCCTTCATTAAATGCTTCTTGTGGCAAACGGGCTGCATGACAGGTTTCTCTCCACCATGTTGCAAGTTCGCTTTCATTAAATGCGTCTTCATCAACCTCAAGGGTTTCAGGAAATGCATAATCTCCAGGGGTTTCTGGAACGCCTTCAGGGACTTCGGATGCAATTTGCTCTCGAACTGCTGCCTCAATCTCTTCTTTTTTTCCATGGAACGCTTTCTCAAGTTCAGAATAACTTTGAGCTAACGCTTCTGGAGAAGTAAACTTTTCTGGCAGCCACTCTGGCCTGTCTACAGCTTGCTCTTCTGTAAACTCAGCCCCCTCTTCAGGTTCTGGATTTTCTGATTCTCTGTCGTTCAGCATTGTCGTGTTCCTCTATCCGCTTCATAATAATTGCCACAAGATCACGCTTGCCCTCCATGTGGCGGACATACGCATCGCTGTGATCTGGTGTGCAAACTACTTGCTGTGTGATGCTGCGAAGATAAGCCAGCGTTTCTTTCCCTGTGCCAGTCTTAAATGTAGCAGCAATGATTTGATTTATTCGCGCATCTGATTCTTGGGTTCTTACAAACCCATCAGCCGATAGGTGCGCTGGGTTGCTGGGGGGCTTCACTCTCTTCTCCCATTTGTGGATTTTGCGTAGCCATAAGCTGTTGCATTAGAGTTTCTCTTTCTTCCGGTGTTCGTATTAAGGTTTGTGGAACGGCCAGATTATCCGCAAGATAGTCTGTTGCTTTTGCCTGATCGACCATAAGGTTCGAAATCTGCGGCCCGAACAGTCCACCCAATAGCTGCATAAAGCGCGAGAAGTTTTCAATATCTTGGAAGCGCTGTGCCTGCGATAGTGGAGCGGAAGCGATAACTCGAATATCCACTCCGTTAATAGGCGGAGTTTCAACCAGTCCTCGCTGTCGCAATATAAATATTGTGCGCTGCATCAAAGGAACAACGAGTTCGTTTTGAAGGCGCGAGTAAGTTCCAGCAAGGCGGCGGCTTAAGTCTGCCATCCGCTCTGCAATTTCTGTTGCTGTTTTGGGAGATAGGTTAGGCGAACCCATCTGTTCGTTAAATAGAGATCGGCGTATAGCCGATCTTAAATCCTCAAGCACAATACCGCTTAGATCAAAGCGGCCAGCAGAAGGCAGCGGCTGCAAACCTCTGGTATTTGGCGCTACAGGAATAACGGCACCGGGTGCAATCCTGATTGTATCAGGGTTGATCGAGCCGTCATCATCGACCTGCCACATTCCGCTAACTGCAAGGTCAGCGTTTTCCAAAATCAATTGGCTTACCAGATTGACCGTCTTAATGCTGGACAGTGAGTTGATCACGGGGCCGCGACCCCAAACTTCGCCCGCTGCTTTAGCCCATCGGAATACGATAAACGGTGAAGAGCCAATGCCCTTCAATGTCTTTTTCATAAGCTGCTTGCCGGTTCGCATATCATGCAAGCAATGTGTGTAAACAAACTCATTGGTTTTAGACCAGTCGCGATAACACGACTCGACTAGCTGACAGCGCTTATTGTTTTGCGCATCGGCTTCCGTAAGGTTTTTTGCGTCTGGAAAAACCTTGTCGATCTTATTGTATTCAAGAAAGTGCTTAACAAAGACACCATCAATCCGCCCATCCGGCCCCTCGTCCAATGCAACATACGGCATTGGGACAGAGCGGAATCGGATTAGTTCTAGCGCATTGCCTTGGTCGATACGCATTACGCCAGTGCCAACAGACAAATCTAAATAAGATTCATGTAGCTCGGCAGAGATGTTTGTTTGTTGCAGAATATCAAAAACAAGGCCGCTTAAATCTTCAAGCGGCTGTAGCATTTCTCGCTTTTGCTCTGCGGGCACAGTGTGTCCAGGGGCAAATGAAGCCCAACGAACATGCCCCGGCGTCAATCCAGATTGGATTCTGCTTGCAAACTCTTGCACACCACCGACGGCGGTATCATCAAAGATTTCTGCCGTGCGTCGTTGGCCAGGGCTTTCATCATAAAAGCCGGTGCGACCCGGCATTGTATAATCAAAGCACTCATCAAAGAGTGTGTTCCAGTTATTCTCTTTAGCGCCGAATGCTTTCCGCGCCCTAAGAATTGACTGATCAGATTCACCTGATGGTGCAGTTTGCCCCTGCATTGGGTATGACTCAGCCAAAGTAATTACGCCCAAAACCAGCGCCGGTGTTTTGTGAAGCCAAAAGGCTGCGGACTATCGACCCGCTGCCCGTGCGCTTTGTCCCTTCAAGGCCCTCTCGTTTAAGCCTGCTTGTCTCAGCCTGTGCTTGTTCTTTGGCGCGAGTGCGCTGTGCAATAGAGTCGGCGGATTCTTTTGGAACTTTAGGTTTAAAACACATTAGACGCGTCCCGAAATTGTGTGACGACGAACGGTTGTTCTCCGCCCCTCATACGGCGAAACAGATCGCTTTGCAATAAAAGGTTTTACAGTCATGGGCGAACTTGTAATAGCTCTGCCTTCTCCGCCTGACAACATTAGGTACTGCAAGGCATCGTGCGGGTGGCTGTATTCATTCTTGCTAGGCGAATCTGTGTAGCGCTCTCCGCTTACTTTTAATCGTTTGTATTGATAGCCGCCTTCAAAGCCGGCAATGATTGTCGTGCAAGACTGATCTATTAACATACCTGGCTGGCCGTCTACCATTCTTTGCAGAGGGGCGTGGACTGAATCCAACCGCAAGGCAACGTCATTACTAGATGCGGGAACGGCTGGCAAGCCAGCAGCGCGCAAAATCATAAAGGGTGTAGTCTCGTCAGTCTGTGCGCGGAAGTCTCCCGCCGGATCGCCCGTTAGCTTAAAGTTAAAGCCTGGGTAATTTGACATAGCTTCTTTTAGCTCATCAGCAAACCCGACTGTACCCATGTCAGTAGCCACAAGCTCTCGCAGAATTAACCAGCGTCTGCCAATCTTCTGCCCAAAGACAGCGGCAGGGGTTAAGCCAAAGTCCATTCCAATTAAGATTGGCTTGCCAGACATAGGCATAAGGGGTTCTTTGGCAACGTGAACATCACGAACAAAGTCGCGGTACACGGGGCGGCCCTCGACAACGCGGCCAATTCGATTGAACACATACACATCAACCCAATCGGGCGACTTGCCTAGCACCAACTGCGGATAATAATCCTCGTGCAAGTTCTGCATATTGTCTGCATTAGGGTTAATCTCATGCCCAATAACACGCTCTTCGGAATCGCGCCGCTCGTGCATAGCCGGGGGCTGTTCATAGAACGACCACTCCGCTGGCTTGATAAGCGCATCACGCTCGCGCTTTGTCATACCGCTTGGCGGTGGTGCCCACCCAGCCATGATTGCCATCCAGTGATCTTCTGACATGGCGTTCGTGTCTGCAATAACACCAGACCATGTTGGCCCACCGTCACGCATCGAAGGATACCGACGCACACGACTGGTTAGCCCATCAAAGATTGCCTTTGGAACCTCACGCGCTTCGTTAATGTAGCCGCCAGTAAGCTCAAGGCTGAGTAGCTTCTTCACATCTTCTGGGCGATCTAGCGCTAAAAAAATAACTTCGCAGTCCAACCGGCCACGCTTTATGTGGTGTGTGTAGGGAGGCGACCACTGGAACCTGCCCCACACATCTTCCGGCAACCAATCCAACCATGTCTTAATTGTGGTGGTTTTAAGCTCTGGTCCGGTGTTGCGAATGATAACCCAACGAGAACGACGAATGCCTTTCTTGTTCGGCGCTTG
>Ga0233432_10001608_pt1 | contig 21730 bp, 16 predicted proteins | sample SI_122_August201_6_FD_179870 | JGI IMG/M metagenome (GOLD analysis project Ga0233432, IMG submission 179870) | Seawater microbial communities from Saanich Inlet, British Columbia, Canada - SI_122_August2016_10_MG | ecosystem: Environmental > Aquatic > Marine > Inlet | place: Canada: British... | reverse complement strand
TGACTGGGCTACTCCGAAGATATCGAGCTTCCTTGGGGCATTAAATTGCCTCTGGGAGAGATCGACTGGACAGAAGACGGCAAGGGCCCCCATCCCTGGTGGGATCAGTACAGTGCCGCGCCCATGCTGAGTTATCCACGTTTCGATCTTACTGACTCTAGCTACGTGATTATGATGATGGCCGACCAGACTCCGGCCTGGCGCGAAGCCTATACCCGTATTTTGGATGAGCTGGCTACGAGACATACCTCTTATTGGGCTGCTATAGATTGGAACACGTTCATTGGTCCGAGTCCCGATAGGGATAAATACGTTGCAGCCAACGCACCAGGCTCTCAAGCATGGCCAGAACGCGTCCACGGAAACTACGATTCGCCGGGTTGGACTGCGAATGGTGTCGAACCTTGGGGTCTTCAACCCGACCCTATCGGTGCCGACGGTAATCTATTCTTTCGCGGTTGGTTGAACCTTTTGCTTTCGATCTACAAATACGTCTCCGGTGATGACAAATGGGAAAAGCCATGGGAGATAGCGGGCTATGAGAACGAAAAGTTCGAATGGACTCAGCCGCGCATCGTCGAACATCTACATAGACAATACACAGATCACCCCGAGGGGCCACAGTGTGAGAACACCAAGATCTGGCCAATCTGTAATTCGGCGGCAGGATTAGGCATGTATCTCTCCGACCAATTGGGTGTCTCCAATTCCCATGGCGCATTCGAGGATTGGATACAGTTCATGCGAGACAATTACGTGGGCATCAATGCGCAGAATCAGATCGAGTGGACGACCCTGTATTACGATCCTATCGAAGATTTTAAAGTTAATACTCCTGGTGCCACAAGCGCTATCAATTCGGCGTTTTTTCTGTTACCACAGTCGCCGGAATTAGCCATTCAGATTTACGATGCTGCCGCCATGACCTTAGGCTGGCGCGACCCAAGAAAGGATATTCTTCCCAGCGCCAACGGTATGGCTATGGCTAAAGCTCTTGGCGACCACACTGCAATATCACGTCTTAGCGCTGCCGCCGAGCGTTACTCGGATCCGAAATGGTTTGGCGATGACATGGATAAGTTTGGATGGTGGTTTAACAATGGAGAGCCTTGGCCTCGAGGTCAACGTTCTGCACAACAGATGATCAGCGAGATAAATGAAGGCAACTGGGTAGATGCTTTCAAAGTGCATCATCTCGACAAATACACGGCACCAACACTCGAAGGAGTTGAGTATCCAAGTCTTGGTGTAGACAGCGCCTGGAATGATAAAAACAGTGGCGTATTGCACATCGGCACGTACGCAGGCGATCGAGGAAGAGTTGGTGATGCTACAAGCTGGCAGATCACCAATTTGCCTAACGCAGCCGAGGCTATTGTTATCTGTGATGGGACAACCATTAGCGATGTGCAGGTACTTGATGCCAATACTATTCGTGTGCCAACAGATATAGGTCAGCATCAATACCAAGTTTACACAGGTTATTTTGGTCAAGAAGTAGTGGTGACCAAGCCTGACCCTAGCCAATACACAAGTGCTTCTATTGCTTCTGCCACTCGCAGAACGGCGGAGCAAAATGTCAAAGCAGCAGAAGTTGTTATAGCGAGTGCGGCGACTGGATGCGCTTGCTGTGTTGGAGTGGTTTAGTTGATCGAGAATAGACTCTATAAAAGAAGAGGAATAGCTATGAAATATTTTAGATCATTTGTCCGCAATACAATTGAGATGACATTTATAGCGGTGTTGTTCTTATTATCGAACATTGCAAATGCTGATATGGCTGACACCTTGCAGCGAGGCGAAGAAACCGTTGTTCTCGATGTGCAAAATATGACTTGAGTCGGTTGTGTTGTTGCCGTGCGCAACTCACTACAGAAAGTTCAAGGCGTCAGAAAGGTTGAAGTAGATCTAGATGACGAAACAGCAACAGTGATTTTCTTCAGCGAGGAAATCGATAAGTCGTTACTAGTAACTGCCACCACGAATATTGGTTTTCCGTCTGTTGTTAGAAAACCTTAAAGGTGGTTGGCAGAAAAACTTCGCGCTCGTGTATAGAGGTAAAATTTGAAATTCATAAAGTCAAAAGCTGATTATCGCCACCTAATAGCTGGGGGGATAGCTGCATCGCTCACGGCGAGCATTTGCTGCATAGGTCCGCTAGTGCTCTTGACAACGGGTGTAAGCGGCGCATGGATGAGCAAGCTGATGCTCTTTGAGCAATATCAAGCCTTCTTAATCACAGCTACGCTCCTTGCATTCGCATTTGCAGGGCGCAGTTTGTTTTTTGCAGGCAACGCGGTGCGTGACGGTGATTGCTGTGAAGAGAGCGGACTGGACTGGAAGAAGGCTTCGGTGTTTGCCGCAAGTTCTTGTCTAGCCTTGGTGTTTATTAGCAGCGAATATTGGATTCAGTTCGTACTCTAGCGCCCCAGAAACATTTAGTTAAATTGAACGCCGCGAAAGATCTCTCTACGCTGAATGTAGCCCTCCGGCATGGGTAGCACGTTGTTGTTACTCTCGTATTCCTCGTAGTCTGCGAGCATTTCTGCATAGCGCTCGGGTTCGATCTGCGCTAGATCGCGCGCCTCACCGGGGTCTGTCTTGATGTTGAACAGATGCCAATTTTGGTCATTAACGGCGCTGCGATTGAAGACCAACTTGTAGTCTCCCTTGAACAGCGCGCGGTTGCCGCCCAGCTCATAGCCGATTGCTTCAGACACGCTGTGAATATCTGATTCGCCGCCTTGTAAAAACGCAGAAAAGTCCTTACCAATAATCTCTTCGATGGAGTCGCCTTTCCAGTTGCCGTCGTGTGCTTCAAGATCTACCAGGCTAAGAAGGGTAGGTGCAAGATCGGTGACGAAGACGAACTCGTCGGTCTTCTCATTCTGTTTGTTTATACCGGGGCCGGACATAACCAGTGGCACACGCAGGCCACCTTCGCTGGCGTAGAATTTATAGTAGGCGAGAGGGGAGGCGGCTACTGTCGCATTGTTCGGCCCTATTGCATTAAAAGAATTTGCCTCGCCTAGAGTCTCCAGGTCCGAGTTGTAACCCACTCTATCGAACCAATTTCCCATTCCCAGAGCTGCGCGTCCATTTACCCCGATTAAGTTGGAGCCTTCGGCGCCATTGTCAGAGGTGAAGACGAATATTGTGTTCTCGAATTCTCCGATTTCTTTTAAGTAATCCATAAGCCGGCCAATATGCATGTCCATCGCATCGACCATTCCGGCGTAGACTTCCATACGTCTGGCGTGATGAATTTTTTGTTCTTCACTCAAGCTGTCCCATTCTATTGTGCCAGGAGTAACTATCGCCTCGGTATTGCGCGGAACGACGCCGGCGGCCTCGGAAGCAAGGCGTCTTTTCTCTCGCATTACTGCCCAGCCCTCATCATACACTCCAGCATATTTATCTGAAAATTCTTTGGGAGCCTGCACTGGCATGTGCACGGCTTGAAATGGCACGTAGGCGAAGAAAGGTTCGTCATCCGCTTCATTCTCTGCGATAAATTCGATTGTTTTGTCGATGAAATACTTTGATGAATAAAAATCGTCTGGGAGTGTGTGTCGTTCACCGTCGGCATACCAGTTGGCTTGCTCATAGATTGGCAGGTAGGGACGCTGATCCCAATTGTCCGCACCGGTATCCGCCATGGCAATGGTGCGATCGAAGCCTCTTGAAGAAGGTAACAATTCAGGCGTATGACCTAAGTGCCATTTGCCAGTCATGTACGTGTGATAACCCGCGTCCTGAAGAATTGTAGACAGTGTTACGACTTTGTCATTGAGCACGCCTTGATAGTTTTCATACTGTTGCTGTTCAGGGGGTAACGCCTCTGGAATATTGGGTACGCCGTTTCTATGACTGTCGACGCCGGTTAGCAGCATGGCCCGCGCCGGAGCGCAGCTGCCTGCCGTATGGTAATTGGTAAAGGAGACGCCAGCGGCTGCAAGCTCGGCAATATTAGGCGTGTCGATTTCGCTGCCAAATGGGGAAATATCCGTGAAGCCAAGGTCGTCTGCGAGTATGAGAACAATATTGGGCCGGGTCTGACCCTGAGCAATTGCCCAATTGAATGAACCGGCGGCAAGGCCTAGCAGCGCGGCAGTTACGAGTAGTGACTTGGAGGCCATAAGGATTCTCGGCTAGTTCTTGAGTTTAGGATTGAGATGATAGGCTGAGGCGACAGCCTATTATCTTGGTATCTTAACGTTATCGCACAGCAACACAGGGTTGAGGTTGAACGGGTCTTGGCAATATGAGAGGAGCCGCTGTTACTCGGCCCTCGCTAGCGAGCTGCTCATAGGCGGCCTGCTGAAGCCCCCTCACTTGCTGTCGAGACATGCCCAGTTCGAAGCCGGAGCACTCGTTGTCACCCAGCGAGCGCGGATCGCGTCCGGTGAGGTTGCCAAAGACGACTAATGCCTCGAGATAATAGCCATAGTCGCTCGCGTGATAGTGATCCCAGGTCCAAAGGTCCATTAGGTCTGTGTCGATTCCATCATAGGGATTGGGGTCTGCGATGCCGCTTTCCATGGCTCGTGTCCAGGCCTGGCCAACACCGTTTACCGATTTAACCGCATCAGCACCGGCAGCGGCTGCATCGTACCCGGCACGCACGTCTATCGCCATCTGCTCTATAGGCGTTCCATTCCAGGGGCTGTCGGATTGATAGACAAGGTCTGCACGAGACCAGGTGGCGGTGAGAAACACTTCAACGTCGGGATTAAGTTCCTGTAGAAAGTTCGACATCTGCGCCGTGGTATCGATGAGTACGGCCGGATTATTAGGATTGCTGCTATCCAGGGTACTGAAGCCGTGCATCACAACTCTATCCCAGGGACGCCGTCCTATGACGCCTAATTTGTTCTCGAGATGAAAGTCCAATCCGCTGCCACCTCTAGTCTCGAGATAAACATCGTAGTCCAAGCCAGCCTGGTCGGCGAAAGACTTAAACAATGCGGGGACACCACCAATACCTTCGTTGTTGAGATCGGTCACAGAGTCAGCGCGATAGAATTTTGCCGCTGAGCCGTAGGCGTAGGTGAAGCTGTTGCCTATGAACAAAAGGCTTGTCTCGGCGGAGGCTGAGAGTGAGCTAATCGTCACAACTACAGTTGTGAGAAGAGTGACTAAATATTTCATTGATTGTTCCTTTCTTCTTAGTAATCTAATGACGCTGATAGCAAGAATAAAAGCTAATGGTATCCAAGTCCATGCTTTAAAAAGCGCAGAAAAGCTGTGCTAAATTCCAGCCGCGGCGTCTAGAATGCGCAGGAAATTCCCGCTCCAGATTTTTTGGATGTCTTCTTCGGAATAGCCGCGCTCTAGTAAGCCCTCGGTGAGGTTCATCGCTTCGCTGGCATCGTTATAGTCATCTATGCCGCTACCATGATTGAAGTCATTGCCAATGCCTACATAGTCGATGCCAATGCGGCCAACGATGTAGTCGATGTGCTCGATCATATTGTCTGTTGTCGCTGGCCCGAGCAGCTCGCTAACGGCAGTAGTGAATGCAGACCTCTGGGCAAGATCATCGATCTCCCAATAGAGCTCGAAAGGATAATTGTATTCTTCGGATATTCCAGCAGCTACCCGCAGGGCTACCAATTTCTCTATAAAAGCGGGCTCAGAGATATTGATAAGATAACCTTTGAACGCAGCGACATGTATTACGCCGCCGTTCTCGCCAATGCGATCAATCTCTTCATCGCTAAGATTGCGAGTCACGTCTGAGACAGTCTTCGCATTCGAGTGGCTGGCAATTATTGGAGAGTCGGTTAACTCCAGTACTTGTAGAGTCGCTGCTTTGGATAATTGTGAGACATCTACCAATGCGCCTAGATCATTGATTCTTTCCACGGCAGCTACGCCTAAGGCGGATAAGCCACCATGCTCTTCGGTCACCTCAAAGCTGCCGGTTTCTCCGCTAAACTCTGGCCGTGATGAGTCAGAGAAAGCATTATGCCCTAGATGATTGAGGCCGAATATTCGAACGCCTTCAGCATAGAACTCATCGATTGCAGAAACATCTCCCTGTAGAGAGCGGGCATTTTGAAACCCGAGAATAAGCGCAGACTGTCCCGCCTCGTGGGCGGCGATTATTTCATCTGACGTCGTCGCCATGACAACTTGTCCCTGACTTTCTTCTATCAGTGTATGTACGGCGGCTATTTTTTCATCGGCCTCGGCTCTCGCGGCGGCATCACCTTCCTTGGTTCTGGGCCCGGGACCAACGGCTACCGACATGACAACGGCATCGACGCCGCCGGCACGCATCTTCGCGGGATCCACCTTAGATGAGCCATCGGCACTCATGTAAGCCCTCGATGTTGAAGGAATCACGATATCAGCATGTGCATCTAAGACTAGAGTGGCTGCATGGATCTGTGCGGCAGAACGGCTGGAACCGGTGTTCTCTATAACTGCCTCTACTAAGGCGGGTTCATTATCTGAGCACGATGCTATGCCTGCGAGAACGAAGGACAGCAAAAAACTTCTGCGAACTAGTCCGGCAGTGTTTAGGTGCAGCATTTTCTAACTCCAATAATTTCGTAGATACAGAATCTCTATTCAGGTGCCATCTCTAGTTCCTTTCGCAAAGTTCGCGATGCGAGATAGAAGTGAATGGCCGACCAGACGTTCACTGTAGGTAGGAGAATCACCATCGCATAGCGCAGAGATTCGACTCCCAGAGAAGGCGTTAGCATGTCACTTAAATAGCCTACACCGAACGGCCCCAGACCCAGGCCAACTATATTGATGATGAGTAACAGAATCGCAGAGGAAGTAGATCGCCAGCGCAGTCCTACCAGGGCATGGGTAGTAGCTATGGAGTTGCCCAGATATACATTCTGTAGTGTGCCAGGAATAAATATGAACATCAGGGCAACATATTGGTTGTCTGTTAATAAGGCCACAAGCATAGCCGGAACGCAGAGGATAGTGGCTAGTCCTGGTACCCACTGATACCAGCGCTTGTCTTCCTTTCCAAGTTTGTCACCTAGCATGCCGCCAAGGAATACGCCGATAGCACCGAATAAACCCGTAGATAGTGCGAGCCAGGTTCCCAGTTCTCCAGTACTCATCTCATGACTACGAATGAAGAAGGAAGCAATCCAGTTTACGGTACCGTAGCCAGCGAAGGCATTAAGTCCGCAGGCAAATGCCATATGTCGAAACGTCTTGCGTTTCCATAAGAGCGCGATAACTTCCCTAAAGGGAACTTGCACCTCCGAGGCTGTCCTATTTTCCATCAGGCCTCGAATAGGCTCGCGCACAGTTGTTCGCACGAGGATTGCCAGTAATACACCTGGAATACCAACGACCATGAATGCTACGCGCCATCCAAAAAACTCGTTGAGCCAGCCGCCGAACAAAAAGCCGAACAAGATGCCAAGGTTTACGCCGGTGGAATAAAACGCAAGAGCACTCGCTCGTCTTTCCGGCGGAAAAATATCTGAAACGATAGAATGTGATGGCGGGCTTCCGCCAGCCTCACCTACGCCGACACCTATTCTGGCCGCGAGTAATTGCCCATAATTCTGCACGAGACCACTTACCGCCGTCATCGCGCTCCATAGGCCAACAGACACAGCGACAATATTCCTTCGATTGCTGCGATCTGCAAATCGCGCGATGGGAATGCCGGCAGTTACATAGAACATCGCGAAGGCGAAACCCGTTAGCAAGCCAAGCTGGCTATCGGAAAGCGAGAGGTCCACTTTAATCGATTCTTGCAATATGGAGAGTAGCTGCCTGTCGATGAAATTGAAGGTGTAGACGAGGGTCAGAACTACCAACGCATATTTCCGAGCACTCGGGCTTGCATAGGGGTTTTCCAGTGGTGGCACGGGGGGGATTTTGGCTGTTTCAGCGCCACTTTCGGTGTGATCGGTCATAGCAGGCCCTTATAATTATTGTTTGTGGACTGGGAAATCATTGAGAATAATCGGGCTCAAGTCAAAAATATAGCTAATTCGATGCCTTAATCCTTTTGTATATTGAGCGGGTATTGTGAATAATGCTTACTGAGAACAAAACTGCCCTATTTGATGGAGAAAAAACGGTGAATCCAAAATCACATCTACAAAAATTGCTGCTTGCCCTGTCACTCCTGCCGACGCTAGCCCTGGGGGCCGAGCGAGTGGGAGACTTCTCGCTATTGGATCAGGACGGTTATTTCCATCAGATGAGCTGGTATGACGACAATCAGGCGATCGTCTTGCTAGTTCAGGCCTCCGGTGATGCCGCCGTGCAGGATGTGCTGGCTGACTTCGATACACTGAAATCCAGTTTCGAATCGAAGGACATCGAGTTCTTCATGATCAACCCTCTGGGCTTGAAAGATCGCGATGTGGTAAGGGCGGAACTCGCAGCACTGAATATCGATGTGCCGGTGTTGATGGATGACGCAAGGTTGATATCCGAGGCGCTGGGTATCGATAAGATTGGTGAGGTTCTAGTCTATAACCCGAAATCTTTTACGGTTATGTTCCGTGGTCCTGTGGGTGAGGAATTAACTAAGGCATTGACTGACATTGTTGCAGGCAGAGACCTGCAGACTATGGAAGTAGCGACCACGGGCACGGCCGTCAGCTATCCGATAAAGGCGGCCCATCAACAGCAGGCGCCTTCTTACGAGAAAGAGATAGGCCCTATCATTGCTCAGAACTGTGCTACCTGCCATCGAGCCGGTGGTATAGCTCCTTTCGCCCTCGACTCTCACACCATGGTAATGGGCTGGTCGCAGATGATTCGCGAGGTATTGATGACCAAGCGGATGCCGCCGGGACAGATCGATCCCCACATAGGGCATTTCATTAATGACATGGTATTAGCCGATGCAGATGCTCAAAAGATTGTTCACTGGATTGAAGCCGGGTCACCCAAGGATGGCGATAGCGACCCCTTGGCAGAGCTGGTTTGGCCTGAGACCGAGTGGGCCTTTGGTGAGCCGGATTACGTCATCGAGATCCCAGAGCAGAGTATTCCAGCCACTGGAGTTTTGGATTATTACAACGTGATGGTGGAGTTGGACCTGGAAGAAGACCGCTGGGTGCGAGCCAGTCAATATATTCCGGGGGATCACACCGTATTGCACCATACCCTGCACAGCTTGATCGCGCCCGGCGCCACCCGCGGCGGGTCGCTATTAGGCGGCGAACCCGATCGTCCCAATATCGCGCCCTATATTCCTGGGCAGGCTCCGCGCATGGAGCCGCCGAACACGGGGGGCTTATTGAAAGCAGGCACAAGAATCGCCATGCAGATGCATTACACGACTACGGGCAAAGAATCCGTCGATGCCAGTCGCATAGGGCTGTGGTTTTATCCAGAGGGCTTCGTGCCCGAAGAGAGGATGTCAGGGCAGTGTGCCTGCCATTTTACGCCTACATGGGTAAATATCCCGCCACAGGATCCCGATTATGAAATGACGCAATCGTTCACAATCGAGAGGGACGCGAAGCTGTTTGCCTTTACGCCGCATATGCACTTTCGTGGCAAGCGCATGCGTTTCTTCGCGGACTATCCTGACGGGAGTAGCGAAGAGCTTATCAATATCGCAAACTACAATTACAACTGGCAGTTGGCCTACACCTATGAAGAGCCGAAGTTCGTTCCCGCGGGAACTGTGATCACGGCTACCGGTGCGTTCGATAATTCCCAGCAGAACAAGATGAACCCTGATCCTTTCCGCTCGGTGCCCTGGGGGCTACAGAGTTGGGACGAGATGTTCTTTGGTGCCGCAGACTGGAAGTATGTAGACCAGGGCGGTAATTAGACGCGCACAATGAGGCGTACAGTCCCTCGGCTGTGCGTCTCCCTCGCCTTTGCCTCTGAGGGCTTCTAAAGCTGGGCCCTTAGAAGAATTCTAGAATAGCAGCGTGTTTGCGCTCTTGGGCCTATCCGGGTGGCCACTCACGCCGACCTCAATCTATCGATAATTACGATCACATCTATCGGTATATATCGTTTTACCGATCACCTCCATGGCAGTATATTCATGAGGTACCCTAATTCTATAAGATGTTTAACTGTATCAACGGAGGCATTTCGAATGCTTAAACGTACATTACCTACACTTATCGCAGCACTGGGGCTCTCAACGCTTGCCCCGATCAATGCGGCCAACGCGCAAGAGCAAATCGCAAACAATGATTACTGGTGGCCTAATCGGCTAAGTCTAGAGCCTCTGCGGCAGAATTCCCCGGCTTCCGACCCTATGGGCGGAGAGTTTGACTATGCCGAGGCATTCTCTAATCTAGATCTACAGGCGCTAACGGCAGACCTGGAAACCCTAATGACGACTTCACAGGATTGGTGGCCTGCTGATTTCGGTCACTACGGACCGTTCTTTATCCGTATGGCCTGGCACAGCGCGGGAACCTATCGCAGCATCGATGGACGTGGTGGTGCCGATGGCGGCATGCAGCGATTCGCCCCACTGAATAGCTGGCCAGACAATGCCAACCTCGACAAGGCGCGGCTGTTGTTGCTGCCTATTAAGCAAAAATACGGCCGCAATATTTCCTGGGCTGACCTGATGATTCTTGCCGGCACGGTCGCAATGGATTCCATGGGATTCGAGACACTGGGATTCGCCGGTGGGCGTGTCGATGCCTGGGAGGCCGAGGAAGTAAACTGGGGCCCAGAGGGTGAATGGCTGGCATCCGATCGTCGCAATGAGCGTGGCGAGCTAGAGGGTGCACTTGGTGCCACGCAGATGGGTCTGATCTATGTAAACCCTGAGGGTCCGGGTGGCAACGCCGATCCGCAGTCCGCTGCAGATGCGATTCGCGAAGCATTTGGCCGCATGGCAATGAATGACGAGGAAACAGTTGCCCTGATTGCCGGTGGGCATACCTTCGGCAAGGCGCACGGTGCGGCACGTCCGGCGGACTACGTAGACGTCGAGCCTGAGGCTGCGAGCATAGAGCAGCAGGGTCTAGGCTGGAAGAATAGCTATGGCAGCGGCAATGCAGGCGACACAATTACTAGCGGCTTGGAAGGCGCATGGACGATCGATCCTGCTGCATGGACCAATAATTTCTTACAGAACTTATATGGCTATGAGTGGGTGCAGACGCGCAGCCCAGCGGGCGCAACTCAATGGGAGCCGGCAGAAGGAGCTGCATCAAACTTGGTACCCGATGCGCATGATCCATCGAAGCGTCATGCTCCGATGATGCTAACAACTGACCTTGCGCTTAAAGTCGATCCCGCCTACCGCGAGATCACAATGCGTTGGTTAGAGAACCCTGAGCAATTCGAAGACGCATTTGCTCGCGCATGGTTCAAACTAACCCATCGCGACATGGGTCCAAGCTCTCGTTATCTGGGCAACCTGACTCCTAGCGCGGAGTATGTATGGCAGGATCCGATTCCTGAGGTTGACTATAGCCCTATCAATAACCGTGATGTAAATCGCCTGAAGGACGAGATCCTAGATTCCGGATTGACTACTGCAGAGCTAGTTCGAACTGCCTGGGCTTCGGCTTCGACTTTTCGTGGGACTGATATGCGTGGTGGAGCTAACGGTGCGCGCGTACGACTGGCTCCTCAGAGCGGCTGGGCAGCGAATAATCCTCAGGAGTTAACTCGAGTGATAGGAGTTCTGGAAGGCATTCAGAATGAGTTCAATGAGAGAAGTTCACGTAAGCAGGTTTCTCTTGCTGACCTTATTGTTCTAGGTGGAGCGGCTGCAATCGAAAGTGCGGCGCAGCAGGGCGGCCACGATATTGATGTAGCCTTCGTGCCCGGACGCGCTGATGCAACTCAAGATCATACCGACGCAGCTTCATTCGCAGCTCTTGAGCCGACGGCCGATGGCTTCCGTAATTATTTTGCGACTGGCAATTCGCGTTCGCCAGCCGAGATGTTGATCGAGAAGGCGGTGTTGCTGAATCTTACGGTTCCAGAAATGACAGCGCTGGTAGGCGGTATGCGTGCACTAGATGCAAACGCAGGTCAAAGCAAGCACGGTGTGTTTACCGACCAGCCTGGCACTCTTAGCAATGACTTCTTCGTCAATCTGATCGATCTATCTGTTGTATGGAGTCGATCGACTTCCGATGAAGCTGTCTACGAAGGCAGAGACAGAGCTACAAATATGTTGAAATGGACAGCGACACCTGCTGACCTCATCTTCGGCTCTAACTCAGAGCTGCGTGCAATAGCTGAGTTCTATGCCGCCGATGATGCCGAGGAGCAGTTTGTCCAAGACTTTGTAAGTGCCTGGACGAAGGTAATGACTCTGGATCGATTCGATCTGATGTAGAAAGCCGAAGTCAAAGTAACGATCTAAAAACCGGCGCCTGGTCTCAGGCGCCGGTTTTTTATGCCCTGCTTCTTGCCGCCACCTGCCACTTCTATACTGCTCTTTCACGTAAAACGTAACCTGGTAAATCCATATTGATACGTATTTGTTACATATTCGACTATTTTCCAAGTGAGATCATAGGCTCGAGAAAGCGGGGGCAGAGAATAGCAACATTTCAAGCCCTTATAGTTCGGGGCTTAGCGGCGATAGAGAACTTAAAATTTGAAGTCGGTCACAGTCGAAGAGCTCTGCATCTTAACTGGCACTGCTTATGCACAGTAATAGAGCAAGTAAACTATAATCAATGGAACTAGACGATGACTATTAACGCTATTAGAAGTTCTGTACTCCTGGTATCTGTGCTTCTGGTTGAAGATGACTCGCTCGTAGCAAGTTCTTTGGCGAGAATGCTGCGACTTAAAAAATTTGATGTCAGTATATGTCCAGACCCCAAGAAGGCGCTTGAGTTGTGCGATAAGCGACAGTTTGACCTTATCATTACCGATCAGAAGATGCCGGTTATGACTGGCACTGAATTTGCCGCGATAGCGAAAGATAAACAACCCAAAGCGCGTACGCTACTGATTAGCGGATACATCAATGAGAAAGAGGCCGCCGCAGCTATTGAGAACGAACATATTAATAGATTTGTCGCCAAGCCTTGGCACAATGAAGATATTCTGAGCATTGTGGAAAGTGAGTTGCAGATAGGTGACACAATTCTCTCGGAGAAGAAAATTGATTCAGAACCTATATTGCTCAACGCCAGTTGACGTTTCAGGATTTTCTCTTCTTATGATACTGCGAAGAAAAATCTTGCAAGTTAAGCGGAAATTTTCTTAGAGGCAAATGGCAAGAATAAATTACCAGATAGAGAATGCAGAGAAGGATGGAAGAACAAAATGCCCCGCCATCCTTTTTAGTCTACTTAGATAGATCTCCCTAGTATCGCTGAGACCTGCAATTAAATTTCTTAAAGTTCGAAGTCCATGCCGTAGCCAACAACAAATTTAATGTCGTCGTTGTCTAGCGCGTCTGGACCGGCATCGTCTAGATCAGTAGATGTGATCATGAAGCTGAAGCCATTCTTGGAAAGAGAAATGTTGTAGTCTATGTAGTCACCCGGTACACCGTTGAAGGCCTCGGAGAAATCGCCTTCGTGACGGCCAATATGAAAACCCAGCTCGATACCGTCGCCCACTTCGGTTGTGTAATCGGCATACAGATAAGTCGCTTCACCAAAGCCAAAGTCTTGACCTGGGCCTTCATCGGCTTCGGTATTTGCCAAGACATTCAACCCAAGAGTAAAGGCGCCAAAACCGATTGAGCCATAAACTTCGCCGAAGTCGAATTCTGCTTCTGCGTCATAGTTGTAGTAAAGGTAACCGATGTCGTAGCTGATTCCGCCCGCTTCACCAGCGAATCCGCCATACATGTCGTGCTCGTAGGAGTAGACATCGTCAGCCGCATAGCTCACGTTTGAAGCCCAAGTTCCAATGTAGAAACCACTGTCAGCCGCGTAGTCGATGCCGCCAGAGATAGCAGCTTCGTTTATTGACTGAGTTAGACCGCGCCAGATGTAGTTGTTGGAAGCAGCGAAGTTAGCTGTCCATTCGTCCGCCTGTACTGTGCCGGCTGAAAGCAAGAGTCCCGCCGCGGCGAGTGAAAGAATTCGTGAGTTCATGTCTTGTATTATCCCTTTGTTGATAGTGGTGAGGGGTGATCAGGTCCACCCGCTACAGGGTGTTTTGCAAGAGCTGTGCCAATGAGGGGAGGCCTCTAATTCTTGGCGATAGTGTGTTAAAACGGCACTTTTTTGCCCGGAATCGCGCCACATTGGTGCGTCTAATTGGTGCGTTGCCTCCAAATGGGGCGACAGGGCTTCTGAGCGTAAAGGTTTTGCGCCTTGCGAGTTTAGGGAGCTAATAGCTTGCTTAGGAGAGGGGTGTTCAGGATAAACCTAGATGTAAAATTGCAATCTTTGCTCTAGACCCAGTGAGCGGGTTCTGTCTATCGGTGTGCCCGCGGATATGCCAAGACGGACTAGGTGCAGGCCTTTTATAAGGCCTGCACCTAGTGTTTTAAAACTCTGGAGAGGAGAGGAAGCTAGGGAAATCCCTGGCCTATAGTAGTTCTCGACCAAGTCTGCCGCGGGGCACTCTGTAGCCGGCATCCTGAACATAGTCAGGGCCGATAGAGGCGATAGTCGGGGTGCCGCTGCCGCGCATAGTGATAAGCAGCTCTCTGTTGAGCAGATCCAATACTCGTTCAACGCCAGCCTGACCGAATGCGCCCAGGCCAAAGCAATAGGGTCGTCCGATACCCACAGCCGAAGCGCCCATTGCCAGCGCCTTATAGATATCGGTGCCTCGACGAAAACCGCCATCGACTATAATAGGAATTCGTCCGTTCACAGCACTCACGATTTCCGGCAGGCATTCGATAGTCCCAAGGCCGGTTTCTGTGGCGCGACCTCCATGGTTAGAAACCCAAATAGCATCTGCACCGTATTGAACCGCCAGCGCTGCATCAGCGTCAACCTCAATACCTTTGATCACAATGTTCATATTGGTGACTTCTTTCATGCGAGGGATAACACTCCAGGTCATAGCCGCATCCGTTAGCCCGACACCACGCATGTTTAAGCCATCGAACATGGGCTTGCTCTGCCCGGTATGGCAGGAGGCGCAGTTGCGCGTATCTTCTCTGATTAACACCGATTGGGTTTCTGTGTTGCGCCCACCGGGCAAGTCAATGGTAAGACAGACTGAGGTGCAACCCGCCGCCTCGGCGCGTTGCAGCATTGAGACCGTGTATTCCCAACGATTGGTAGAATAGAGCTGATGCCAGATAGGCGCGCCCCTTGCCTCGGCAACCTGTTCCACTGAGGTTGAGGATTGTGTAGATAAGACCATGTGATGGCCTTTGGCAGCAGCCGCTCTGGCTGTGCCTAATTCCGCGTCCGCGTGGTAGGCGCCCTGACTCCCAACCGGACATAGGAAGATAGGAGAGCTGGCTTCGCTGCCCAGTACATTCACCGATGTGTCTGTTTGGCTGACATCTACCAGTCTTCTTGGTCTTATTTGAAAGCGCGAAAAGCCAGCTCGATTTGCTCTCAGGGTAAGGTCGCTGTCGACACCCGTTGAAAGATAGCCTAAGTGGGCAGGTGGAATTCTTTCTCGCGCTATCGCCTCCATTTCAAAGACATTGATAACCTCGGAGGGGTCAGTGAGCCGCTGTCCCAGCGTTTCTTCTACTTCTTGTGCAAAAGCGGAATAGCTTGTGAGTAAGGGGCTGGCTGCTAGAAACTTAAGAAATTCTCGGCGCTGGGTCATTCTGCTCTCCAATCGGTGCTTGTTTTTTTGCGATTATTTTATTGTGTAATAATTAGATAAAGCTATAGCTGTCCGGCTTGATTGTCTAGTAGTAGAGGTGGGTAATTTGCAGGCTCATTCTCTACTGTTAAGATGATTGAGCACGACTGGCATAGGTATTTGCCCCGGGTTTCACTGTAGTGTGGTTGTTGATCGTGGCTATAATGCGGTGCTAACAATACTGGTGCAGGGCTCTATGGAACTGGCGATAATTTGCCTAGCTGCTTTCATCGCTTCCGGCTTAACCTTGTTCTCTGGCTTCGGTCTAGGAACTCTGTTAATGCCTGTTGTCGCTGTATTCTTTCCTCTGGAAGTTGCCGTAGCGATGACGGCGGTGGTGCATCTTGCGAATAATCTCTTCAAGTTGCTTCTGCTCGGCCGCGGCGCAGACGCCCGGGTATTGGTGCGCTTCGGTATCCCGGCGGTGCTGTTCGCCTGGATAGGTGCAGCCTTGCTCGTCGATCTGTCTGTAGGGGATGCCGCAATAGAGTATTCCCTGTTAGGCCACGTTTTGAGTACCTCTGTCCTGAATCTCATTCTCGGCTCTTTGGTGCTACTCTTTATTGTGTTGGAACTACTGCCGGCGATGGGCCGATTGTCCTTTGATTCGAAATATTTGCCGCTAGGCGGTGTCCTCAGTGGCTTCTTTGGTGGCCTCTCGGGTCATCAGGGGGCGTTCCGAAGTATGTTTCTGATCAAGGCAAATCTTAGCAAGGAGGCTTTCATAGCGACCGGCGTACTTATCGCCGTCCTCGTGGATATGACTCGATTATTGGTCTACGGTATCGATCTATTCAGCGAGCGTCAGGAAATCGATTGGGTCGTAGTAGCCGTGGCAAGTCTTTCTGCATTTATTGGGGCGTTGCTCGGTAGGCGCTTGTTAAAGAAGATTACCCTGCGCTCGGTTCAGCTACTGGTTAGCGCCATGTTGGCACTGATAGCGATTGGGTTAATATTTGGTCTTATCTAGATTTACTTGTTATTGTTATAGATCGCCTATTGTTGCTAGATCAGCAATTTCTATGAATAGAGTCTTTCGCAGAAGGGACACCAATGCCTAGTACACTCGCCTCGATTGCCCTGGCTACCTTGCTCTCGGTAGCAACAAGTTCACTGTTAGCCCAAGCTGATGACTTTACCTTCTATTCCGATCTAGCGCAGGACTGGTACGAGGGTGGAGACTATTTCGAATGGACTTCGACTACCAAAAATAATAATGAAGCAAAGCTCAACGTGTTCTATCAAACCTTCGGCGATAGCAGCAAACCACAGCTGCTGATCGTTCACGGCTTCCCAAATTCCAGTTTCGACTTCTACAAGTTAATCCCGCTGCTGCAAGATGATTACTATATTGCTGCGCTGGATTTCCCGGGTTCGGGGTTTTCCGATAAGCCGCTCGATGGTTTCAGCTACATGCTCGAAGACAACGCCATGCTGCTGGACTATTTCGTGCGCGAGGTCGTCGAGTTCGATGATTTTGCACTTTTCACACATGACCGAGGCGTTAGCATTGGCCTGGCTTTTCTTGGAAACTATTTGGACGAGCCGAATCCAGAATACAACATCAATTACCATTTTCTTTCCAATAGCGGAATGTTTCTTCCTCTGGCGAATTTGGTGCCGTTTCAGTTTGCCTTACTAGATGCCCAAAGAGGCCCGGCATTAATAGCGTCTCGCAAGGCGGCGCCGCGAATGACTGAGGGGAATCCGGAGTCACTAGCCTATTCGGATATTTTTAAGTTTAACGATGGCGACAGTGCGCTACTGCACGTTGGTAGATACCTGCTAGAGCGTGCGGAGAATGAATTTCGTTGGCTGGATAATTTAAGTCGAAGTCCAATACCGGTTGCCTATATGTGGGGATTGTTAGATGACATCAATCCAATACGGATACCTAACTATGTGTGGCTGACATATCTAAACGAGCGAGATGTTGAAAGCTCTTTCTGGATACTGCCCACCGCGGGGCACTACCCGCAGCGTGAGAAGCCGGTCGAGGTTGCAAAGATTGTGCGCACTGCATTAAATGGTGAGGTACCCAATCGCGCCGAGGAAAGTGATTTCATGCGCAGTTATGGCAGTCGACGAGAGGCGGAGGATGGGGTCTTTGTCGGACATTCTGAGGTAAGAAAGATGGAATTTCCAAGCGCTATTATTTACACACCCGAAGGCTATCAATAAAGTTTGAGCAACTACGTTGCCGTCAGCCCAGATTGCTGCGGCAGCAAGTATCGAAACATCGAGGCTTACATGAAAAATAAGATCAATCTAACCTCCTTGCTTGTCATAGTTCTATCGGCGAGCTATGCCAATGGGGCAGAGAACTACGTGCCGCCAAAAACCTCATTCGGAGTGCCGGATGTGCAGGGCATCTGGACCTATGAGACCAGGACTTCTCTGCAGAGGCCGGAAATCTATGGGGGCCAGTTAGAGATAGACGAAGAGACGATGCTGGCAACGATGATCTCCACTGAGGAATACAACGAATTTCTTGCGGAGACTGGCGCCGAGGGCCCCACCGGTGGCGCCGTAGGAGCCTACAACGACTTTTGGTTCGCGCCCGGCAATGCCCTCGCATTCATGGATGGCATGTACAGGACATCCCTCATCATCGATCCCGCCGATGGTCAGATTCCCTGGAAGGACGGCGGTCAGGAGATTCGACAGGCGCAGCGTGAGAGCCTGCTAATGGGCAGGGATAGAAGCGATGGACCCGAGGGAAGAGGGCTTGCTGATCGTTGCCTGGTCAGCTACGCATCGACCATGCCCTTCGTAAGCAGCTTCTACAACAATAATATGCAGATTGTGCAGTCTCCTACCCACGTCATGTTATTGGCAGAGATGGTGCATAATGTTCGCGTGGTGCGTATCGATCAAGATTTCCGTAACCTTCCTTTCAAGCAATGGCTGGGAGACTCAATCGGCTACTACGAGGGCGCTACCCTGATCGTTGTTACTAAAGACTTCAATCCCTGGCAGATTAAGGAATATCTAATTTCGGAGAATGTGACTTTGACTGAGCGCTTCACTCGTATCGCAGATGACAGAATCAACTACTCTTTCACCATCGATGATCCCGAGCTCTACAGCCAGCCATGGACTGCAGAGATGCCGATGACCAGCCTGAACGAGCAGATGTATGAATATGCCTGTCATGAGGGTAATTATTCACTGCCAGCGATTCTGGCTGGTGCCAGGCGCGGGGAAATGGATGAGGCGGCGAGTCAATAGCTTCTCACATACCCACTCAGCGCTAACGCGTATTAAATGAACCCCCTTGTCGCCTAACTGGCTGATTTTAGGTAGAATCTTGCCCCCGAGATAGAAAGGCGCTACCCGGCAAAGTGCGGGCTCTAGAGACTGGGCGCTGAAATTACGGACCCGAAAGACATGAGTAATCGGCAGATTAAGAAATTGCTAATAGCTAACCGCGGCGAAATCGCCGTGCGCATAGTCCGCGCCTGTGCCGAGATGGGTATTCGTTCGGTAGCTATCTATACCGAGCCTGACCGCTATGGTCTATTCGTTAAACGCGCCGATGAGTCTTATTCTCTTGGGGAAGATCCCTTGGCAGGCTATTTAAACCCAGCGCGAATAGTGAATCTGGCGGTTGAGACTGGTTGCGATGCACTGCATCCCGGCTATGGCTTTCTTTCCGAGAACCCCGAACTTGCGCGGCTGTGCGAAGAAAAGAATATTGCCTATGTTGGGCCATCCTCTGAGGTCATTCATCGCATGGGTGATAAGACCGAGGCGCGCAGCGCAATGACGCAAGCGGGTGTTCCGGTGACGCCGGGTTCCGATGGCAACCTTGCCAATATAGAAGAGGCGCTTGTTCAAGCGGAGCGGGTAGGCTACCCGGTGATGATTAAGGCAACATCCGGGGGCGGTGGCCGCGGTATTCGCCGCTGTGACGATGCAGAAGACTTGAAGAGCCAATACCCGCGTGTGATCTCCGAGGCAACCAAGGCTTTCGGGTCGGCCGAAGTCTTCCTCGAAAAATGCATAATCAATCCCAAGCATATTGAAGTTCAGGTTTTAGGTGATTCGCAGGGTAATGTGGTTCATCTGTATGAGCGCGATTGTTCGATTCAGCGCCGCAATCAGAAACTGATTGAGATCGCTCCCAGTCCGCAGATATCAGAGGAGCAGCGTAGCTATCTCGGCGAGATGGCGGTTGCCGCCGCGCGTTATGTCGGCTATGAAAGCGCAGGGACTGTGGAGTTTTTGCTGAGTGGTGAAGACATCTATTTCATGGAGATGAATACCCGAATTCAGGTGGAGCATACGATCACCGAACAGATTACCGGTGTCGATATCGTGCGTGAGCAGATTCGGGTCGCCGAGGGGAAAGAGCTCAGCTATAAACAGGAAGATATCAGTTATCGTGGCTATGCCATGCAATTCCGTATTAATGCGGAGGACCCGAAGAACGACTTCCTTCCTTCTTTCGGGCGCATAACACACTACTATGCTCCCGGTGGTCCCGGTGTTCGAGTCGATACCGCTATCTATACCGGCTATGAGATTCCTCCTTATTATGACTCCATGTGTCTCAAGCTCGTAGTCTGGGCCTTAAGCTGGGAGGAAGTCATCGCAAGGGGACAGAGGGCAATAGATGATATGCGCCTGCACGGTATTCGTACGACGGCGGCTTACTACAAACAGATACTCGCCCATGAATCATTTCGGCAGCGGGAATTCGATACGAGTTTCGTGCCTGAGCATCCGGAACTATTAAACTATTCTGATAAGCGTCATCCAAGCGAAGTTGCTCTGGCTCTGGCCGCTGCTGTTGCAGCCTATTCAGGCTGGTAATCAGCACAGTATTGGCAGGAGAATTAAGCATGAGCAAGGCTAAATCCATTCAGGTGACCGATGTGATTTTGCGTGACGCGCATCAATCATTGATCGCCACACGCATGCGCACCAAAGATATGCTGCCTATCTGTCAGCAACTCGATGAGATCGGTTACTGGTCGCTTGAAGTTTGGGGTGGTGCAACCTTCGATGCTTGTATTCGGTTTCTCAAGGAAGACCCTTGGGAGCGGCTGCAGAAGCTTAGGGCGGCACTTCCGAACACTCGTTTACAGATGTTGCTCAGAGGTCAGAACCTGCTCGGCTATAGGCATTACGCCGATGATGTAGTAGCAGCGTTTGTACAAAAGTCTGCGGACAATGGTATCGATGTGTTTCGTGTGTTCGATGCCTTGAATGATTTACGTAATGTCGAAACGGCCATGAGGGCCGTTAAAGATGCGGGCAAACACGCGCAGGGAACTATCTGTTTTACTACTAGCCCGGTCCATACCGCCGAACTCTATGTTGAGCAGGCCAGGCAGCTACAGAATATGGGCGCCGACTCTATCGTCATTAAAGATATGGCAGGACTCCTGACCCCTTATGGTACTTACGAATTGGTCAAAGCGATAAAAGACGCTGTGCCTCTAGATCTTGCGATCCATAGCCATTCCACTTCTGGCCTTGCCCCCCTGTGCCAACTCAAAGCCGTAGAGGCAGGTGCGGATAGAATCGATACCTCTATCTCTGCTTTTGCCGGCGGTACCTCGCATCCTTCAACTGAAGCACAAGTTGCAGCACTTAAAGATAGCGCCTATGACACGGGCTTGGATCTTACAAAACTCACCGCCATCGATGACTATTTTCGTAAGGTGAGAAAAAAGTATCAGCAGTTCGAGAGTGAGTTTACGCGAGAAGATATTTCGGTACAGATCAATCAAGTCCCGGGCGGCATGATGTCGAACCTGGCCAACCAGTTAAAAGAACAGAACGCGCTCGATAGGATACGTGAAGTGTTTGATGAAATTCCCAGAGTCCGTGAGGACCTCGGCTTTCCCCCTCTAGTGACTCCAACCTCTCAGATCGTGGGCACGCAGGCAGTCTATAATGTGCTTTCTGGGGAGCGTTACAAGACGATTACGAATGAAGTTAAGCGTTATCTTCTCGGTGGCTATGGACGTCCGCCAGCTGCAGTAAATGAACAGCTACGCAATAAAGCCATCGGTAA
>Ga0233432_10001607_pt1 | contig 21732 bp, 17 predicted proteins | sample SI_122_August201_6_FD_179870 | JGI IMG/M metagenome (GOLD analysis project Ga0233432, IMG submission 179870) | Seawater microbial communities from Saanich Inlet, British Columbia, Canada - SI_122_August2016_10_MG | ecosystem: Environmental > Aquatic > Marine > Inlet | place: Canada: British... | reverse complement strand
ATACATCAGATGGATATTTGTTTTTACCCTCCGGAGTGAATATAACAGCATTAGTCATTCTTTCTTTTACTAGTGTTAGACTCAATAATCTATTATCAATATCTTCAAAATCAGGTCCTAACACTTCAACCATGTCAATCTCAAAATTATCTCTTGAAAGATTATCAAACAATTGGGTTAAAATTAATTTTGGATCAGTTTCATTATAGCATCCATACATTAAATTAGTTCCAATTACACCTATTGTCTCTTGCTGTAATCTAGCTTCTTGATCTTTTAGTCTAACATGAATTAAAAAATCATTAGGCTTTTTTTTAGGGTCAAGCTGAAATCTTAGACCAATCCATCCATGGCCCTTGTTAGTTTTCTTGTAATTTATTGTTGTTACTGTATCTGCAAAAACAAAATATCTTGTTTCTTTATGATCTTTTCTATCAAGTCTTTTCTCCAATAAATCATATTCCTGATTAAGCATTTTGTTTAATCTTGACTTACACACATATCTTCCGTCATCTTCTTTGCCATAAATTGCATCAGAAAAATCTCTGTCATATGCAGACATTGTCTTTGCTATAGTTTTTGAGGCACTTCCTACTCGGAAAAATTGCCTAGCAACCTCTTGCCCAGCACCAATCTCAACAAATGATCCATAAATTGATTTGTCTCGATTTATAGATTTTGCTTTTTGCCCAGCTGTTAAAACAATTTGTTTACTCATTACTGAATGTATTTAATAACAAAATTAATTAGATATTTTGATTAATGATAATTTTGGAAGTAATATTATTGTTTTATTATGTATAATTTTACATAATTATTTTGTCATATGAAAATCACTTTTTTAGGAACAGGAACATCTCAAGGAGTACCAGTAATTGCATGTAAATGTGATGTATGTCTATCAAATAATTTAAAAGACAAAAGATTGCGTTCATCAGTATTGATAGAATTTCAAAATAAGACTATTGTTATTGATACAGGACCTGATTTTCGTCAACAAATGTTAAGAGAGAGTGTAGAAAAGCTAGATGCAGTTTTATTTACTCATGCTCACAAGGACCATGTTGCTGGCTTGGATGATATAAGATCTTTTAATTTTCGTTCGAAAAAGCCAATGGATATCTTTTGTAACAATGATGTACTAAATGCTCTTAGAATGGAATATTCATACATTTTTTCTGAAAAAACTTATCCAGGTGTTCCAAAAGTTAATGTAAATATTATTGAAAATAATAATTTTTACATTGATGATATTGAGATTCAACCCATAAGGGCACTACACTATAAATTACCCGTTTTAGGATTTAGAATAAAAAACTTTGTTTATCTAACTGATTTGAGTGAGATTAATTCAGCTGAAAAAAGAAAAATGATAAATGCTGATGTTATTGTTTTGGATTCTCTTAGAAAGGAACCTCACTTATCTCACCTTTCATTAGATGAATCAATTGTTCTTATAAAAGAATTAAAACCTAAGCAAGCCTACTTAATTCATATTAGTCATTTAATGGGTTTACACGATCAGGTTAACTCTGAACTTCCAAATAATATTCATTTATCTTATGATGGCCTACAATTAAATATGTAATTTTTATTGGAAAAAGTTATATTTTATTTATATTTGTAATAATATTATATTTGAAAAAATAATTTATTATGAAGAACACTTTATTATCAGCACTTATCTTTTTTTCTTTTAATTCATTTGCTCATAAACATACTCATCATGATGATTATGAGATTAGATACATTAAAGAGAGTATGCAATTGAATAATCAAATTCAAGAAAATCTAAGAAATAATTCTCCTTGGCAAAGCTTTTTATCTAATTATCCAGAATGGTTTACATACTTTAATGAGTATAATTATAAACCGCACAGAGCATTTGGTTCTCCAATTATTTTATCAAATGGATATTCATCTGAGGAAAGGTTTTTAAGTTTTGTAAATACTAATTTAAATGATTTTAATATTCCTCAAGATATTTTTTTGTCTAGAAAAACGGAAAATGATAAATACATAAATCTTGATTTTACTCAGTATTACAATAATCTTGAAATTATTGATAGTAGACTTTATGCTAAGTTAACTTTAGATAACAAGCTTGTTGCATTTGGACTTGATGTTTTTTCAGATGTTTCACTAGATGTAATTCCAACTATTTCAGAATCAATGGCAATAGAATCAGCTTCTGAAAATATTATTTCTTCAATTACTAAAAAATCTGTTGAAGATAATTTAAAAATATTACCAATTCCGTTTAATGCCAAATATGATTTTCATCTTGTTTATGTTGTAAGAGTTTCTACCCAATTATCTCATGGTCCTGCAAATTACATATGCTATGTTGATGCAAACAATGGAGATTTATTAATGAGAATGAATACAGTATTATACGAAGCTCCTCCTCAAGCTAACATGCATGTTGAAGGAGAAGTTTATAGTACACATCCATTTAACCCTTCTTCTATAGAAAATCTAATAAATTTAAGAGTACAGAAGGGTGGGGGGAATTATTATACTGATTCTCTAGGAAATGTTAATGTTCCAGGCTCAGGTAGTGCTACATTTTCACTAGAAGGTTTATTTGCTGAAGTTCAAACAAATGGTGGTATTCCTTCCTTTAATAGTCAATTATCTAATGCTAATGTTAGTTTTGATAATTCTAATTCTACAATACAAGAAAGAACTGCATTTTATTCTGTAAATAAGATTCATGATCATTTAAAATCTGTATTTCCCACATTTACAGGTCTTGATTATGCATTGGAAACAAATATTGATGTCCAAGGTAGCTGTAATGCATATTATGATGGAACAATTAATTTCTTTGCAGAAGGAAATGGCTGCAATGCAACTGCAAAAATTCCTGATGTTGTTTACCATGAATATGGTCATGGCATCAATAACTACAGATATGGTTCGGGTATGTGGAATGGTGGTTTAAATGAAGGATATGCTGATATCTGGGCTATTTCATTAACACAAAGTCCTGTACTTGGCTATGGGTGGGATATCTCTGATCCATCCGTATATGTTAGAAGATATGATCAGGATAGAAAAGTTTATCCACAAGATTTAGTTGGTGAGGTTCATGCAGATGGTGAAATTATTGCTGGTGCTTTTTGGGATACCTATTTAAATCTTAATGATATGCAACAAATGTTGAATCTATTTAAATATACCTTCGATGGTGCTCCTGATGGGCCCAATGGAACTGAAGGGATTATTTACACAGATGTTTTAGTTGAAGTTTTATTTGCTGACGATAATGATGCTAATCTTACAAACGGAACTCCTAACGATATAGCTATCATACAAGCTTTTGCATTACATGGAATCACCTTGCTTTCAAATGCAGTTATTGCTCACTCTCCAGTTTCTTTGGCTCCTGGAAATATTGCTATTAATATAAGTGCTAATATTTCAGCTACTTATTCTTGGGCACTCTCAAGCGCCAACTGTTTCTACAGGGTAAATGATAACCAAAATTGGAATTCCTTGTCTATGACTTCAAATGGAAATAATTTTACTGCTACAATTCCAGCACAAACAAATGGTAATATAGTTGCTTATTATATTTCGTTATCTGACAACTATGGTTTTGAATCTGGTATTAACCCACAAGAATCTAATATAGTTCCACTTAAAGATGCTAATCTTCCTTACTTTACCATGGTTGGATATGAGCTTTATAATGAAGAAGATTTTGATTTTAATGTTGGTTTTTGGCAAACTGGTGATCCAATAGATAATGCAACAACGGGGTTATGGGAAATTGGTGCACCTATAGGATCTTATGATGATCCAAGTTCTTTATCTGGAATTGTTCAAACTGGAACTCAGCATACTCAAAACGGCTATGCTTGTGCATTTACAGGAAATGCATCATCCATAAACGATGGAATAGGTACAAATGATGTTGATGGAGGTCATACAACTTTATATTCTCCATATTATAATTTAAGCTCATATATAAATCCTGCTTTTACATATTGGAGGTGGTATACCAATAATCCATCTAGTGGAGCTAACCCTGGTGCAGACTGGTGGCAAGTTTTAATAACCGATGATGGAGTAAATTGGGTATATGTTGAGAATACATTAAGTTCAGATTTAAGTTGGAGAAGAAATGCTTTTAGAGTTAAAGATTATGTAAATCTTTCTTCCTCTGTTCAATTAAAATTTATTGCTTCTGACAGTATAAGACCAGGTCAAAATCTTGATGGAGGAAGTTTAATTGAAGCCGCTGTTGATGATTTATATCTATATGAAAGTCTTGGTAATGGAACTAATATTGAACAAAATATTTCTGATGGTAAGATGCCTAAAATTATAAGAGTTACTGACTATTTAGGTAGGGAGGTTAATCCAAAATCTAAAACTTTGAACATTAATAATTTGATATATTATTTTGATGATGGTTCTGTAAAAAAGAAGTCAATATACAGTAAATTATAGCTCTACAAATTTATTATTATTTACTAGAGCTAGAGCTTTACCTTTTAACTTCTCTCCAACAAATGGTGTGTTCTTAGATTTCGAAACGATATCCTTTTTATCAAAAATCCATTTTGTTTCTGGATTAAATATTGTAAGGTTAGCAATATTTCCTTCTTCAATACTAGTGTTTTTGATTCCTAAGATTTTTCGTGGATTATTAGATATTTTATCAATAATTTGATTTAAGCTTAAATGTTTTTCTAAATTTTTAATAATCAGTCCAAATGCACTTTCTAGTCCAATGATTCCAAATTTAGCATTGTCAAACTCTAATTTTTTTGATTCTATCTCTATTGGATTATGATCACAGCTTATTACATCTATTATACCGTCTTTTAGTCCTTGAATAATAGCTTTATTATCATTCTCAGTTCTAAATGGAGGTAACACTTTGAATCTAGTATCAAAATTGTTTGTGGAGCTATCAGTTAGAAAAATATTGTGAAGAGCAACATCAGCTGAAATTTTTATTCCTTCATCTTTAGCATTTTTAATTTTTTCAATACTTTTTCTTGTACTTAGATAGGATTCATGAATTTTACTTTCAGTGTATCTACATAATGCAATATCTCTATCAAGCATTATTTCTTCTGCAATTGCTGGAATTCCTTTTAATCCTAGCTGTGTACTAGTTATTCCTTCATTTATAACTCCATTTTTCTGTACACTTTTATCATTTGGAAAATTCATTAACAGGGCAGATGTATTCTTTATATATAATAAAGCTATTTTCATTAATTCAGTGCTTTGAATAGATTTTTTATCATCTGTAAAGGCAATACATCCATTTTTTATCATATCGTATATTTCAACCAAATTTTCTCCTTTTTGAGATTGAGAAAGAGTTCCTGCAACATGAACATTAATGATTTTATTTTTTGTAATATTTTTCACAAAATCTATCATTGTACTATTATCTATTGAAGGGTTTGTATTAGGCATTAACAAAACATCTGTAAAACCACCTTTTGTAGCAGCATTTAAACCATTTTCAATAGTTTCCCTATGTTCGTATCCTGGTTGCCCAAAATTAACGTGCATGTCAAACCATCCTTGCGAAATATGTAGATTATCTTGTTTGTAAACTTTTGTTTTTGTATCAATCTGTATTGATTTGGCAATTTTTTCGATCTTATTATTATTTATAAGTATATCACAAACTTTATTGTTATGGCTAGATGAGCTATCAATAATTTTAGTGTTTTTTATAAGTATTTTCATGTTTTTATTAGTTTTAATAAAAGAATTTCTATCCCAAAAAATAATAATGAAATTATTAAACAACTTTTCCAATAATGAATATCACTAAATGAAGATTTAATAAATTTAGAGACATCTTTATTTTTTTCAATAAGCTTTATATTTTCATTTGTAATATTTTTTATTTTTTCAATGCTAGTATTTTTTAATTGACTTTCATCGCTATTATAATTATAGGCAATAAAGTCAATAATTTTTTGATTGTCATATAATTTGTATTGACCAGATTTTTGAATAAAATTATTAGTGTAGTATCTAGTTTGTCCATTAATACTTCTACAGTTTGGTATAATGTCTATATTTTCATTTTTTAGATTAAAAACACCTTTATTATTATCCTTAGAAACAAAGTAATTATTACTTGCAATTGTATTGTAGATTAGTGTTTGATTAATAGATCTGTTTGCAATATTTAAAAAAACAGGAACAAATAATGCATGTTTTTTAAAGCTAGTAACTTTTGTGTTTATTGGAGTGTTAAATAGATATATATTTCCTTTATCATAATTATAATGTGAAAGAAACTGATTATTGTTCTCTATACTGATTATTGGTTGCTTTATACTTTTACTCCCATTTTCTTGAGTGTAGTGATAAGATATTTCAGGTAGTTCGATATTCTTTATTTTCCCATCGAATACACTCTCAAATAATGGGTGATTCTCATGAAGTTTATTAATTAAATAAGCATTTGTATCTTTTGATAAGAATGGATAAATATTAAATTTATCTAGAAGATTATTATGTGAAGGTGAACTTAAATCTGATGGGGGTATTATAACTAATGATCCTCCCTTTTTAATAAATGAATATAAAGTTTCTATTAATCCTGATGATAATTCTTTTTTTTCTTTTACGATGATAACATCTCTATTAAGTAGTTTTTGATAGTTTAAGTTATTAGAATTTTTTTCTTCAAAATCATAATTTATAGTATCATTTCTGTAAAGATTTAATAAATAATTTTCTTTATTAAAATCTACTATACTTGTTACTTTAATTTTATTATTTCTAATTAAGTTAAAGTGTAATTCATTGTCAAAAACGATAGGGTAGTCTTGAATACTTACTCTGCAAATATTTATATTACTATCCAAATTAAAACTGAACTTAAATTCTTTTTCTTTCTCTTCAGTAAAATTTAGAAGTTGTTTTATTTTAATCTTGTTGTTAACTTCTAATGTTATAGGAATTTGCTTTTTAGTATTGTCAAAGTTTGTAACCTTTAAATAGATATCTTGATTTCTGTTTTTTAATAATATTGGTCCTTCAATCCAAACACTATCAACACTCACGTTATTATTATTTGTAGTTTGAATAGGAATAATATGTATGATATCATTAGTGTCTAATAATTCATTAATTTTAATAGTTTCTTCCTGTAAATCAGATAGTATATAGATATGATCTCTGTTTTTAGAAATTAGCTTTTTTTCATTTAAAATTTCTACTATTGACCTGATATTTCCATTAGTTTCTAATTCAGTAATTTTTTGAGTTATATCTTCTTTGTTAAGAGGATAATTGGAGGGAAAATCATTAGTTAATAGATAGAATGATGATGAAGATTCATAAGAGTTTATTATATCTTCAGATTTATTTTTTGCAATATCTAGTAAACGTCCTTTTTCAGAAATTGCATCCATGCTTAATGAATTGTCAATATATATAAATACATTTTTAATAGACTTGTCTTCTTTATTTACAGGCTTGTAAGGTTTTGCAAAAGCTAGAACAAGAAAAGCAATAGCAATTATTCTACTTGCTAAGATTAAAAGATTTTTAATATTTCTTTTTTTGTTGTTTTTTAGTTTAACTTCATCTAGAAATCGAATACTACTAAAATATACCTTCTCATGTTTGCGAAAGTTAAATAGATGAACTATAATGGGAATTGCTATTGCAAAAAGGCCGAAGAGTAGCTGAGGGTTTTGATATATCATCAAAGTGCAAAACTACACATTTTGATATAATTGAGTTTATTTTAAGAAATAAATTTACCGTCTACCATCTCTAATTTTTTTTGCGTCATATTAGCAAGTTCTAAATTATGGGTAACAATTATAAAAGTTTGATTTAGTTCTTTGTTAAGTTTTAAAAACAAATTATGCAGATTCATTGCATTCATAGAATCTAAATTTCCTGAAGGTTCATCTGCAAGAATAATAGCTGGTGAATTTATTAATGCTCTTGCTATAGCTACTCGTTGTTGTTCTCCTCCAGATAATTCGTTTGGTTTATGGTCTTTACGATCTTTAATGCCTAGTAGTTCTAATAATTCAAGCGCTTTTTGTTCAACATCTTTACTTTTTCTTTCAGAAACATAGCCTGGAATACAGATATTTTCAAAAGCACTAAATTCAACAAGAAGATTATGAAATTGAAAAATAAATCCTATTTCTAGATTTCTAATTTTGGCTAATTCATTTGAAGAAAGATTAGTTGTTGATTTACCATTTATAGTATATTTTCCACTATCTGGTTTATCTAGAGTTCCTAAGATATGTAATAATGTAGTTTTTCCAGCACCTGAGGCACCAACTATTGAAATTATTTCACCTTTGTTAATTTCTAAATCAATTCCTTTAAGAACAGGAAGATCTTCATAACTAAAGTGAATATCTTCTAATTTAATCATTTTTAAATCCCTTTTTAAGGTAAAGGTAATCCAAATAATACACAACTTTAAGTGATAAGCTATTTTCTTGTGACAAACTGAATGAATCATTAACATTATCAAACCAATTTCTTTTCAGAATATTAGTTTGATTATCAATACCGTTTTTCCAAACTAAACTTAATTGACTTCCAGGTGCAAACCACCAACTTAGGCCAATATCTGAGGTCCATGTAGAATAGTTAATATCATAAGAACTAACTTCTGGAATGCTTAGACCATCGATAGATGTTAAATAACCATCATTTTTAAGTCTTCTATATTCTAAATTTTCTACTTGATCTATATGGTATCTCAGTTTAAATGAAAAATCTATTTTGTTGTTTATGATGTATTCTCCAGAAAGCACATTTGTAATCATATATGTATTTCTTAGAGAAAGAATTGGCTCTGGTAATTCTTCATCATTAATAGCTATATCATCCAAGTATCCTATTTCATTATATCTATCTCTTACTGATAATACATATTTCATTGAGATTTTATCATTGAATCTAAATCTTGGAGATATTCTCCATCTTAATTCTCTAGCTGTATAAAGTGGTTCATGTACAATGCCTCCGCCAAAATCTAAAGCAAATCTATTTCTGTAGTCACTGGAAAGGTAACCACTTAGCCTGTATTTTTTTGATCTTATAACAGGGCTGTTTAAATCGTCTGTTCTTGCTTCGTAGTAATCATTAATTTCATAAGGATTAATGATTGTTTTAAGCATTAGAAAAAGATAATTCTTAAGCATAAATTTAGTCTCTCCTTCAATCTCGAGATTAACAAATTTATTATCTGTATAAAGACTTTGATGCTTTATAAAAAGATAATATTTAGAAAAAATAAATTTATCATTTTCGTTAAGCTGCTCATAACCAATATCAATACCATTCATAATTTCATTATTAGAGTATAGAAATCCTAAATCATTAGGATTGTATTTATCATCCTCAAAAAATGTATATAATTTATATCTATAATTCCCACTATTTTTTGTTGCAGAAAGCATACCAGAAAAACCACTAATAGTACTATCTGTATACAACTCATTACTCATCTTTAGTTTTGCATTAAAAACATGTGTGTTTTTAGTATTATTTATTCTTGCAAATAGTCCAGTAACATTAGCATCTTTATTGCTATTTGTATTTGTCATGTTGGTATTCATAAGACTAACAGACGAACTGTTTTCTAAGGCCTTGTCAATAATAAATACATTATAGTTTGTTAGCGGGTTTTCTTCAGTTTTATTAGTGATTGCGTTTAGCGCAGCTATTCCTAAACCATTTTTAGTTCTCCCCGTTATTTTAGTGGCATTTATAAGATCATTTTCTAATCTTCTGCTGTAAAACATTTCTCCACCTTTATTAAAAAGTTCAATACCTTCATTAAAAAACTGTCTATTTTCCTCATACTTGACTTCAAAAGGAGATAGATTTAAGACCATTGCGTCCGAAGCTACCTGTCCAAAATCAGGAATTAATGTCATGTCCAAAGTAAAGCTTTCGTTTATTCCATATTTTAGATCCATACCGTAGTTATATGGAAAATTAGTTTCTCCATCATAAGAATCAGCATATATGGAAGCATATGGCATAAAAGATAATCTTAGAGGACTCTCGACATTTTTAACCCCATTCATTAATCCAGATTGTAAAGCATAGTTTTCAAACTTCACATCTATTGGGTTCCATGAATATTCTTCTCTGTATCGACGTATATTTCTAAACATATTTAATGCCCATGCTTTATCAGTATCGGGAAATCTTATTTGAGAAAGGGGAATAGCAATTTCAGCAGACCATCCACGATCATTTATATCAACAGCAGATTTCCAAACGGCATTCCAAGATTTGTCACCACCATCTTTGGACATTTTTTTATCAATTTGTACCCCAGATGCGCTTATAATAAAATTATATTCAACTTGAGTATTGTTAAACGGATCTAATATTATTCCAAATAAATCATAGTTTTTATTATCATCATCTCTCTTTCCTAGTTCTTTCAAAATACTATCTGGAGCATTATCATAAGCTATAAGTCCAAAATATATGTTTTGATTGTCATAGCATATCTTTACCACTGTTTTGTGTGTAGGACGCTCTAATAAGCCGTTATTTGGTTTAAATTGAGTGAAATTATTAGCCGAATTAAGATTTTTCCAAACCTCATCATTTACGACTCCATCAATTTTTGGTTTTATAACAGTTTTTTTTATCTCATAAACTTTCTTTTCAGAAAATTGAGAAATTGCTAAAAAAGGAATTAAGACTAGTGTTAAAATGAATTTTGTTCTCATACTCAAAATAATATCTGCAAAAATAGAATTTATTCTTTATAGATTATTGTATTTGAATTCAATAATATATTTTTACAACCTTAAATTAATAAGATGAATTTACACGAATATCAAGGAAAAGAATTGCTAAGTACTTTTGGAGTTAGAATACAAAGAGGAATTGTAGCTTCTACTGTTGAAGAAGCTGTTGAAGCAGCAGAAAAGTTAAATAAAGATACTGGCACAAGTTGGTGGGTAGTTAAAGCTCAAATTCATGCTGGAGGTAGAGGGAAAGGTGGTGGTGTTAAATTAGCTAAATCTTTGGAAGAAGTTAAATCTATTTCAAATGATATATTAGGTATGAATTTAATTACACCTCAAACTTCTGCTGAAGGAAAATTAGTAAACCAAGTTTTAATTGCTGAAGATGTGTATTATCCAGGAGAATCAGAAACTGAAGAGTATTATATGTCAGTACTACTCAACAGATCAAATGGTAGAAATATGATTATGTATTCTTCTGAAGGAGGAATGGATATTGAAACAGTAGCTGAAAAAACTCCACATTTAATTTTTACAGAGGAGATTGATCCATCAACAGGCTTACAAGGGTTCCAATGTAGAAAAATTGCTTTTAACCTTGGTCTTTCTGGACTTGCTTTTAAAGAGATGACAAAGTTTGTGTATTCATTGTACAAAGCATATGACAATACAGATTCTTCATTATTTGAAATAAATCCTGTTTTAAAAACCTCTGATAATAAAATAATGGCAGTTGACTCTAAAGTATCTTTAGACGACAATGCTCTTTATAGACATAAAGATTATGCTGAATTAAGAGATAAGAGAGAGGAAGACCCTACGGAGGTTGAGGCTGGAGAATATGGCTTAAACTTTGTGAAGCTTGATGGAAATGTTGGTTGTATGGTCAATGGTGCTGGCCTTGCTATGGCTACTATGGATATTATTAAGATGGCTGGAGGTAACCCTGCTAACTTTTTAGATGTTGGTGGTACTGCAGATGCAAAAAGAGTTGAGCAGGCATTTAGAATTATTTTAAAAGATAAAAATGTTAAAGCTATTCTGGTTAATATTTTTGGTGGTATCGTTAGATGTGATAGAGTTGCTCAAGGTATTGTAGATGCCTATAAAAATATTGGAGAAATTGGAATTCCCTTAATTGTAAGACTACAAGGAACTAATGCTGCTGAAGCAAAGAAGCTGATTGATGAAAGTGGTTTGAAAGTTGAATCTGTAATTCTTTTACAAGAAGCTGCAGATAAAGTTGCAGAATTAGTTTCTTAATTACAGCTACTAGCACACTTTTGGCCATCTATAGCTGCTGAAATTATTCCTCCAGCATATCCAGCTCCTTCACCACAGGGGTATAAGCCTTTTACTTTTATGTGTTCCAAGGTTATTGGATCTCTAGGAATTCTAATAGGAGAGGAGGTTCTACTTTCTGGAGCATGAACTACTGCTTCATTAGTAAAGTATCCTTTCATATGTTTGCCAAATTCTAAGAATCCTTTTTGGAGATTTTTCATTATAAAATCTGGAAATAATTCTTTTAGGTTAGCAGATTCTACGCCAGGAAGATAAGATGTTTGTGGTACATCTTTTGATATTTTTCCATTTACAAAATCAACTAATCTTTGTGCAGGAACCTTCTGAGTTTTTCCTCCCATTTCCCATGCTTTTTTTTCAATACTTTTTTGAAACTCTAATCCAGCAAAAACTCCAGATGAAGAATGATTTTTAAAATCTTCAAGTTTTAGTTCAACTACTATACCAGAGTTTGAGCTAGGATAATCTCTTTTTGACGGAGACCAACCATTAGTTACAACCTCATTTTGAGAAGTTGCACATGGTGCAATTATTCCTCCAGGACACATGCAAAATGAATATATTCCTCTTCCATTAATTTGTCTTGCAATAGAATATGGGGCTGGAGGTAGATATTCTCCTCTAGAATGACATTTATACTGAATTTGATCAATAAGTTCTTGAGAATGCTCTACTCTTACTCCTAAAGCAAAAGATTTTGCTTCCATTTCAATACCTTTATTTTTAAGTAATTCAAATATGTCTCTAGCAGAATGACCAGTTGCAAGAATTAATTTTTTACAATCAATGATTAAAGAATCATTTATCTTAATTCCTTTTACTTGGTTATTTTTTAAAATTATATCAGTTAATTTGGAGTTAAAATGTATTTCGCCTCCATTATCAATTATAGTGTTTCTAATATTTTCTATAATTTTTGGAAGTTTATTAGTTCCAATATGAGGGTGAGCTTCAATTTTTATTTCTTTTGTAGCGCCATGATTAACTAGAATATCTAAAATTTTATTTACATCACCTCTTTTTTTAGCCCTTGTGTATAGTTTTCCATCAGAAAAAGTTCCTGCTCCTCCTTCACCAAAACAATAATTAGAATCATTATTTACGATATGATTTTTTGTAAGTAAAGCTAAATCCCTTCTTCTATTTCTAACTTTTTTTCCTCTTTCAATAATTATCGGTTTGATTCCATTATCAATAAGTTGTAGTGCTGCAAATAATCCAGCAGGTCCTGCCCCGATAATAACAACCTCATTTTTTGATTTAACTTTTTTGTAACTAATGCTATTTTTTATCTCAGTAAAAATTTGATTAATATATATATCTAATTTTAAATTTATCTTTATATTTCTTTGTCTAGCATCGATAGATCTTTTGATAATTTCAATATGTTTAATTTCTTCTTTTTTAATATTAAAATCATGAGAAATCTTTTTTTTAAGTAAAGTTTTCTTTTGAGCCTGTTCTGGGCTAACTTGTATTTGAACTGTTTTTATCATTGTTGTAAAATTACATAATGCATTTATTAAATCTAGTAATTTGAAATTTTATTCAACTTTTTAATTCTAAATTTTTTAAAAATTTTAGTTTTGAATTATGAATAACTCCTTTTTATTCTTTTTGACTTTTATATTATTTTCTCTAAATTCTTATTCTCAAGATACAATTTTAGTTTCTCCGTTTATTACTATTGATGGTGAAAAGATCTTTACCTCAAATATTCCTCAATTAAACATAATTGAGTTTATTGATAATGATGAGAGAAGACGCTTTTACAAATTAAAAAGAAGAGTATTAAAAGTTTACCCTTATGCATTACAAACTAAATTTAAAGTAGATTCATTAAATTTTGCTTTAGATTCTATTGGTAAAAAAAGAAAAAAACGTAAACATATAAGAAGTGTTGCTAAAATTATTAAAAAACAATATTCAACTGCTTTAAAAAATCTATCCATGAAAGAAGGAAGGATACTTATTAAATTGATTTATAGAGAAACAGGAATAAGTACATATCGTTTATTAAGAGAATACAGAGGTTGGTGGAGTGCTACAATGTGGCAAACATTTGCAAAAATGTATGATCATGATTTAAAATCAACTTTTGATCCAGTTAATGTTAGAGAAGATATGTTTATTGAAAAAATATTAGATCAAGCAAAAAAGGAAGGAATGTTTACTAATTTATAATTTAGTAAATTTCTTAGAGTAAACAATTCCTTTATGATATAAATTAATTATATAGATGCCTTTATTTAATTTGTTTAAATTCAAGGGTTTATCTATATTGTCAAAATAATAATATTTCCCTTGCTGATCAATAACTTCAATTTTATCAAATTTTATGTTACTACCAATATTTAAATTATTTGTTGTAGGGTTTGGATATATTTTTATTGATTCTAAAACTTCATTTATGTCCGTAGATGAAGATCCATTTTCAAAATATAAAAAGTTATTTCCATAAAACCCAGAGGTAATAATATCTTGATCACCGTCTCCATCTAAATCAATCATTTCTGAATTAACTAAAATTCCCACATAGCTTGTGTCTGGACTTAATCCAAAAGGATTTTGAGCTTGAAGTGACATTACAGGATTTGTTGCTGAACCTTTATTTTGTTGATAAAAAAAATCATATTCTGTATTACTATAATCTTTATATGGAGTAGTAAGTAGATCATAATCTCCGTCCATATCAATATCTCCAAATGAAGGAATTACAGGGTAAGATGAGCTAGGAAAACTTATTCCAATTTGATTAGCTTGAGCAGTTGTAAATTGAGGATTTGATGGAGTTCCTATATTTTCAAGGAATATCATATCCTGATTTTGAATATATCCTTGATTTCCAAAACTTGATGAAGAACATATAATATCATAATCTCCATCACCATCTATATCAACAACATCAGATATTGCAATAATTGAATCTACATCTAATCCAAAAGGATTATTTTGTTGAGTTGAAAATAGTGGCATAGTAGGATTTCCAATATTTTCATAGTATTTAAATTTAGTATTTGTACTATATGAATACGTATAGGTTTGATAATTATATGATTCATATAAACCAGAATAGGTAGCTAATATGTCATAATCACCATCTCCATCTAAATCTACTAAATTGTGAGAAAGAATTGAAGTCCCAAGTGTAAAGTTTTGGGGAGATGTTAAATTGAATGGATTTTTAATTCCTACAGAAAATTGAGGATTAGTGATTGACCCAATATTTTCATGATAAATAAAAATATTATCTTGATAATAAGAATAGTAACTTGTATCAACTTCAAGAGTTTCATAAAATAAGTCATAGTCCCCATCATTATCTATATCAACAAATTGTGCTTTACCTGTATAATAATTACTACCAACTATGCTACTGTTTAAAGTTAAACCAAAGGGATTATAAGTTGGGGAGTTAAAAGATTGTGCATTAATTTTATTGTGGTTGCTTAATCCAAACAAAATCGCAAAAGAGCCCACAATGCTAAGAATTCTTTTTGATGATAGGAAAGAAGATAATTGGCTTATTAGTTCATTTATTTTGTGAACTAAAAATTTTATTTCATTTGAAAATAATCCACTACTTTTTTTAAGTAAAACATCTAGTTTTAAAATATGATTTTTTAGCTGCCTCTCTTTTCTAGAAAAATGACTGTTATTCATAAATTCAAAATTAGCTATTCTTTCTTTCTTTTCCAAAATGTAGACCCTGGAATAGATAAGCCCTCTTTGTAATCTTCATTTAGTGTATTTAGAATATTTGGACGAATTTTATCTGCTAAAACATGAACATCATATATTTCATCTAGAGATGAGAGATATGTTATTTTTCCTGAAATACTTTTTGTAGGAAGATGAACGATAACTATTCCAGCCTGATTTGCATTTTTGGCAAAAGGAAGTTTTCCAAAAGTTGATGATTTCTCTCTAAGTTTCGACAGACCTATAAACAGATAATCTTTATGTAGACACATTCCTCTTACAAATCCGTCAATTTTAACTATTACATCATAAGATCCATCATTTGGGTTAATTTTAATTAATTCTCCAGTAGCAGAAAGTAATACAAATAATTCATTATTATAAATCCTTGGAGTGTGAGGCATAGCTAAGCCTTCAGCTATTATTTTATTTTCTAAAATATCATAAACGACTCCAGATTTAGTTATGTTTTCTCTCCAACTTTGAGGAGAATTACCATTATTAAATGCTGTAGCATACTTAGGAAATCCATTTTGCATTGCCATTCCATTTAAGTGACACCTGTCCTCAGAAGTTATTTTATCAATCTGTGGGGGTGTCCAAAATGGGGTAAAATTATAATCTGTATCAATTTTTACAATTGAGGAAAAAAGAGTGTTAACAGCATACAGATTACCATCTTTTCCAAATGAAAGATCGTGAATATCTATTGTTCCGGTATGAAATGTAGCTCTAGGCATGTAAAGAGCGTCATATTTATTAGGTGACTTAGGATAGTAGGTTGCTAGCTCTGGAGAATTTTTAAATACTATTATCTCATCCTTGCAAGCTAAAGCTAATTTCTGATTTTTAAAATCTTCAGCTATTCCCATAGCTTTGTGAAAGTTTCTTGGCAATTGTGTTAAAGAATTTTCATCCTTTGCTGAGATAAATACTAATTTACCAGCTTGGTAAGTAGATATTGCAATGCTACAGTTTAGCTTTTGAAGTAGTTCTGGTACTTGGGGGGTAAATTGACAACTAAATGGAGCTAAAGCCTTGTTTTGGGCGTCATTTGCCATTTTATTTTATAAACTCCGAAGAAATCTTTTTATTTCTTGGTCCATCAGAATAATCATAAAATCCTTTTCCTGATTTAATTCCTAAATTTCCTTTGTTAACCATATCTACTAATAATGAACAGGGCTTGTATTTATTATTTTCAAAACCATTATACATAACTTCTAAAATAGATAAACAAACATCTAAGCCAATAAAATCAGCAAGATGAAGAGGTCCCATTGGATGTGACATTCCAAGAATCATTACAGTATCAATTTCTTCTACTCCTGAAACATTTTCTTTAAGAGTATGAATCGCTTCGTTGATCATTGGCATTAATATTCTATTTGCAACAAATCCTGGAGCATCATTCACTTCTACAGGTATTTTATCTAATTTTTTACTTAACTTCATTATTTGTGAAGTAACTTCATCAGAAGTTTCTTTACCACGAATTACTTCAACTAATTTCATTATTGGTACTGGATTCATAAAATGCATTCCAATTATTTTATCTTTTCTGTTTGTCTGATTTGCTATTTGAGTTATTGATATTGAGGAAGTGTTTGTTGCTAGTACAGTGTGATCTTGACAGATTTCATCTAAATCTTTAAATATTTTAAGTTTTAGATCTACATCTTCAGTAGCAGCCTCAACCACTAAATCACTTTTTTCAACACCAGCTTGAAAATCTGTGGTGGTATTAATATTATCTAGTGTATTTTTTTTCTCCTGCTCAGTTATCTTTTCTTTACTAAGCATTCTATCCAAATTTTTAGTAATTGTAGCTATTGCCTTTTCTAAGCTTTCATTAGAAATATCTACTATAGTAACTTTGTATTCTTTCTGAGCAAATGCATGTGCTATTCCATTACCCATAGTACCTGCACCAATAATTGTTATGTTTTTCATATTTTATTTTTTAGTATAATATTTTTAAGTTGTCAAAATTAATTTCTTCAGATAAACTTGGTTCATTTCTTCTCATATTCAAAAAGACCTTAAAAGATTCTGCGCCAATGCTTTCACTAACTGTTTGAGTGAGATTGATATAAATTTTATTCCATTCTTGTTTTGGAGTTACCCATAGAAGATCTCTTCTTACAACGTCTTGAGAATAATTAATATACATTCCAACTAAGAATTCAGTGCTAGATTTATAGTCTATTTCTAAGTACACAGGTGCACCTTGCTGAGGAAGTATTAACTCTTGAGTAGAAATCTCAAAATTAATATTAGGTTCTTCAATTAAGGCGTATCCATAGTGATTACTATTGTTTTGTTGAATAGTAAAGTCAATTTCACTATTTATTGTGGAATCAATTATAGTACCAGAACTTTCAAAATCTTCTACGATAGCATCAAACGAGCTATTATAAGAAAATGAAGGTAAAATATTAATTGTTTCATTTTCAACTAATTCAACTGTATCTAAATAGCTTGTGTAAAATGGATACTGAATACGCGTAGAAGCAATACCATTTGCCTTTACACCAGCTTTAATTCTTATGTTTTGCAGTCCTTTATTTAAAACAGGAAAAGTAACAGGAATTTCATAAACACCTTGAAGGTTCTCATCAATATAAATCCAGACATCTGTTATGTTTTCAGTATTTTCTCCAAATGATGAATTTGAAGTTAAATTGAAATCATTAATTCCAATATATGAAGGTATTTCTTCTTCTTTATTACATGAAATAAAAATAAAAATTAATATGATAAAATAAGGAAAACTATGTTTTAACAATTGATTGTGTATTATAAATTTGTTTATTCTTCTATAAAAAAGATTAATACATTTTTTTTGTATTAATATTTTCAAAAATACATTTTAAACTAATATTATTAAAATCAATTGAAGGATACTTTTTTACATAAAGGATTAAGAAATAAGTTGGTTGAGCATTTGTCGAAAAAGGGTATTGATAATATCAATATTTTAGATGCTATTAATAATGTTCCTAGGCATCTGTTTATGGACAATGCATTTGTAAATTTTGCATATCAGGACAAAGCTTTTCCAATAGGTTCTGGACAAACCATATCTCAGCCATACACTGTTGCTTTTCAGACACAAATGCTTAAGATAAAGCCGTATCAAAAGGTTTTAGAAATTGGTACTGGATCTGGATATCAAGCTGCAGTTTTAAATGAACTCAATACTAATGTTTATACTATTGAACGACAGAAAGACTTATTTAAGAAAACAAAAGAATTTCTTCCTTCAATTGGCTATAAATGTAATTTCTTTTATGGTGATGGTTATAAAGGTTTAGAAAAATTTGCTCCCTTTGACAGAGTTATAATAACATGTGGTGCTCCACAGATACCTCAATCATTAATAGATCAATTAAAAATTGGTGGAAGAATGGTTGCTCCAATTGGAGATGGAAATATTCAAATTATGCATTTAATTGAAAAGATATCTGAAACTGAAACTAAAATAACTACACATGGTGAATTTTCCTTTGTTCCTATGTTAAACAATAAACAAAATGGAAATTAAAGATTCTGTAGGAAATATTCTTAATGATGGAGACACAATTGTTTTAACAAAAACATTAAAAATTAAAGGCATGTCTAAGACTCTTAAAAGAGGAGATAAAATAAAAAATATTCGTCTAATTAATGACTTTAATAATATTGAATGTAGAGTTGGTAAATCTCAAATTGTATTAAAAACCTGTTTTATTAAAAAATCATAATTAAGGTAATTTTATTATCTTGAACTTGTAAGATATTCACTAGATTAAAATGTATTTATTTATAGTCTTGAATCTATTAGGTTTTATATTTAAATGTGTTGATGTTGATTGTTATCGACATATTTTTGCCAAGTAATAACCATTCAAAAGATTAATAATAATTTTATAAATATAAAAAAAATGAAAAAAATACTACTAAGTTTATTTATGTCTTTAGTTGTTTTAAACGTAAATTCACAAAACTTTCCGCTAGGCCCAGTACCTTGTGATTCAATCGATATCACTTTAAATACTCCAACATCTTATTATCAACTATCATTTTCATCCAATTGGATTCAAACTACTCCTTACAACAATGGTACCTTATCACCTTATTTTGTAACTTCTTCCTCAACTGGTAGTTTATTAGCTGAAGATTCATCATTTAACCATAATGTATTGAATATGTCTTCTTTAGGTACATCCTATGATACAATAGTTACTTGTTTTACAGTAGAGGGATTAGATTCTCTTCCTAACACCCCAATGGGGACTTTGACTTGGTCTTGTGGAGTTGATATTAATGGTAATCTAATATACTGTGAAACTTTTGCTTGGGATGGTTCAATGTGGAATTTAATTATTCCACCACCACCACCTGCAACATGGGACTGTGGCCCTAATATAGGATGTTATGATCCTGGAAACGGTTTAGGTCAGTATTCTACCTATGCAGCTTGCGATACAAGTTGTAGTAGTAATAACTGGAGTTGGAACAATTTTACTATTTGTGATTCACTAGAAGTTTTAGTTCTGAACTCTACTCCAGATTCTGTTACTTTAGGCACTAATCTTTCATCTTTACCATATTCGGGACCTGTATCATATGATTGGACATTATATGATCCTGCTAATGCTGGTGGGAATAACATCTTTGGAACTACAGTTTCTACAATTGCAAGTCCTACATTTGGAGTAAATCCATTAGATACTACACTTTATTTTTTAACAATTCAACTAGTTGATTCTACAGGAATGACTTGGAATTGTATCTACCCATTTATGGTATTTTGGGATAGTAGTCAATGGATAGCACTAAAAACTTCAAACCCAACTTCAATAAATGAGAATGCAAATATTGACAAAAAGTTAGTTAAAGTTGTGGATTTACTTGGTAGGGAAACAGAAATTGAAAAAAATAAAGTACTTTTCTATATCTATGATGATGGTTCTGTAGATAAGAGAATAATCAGATAAATATTGCTTTTGTTATGAGTAAAATTGTTAGTTGTATATGTATAATATTTTTCATATCATCTATAAATTTAAAGGCTCAATTTGTTAGTGTTAAAGGAGTTATTCATGCTGATACAGCTCAGGTGAATTCTCCTTTTCCACTTTCTTTTTACTTTGTAAACTCAGGTCCTGACACCTTATTTATGGACTCTATTATTGCTAATGTTGGATTTAGTATTTTAGGAGTTCCACAAATTCCAATTCAATTATCATTTTCAGAAAATATTCCTCTAAATATATTTGCGCCTGGAGATAGTATTTTCATTTTAGATCCTCTAATTAATTTACCATTTTTTTCAACTGGTGATCACATTGTTATAATTTGGCCATCATCTATTGTTCCTATTGTTCCAGATACTAGCATTACTGATTTATATATTATTTCTACTATTTCAAATATTAATGAAAATCTTCCTCAAGATTTTAATAAATTTAATGCTGATATTTATGATCTTTTAGGAAGAAGATATGATAATATCAATTGTATTCCTTTAGGAACAATCTACATAAGAGATTCTAAAAAATATATTAAAGTCAAAGAATGATTTCACCATTAGACACTATAATAGAATCTCTTTCTAAAGAAGAAGTTAGGTTTTTCAAATTATTTCTAAATAGAACGGTTAGAAAAAATAGAAAAGATTTAGATCTTTTTGATTATATGAGAAAGCAAAAAGGTAATTATAACACTAAAGATCTTTTAAAGAAACTAAAAACAAATGCGGGCAATTACTATACTATTAAAAATAGGCTTTATCATGAACTAAATAATTCCATGGTATGGCAATATATTTGGAAGGATAATCAATCTAAGTCATTTAGTTATGTATTACTAGCTAGATTATATAAAAATAAAGGTGAGTTAGATCTAGCATTCCATTTCTTTCAAAAAGCTGAAAAAGAGGCAATCGAGTCTGATTTATATGAATTATTATCTATGATTTACTCCGAAA
>Ga0233432_10001604_pt1 | contig 21741 bp, 23 predicted proteins | sample SI_122_August201_6_FD_179870 | JGI IMG/M metagenome (GOLD analysis project Ga0233432, IMG submission 179870) | Seawater microbial communities from Saanich Inlet, British Columbia, Canada - SI_122_August2016_10_MG | ecosystem: Environmental > Aquatic > Marine > Inlet | place: Canada: British... | reverse complement strand
GAGGTTAGCACCAAAAAGAGCTAAGTGGGCAAGTAGTCGTTTATTCATCTAGTGCAGAAATAAGTGCCTCTACTGTTTTTTTGCTGTTACCAACAAAAATGTTTTCGCCGACTAAAAAAACAGGACGTTTGAGGAAGGTATCTTCTTCTAAGATTAAATTTCTGTAATCCGTTTCGGTCAAGTTTTTGTCTTTCAACCCCATGCTTTTATACTTCATGGCACGTCTGCTAAAAAGGGCTTCGTAAGAGCCTGTTTTTTCTGCCATTTCATCCAATTGTTCAGGACTGATTTTTTCAGTTCGGATGTCTTGCTCTTGCTCTGTCCAATTCACTTCTTTTAAGATGCGTTGGCAAGTACTGCATTGTGCCAAGTGGTATGCTTTTTTCATTGTGGTATTTATTAGGGGCTAAAAGTACAAACAAATTGTATCAAAATGTAGAGCAATATTTTGTTTAAAAAAGGGCCTTGAAGGAGTAAGGTCCTGAGCAAAATCGATTGTTTTTTGAATTTGTAGTGGGTATATTTGATTCGTTAAATACCTTAAAAACACAATCTCATGAAACGACAACTCAACTTACTTCTTATATTCATACAACATTATTAAAACCTAGGGTCTATGAAAAATTACCTAATCACTACTTTTATGTCAACTATTTTTTTGATGATATCCATTTTTGGAACTGTTCATGCCCAAGAGACAGACATTGCCCCTAATGCTAGTTTTACGGATTTGGATGGAGTTGCTCACGATATCTATACCTACCTCGATTCTGGTTATACCGTTTTATTAGACTTCTCCTTTGAATTTTGTGGCAATTGTAAGCAATGGTCATCTACTATCGGTCATCAAATTTGGCAAGAACATGGCCCCAATGGTGATAATACTGTCCGAATGTTTCACGTAGATTTTGAGCAAGTTACAGATGCAAGTGTAGCCAATTATACTTTAGAGTGGGGAGTTGAATATCCAGCAGTTAACATTCAAGAACCTTGGGCAGAATACCCCGTAACTGTAGCGCCTTCTATCTACTTCATTTGTCCTAACAGGAATCAATGGCTTACTGCTGGCGCCAGTTATCCCGACGCTAATGTATATGCTAATGTTTTGTATAATAAATGTCAAAATGTTGATTTGACCTCAAATGTTAGTCTTATCCATTCTCAAGCTGCAAGTTCACATACCATCTGTCAAAGCGACAACCTGGTGTTTCAGCCCGAGCTATTGCTGATGCATACCGATATTTTTGACGAGGCTGTAGAGATAGATATCGATAATTTGTTTGCCTTTTCGGCTATAGAAGAAAATTATCAAATTCAAGTATTTAGAAATAATACCTTAGTTGATACTCAAGACATCAATCCTAATAGTGATGGTAGTATCAATCAATACGATTCCCCTCTTCTTGAACCTTTTGGTGTATCCCCTAATGATATCATAACCTTAGTGTGTAAGTACCCCAATGACACCTATGCAGATGACGATTCGCTAAAGATAGTTGTTGCCTCAGAAATTAACACCCCTACATCGAGCACTTCCCAATTGATTATTAGCGGTAATTCGGCTTTGTCTTATGAAATACGAAACGCTAATGGCGACTCATTATATAGTAGTAATGGAAACAGCCAATTGAATCTTAATAATGGAAGTTGTTATCAGATAAAGTTCAAGAATGCAGACAGTTATTCGGGCTTAATGGCTGACGCTAACAACAACCCAATTATAAGTTTTGAAGCGGGAGAATTTTCGGTAGGACCTTCGTCTTTTTCAGCGCCTATATCGGTCTATAGTTCTCCTTGGTTATTTTTTCATGTAAATACAAATGGTAGTGTCAATGTGTTAACCGAACAACCTTCGACCTACGACGCTATACCCCTTTCTGTAGAATACTATAACATAGTTGGAGAAAAAGTGAATAAAAATAATCCGCTAAGTGGAGGTATTTATGTGGAGGTCAAACGCTACCTAAATGGCACCGCAGAAAGTAACAAAATATTTATAAAATATTAACCTATAAATTATGAAAAATAACCTAGTCACTACTTTTATGTCAACTCTTTTTTTGATGACATCCATTTTTGGAACTGTTGATGCCCAAGAGACAGCTATTGCCCCTAATGCTATTTCTGAGGGGATATACTTTGAAGTCAGTTATTTTACCAATGGAGAAAAACACATACAAAAACGGTATAAAACAAAAACATATTAATTCTAAAATTATTTAAAATGAAAAAACTTATATTTTTAAGCTGTTTGCTACTACTAGCGGTTAGTACATTTAGCACCAAAGCACAATCACTAAATCAAAATGCTCCTAATCTTACCTTTACCGATTTGGATGGGGTAACCCATACTATACACGACTACCTCGATGAAGGTTATAAGGTATTACTCGATTTTTCTTACAGAACGTGTAATCCCTGTAAAGATTGGACGTTTAATATTGGGCATGATATATGGGAAAAATATGGTCCTGATGGGGATAATACTCTCCGTATGTTCTACATTGACCCCAAACCATCATCTGACCAAGAAGTAGCAAGTTATACTCAACAATGGGGTATAGAGTATCCTGTTATCAATGTGCAGTCTAATTATTCAGAGTATCCAGTCAGTGGTTATCCTAGAGTTTTTTACATCTGCCCAGATGACGTACGAACTTACCATGAGGATGGTGGATGGGGTTACCCTTCTTCACACATTGCCTCAACCTATTATATAGAGTATTGCAATGGAACGGATTTGGATAACAATCGAACTTTAATGGACGTAACCACACCACTTTCTTCGACTTTGTGCAATGCAGCACCGCTTACTTACGCACCAAAACTACTTGTTACTAGGGGCGACCTTATCGTATCCAATGAGACCAACTATTTCGAAGACTATAAATTGGACATTTTCATTAATGGTAACTTCCATTCTAACCAAACGATTGACCCTTGGTCGGACATGACTGTTACAACCATGTATGATTATGCTTTTGTAGAGCCTTTTGAGGTTAATCAAAATGACGATATTACTTTTGTTATTGACTTTGAGGGCGATAATTTTCCAGATGATGACACTCTTCGTGTTACTATTCCATCATCGGTTAGTACGCCAACTTCTAGTTCTACCTCACTTGCTATTGAATGTTCAAGTAGCCTTTTATATGATATTTATGATTCTGATAATAATATAGTCAATGACGCTTTCAGTATGCCTAGTTATGGCTCTTCCCAATTCAGTTTGCAACAAGGAAGCTGTTACAGTATTTCTTTCCTTAATTCTAATTACTATTCTGGTTTGTTGAAAGATGCAGCGAGTAATACAGTACTTCATTCCGTTCAGGCTGATCAATATAGCGGTGATCAAACCCCACGCTTGTATTTTAATGTCGTTACTATACCTACTCCAGCAGATATTTCAGAAGAAACGAATTGGACAAACCAACAACTTACAGAAAGGTATTTTTTGGATGCTTTGGGTAAACGCCAAGCGGCTCAAGATATAAGCGACTTAGCAATAGGAATTTACTTTGAAATAAGTCGTTACAGTAACGGCACGTTTAGCACCAAAAAACTGTTTAAAAATAAATAGCTTTAAAAAGGGGGACTTTAGTCCCTCTTTTTTTTATCAATTGTGTAACTTAGCCGATGTTTTATTATACAACTTTATGAAGTTTAATACTAAGGTAATACACGCAGGTCTAGAACCAGACCCAACAACAGGAGCAATCATGACTCCTATCTATCAGACATCTACTTATGTTCAAGCCAGTCCGGGCGACCATAAAGGTTTTGAATATTCACGAACAGGCAATCCGACACGAGCTGCTTTGGAAGCCAATTTAGCTGCTTTAGAAAATGCTAAGTACGGTTTGTGTTTCGGTAGTGGCTTAGCGGCTATTGATGCTATTATAAAATTATTGAAGCCCGGAGACGAAGTGGTCTCTACCAATGATTTGTACGGTGGGACATACCGTATTTTCACCAAAATTTTTGAGAATTATGGGGTTAAATTTCATTTTATTGGCATGGAAAATGCTGATAAGATAGCCGATTATATCAACGATAACACTAAACTAATTTGGGTGGAAACACCAACTAACCCAATGTTAAACATCATTGATATAGAGGCGGTAGCTAAGGTAGCTAAAGCTCATGATGTAATGCTTGGTGTGGATAATACTTTTGCCTCACCATACCTTCAAAACCCTATTGACTTAGGAGCTGATATGGTCATGCATTCGGTAACCAAATACTTAGGCGGTCATTCAGACGTAGTGATGGGGGCTCTTATGCTTAACGATGACGCTTTAGCAGAACGCTTATACTTCATACAAAACAGTTGTGGTGCGGTGCCAGGGCCTATGGATAGCTTTTTGGTGTTGAGAGGAATAAAAACCTTGCATTTAAGAATACAACGTCATTGTGAAAACGGAAAAGCCATTGCTCATTTCTTAAAAGATCATCCTAAATTAGATAAAGTCTATTGGCCAGGTTTTGAAAACCATCCCAACCATGATATAGCTAAAAAACAGATGAAAGATTTTGGCGGTATGTTGTCCTTTTCATTAAAAGGCAATAGATTAGATGATGCGTTTAAGGTGGTATCATCTACTCATTATTTTACCTTAGCAGAGTCTTTAGGTGGGGTAGAGTCTTTATGTGGTCATCCTGCTAGTATGACGCATGCCGCTATACCCAAGGAAGAAAGAGAAAAAACAGGTGTGGTGGACTCACTTATTCGATTAAGTGTTGGCGTTGAAGACATAGAAGATCTAAAATCAGACCTTGAACAAGCATTAAATCAATTATAATGGACGTATTTTATATAACAGGTGCAAGTAGTGGAATTGGAGAGGCTATAGCCGAATTACTTTTAGAGAATACCAACAATATGGTTATCGGTATTGCTCGTTCACGAACCATTCAGCACGATAGGTATAAGCATCATTATATTGATCTTTCTCAACCTTGGACAGATAAAATTTTCAAAGCCTCGTCGTTTAATGCGGATAAAGTCGTGCTGATTAATAATGCAGGCTCTATAGGACCTATAAAGCCATTGGGGCTTCATGAAGAAGAAGAAATAAAAGAGAATTATTTTCTAAATATTGCAGCGCCAAGTATTTTGTGTCAGCAATTTATCTCCTGTTTTGAGAGTAGCAAATCCAAGTGTATCATATTAAATATCAGTTCTGGAGCAGGAAAACAAGCCATTCATTCATGGAGTACTTATTGTGCATCTAAATCTGCTATGGATATGTTCTCTCAAGCACTTCAACTCGAATATCCGGCCTTCAATGTGTTCTCTATTGCACCAGGTATTGTGGATACCGCTATGCAAGACGAAATTAGAGAAGCTAAAAAATCGGACTTCCCAGATGTCGATCGTTTTATTTCCTACAAAGAAGAAGGCGAATTAGCATCGGCAGAGTTAGTTGCTGAAAAATACGTTCATTTCTTAAATGACTGCAATAAACGTAAAGAAGTACTGTACTCTATTCGTGATTTGTAGATTTTAGCCAATTTAGCTCAATAATCACTCAAAAATACATGTAAAACACTGTAATTCAGCTGATTAATCACCAATCAGTTTATAAACATCTTGGTGTTAGTAATGAAAAATTTATTAAAACAAATTGTCAAACAAACCCTCTTGTAACTAACTAATAATCAGTTGTTTGCAAAAAATGAGTGTTAAAAAAAAGGTTTTTTTTAGTATTTATTTAATTTTGACTCTAATTGCACAAATAATTTGACAAGTATCAATCAGGCTTATATGTTTGTCCTCATTATTAATCAAATTTTTTAGAAAATGGATAAAGTATTTAAATACTTCGGTGATTTTTTCACAGGTTTAACTGCATTAGTAATTACCTTATTAGGTTTAGGAGTTGCTGTTGAGATTCTTTTTGGCTCTGGAGCAATGTTCGGAGTAACAGTAATTGAAAATGTAACTAACGTTTTAGGTTCTTTAGCTGGATCTGGTTTTGCTGGATTTTTAGCTATCTTGATTTTATTTTCTTTATTAAAGAAATAAGATGACTTATAAATAATTTAAAAAAGCTCGTCATATTGACGGGCTTTTTTTAAATTTAATCTTTAATATAAATACTATGAAAGATTTATTAGAAAGAATAAAAACTCTTGCCAACGATTTAACCTCTTTTGCAATAGTTATTTTATGCTTAGGCGTAACGGTACAACTCATTATCGGAGAACCTTTGTTTGGCTGGAATGTTGTAGGTAACATTTCCAAAGCTATCGGTTCAATGGGTCAAAGCAGCTTTATTGGGGTTGCAGCTCTTTTAGTATTGTATTCTATTTATAAGAACAAGAACTAAATTTTTAGTGGGCTTCTAGCCAATTTGTACCTATCCCTAGCTCTACATCCAGAGGTACGCTTATCGATATGGCGTTTTCCATCTTGTCTTTAATTAAGCTTTTGAAAATATCTATTTCACTTTGGTGTACGTCAAATACCAATTCATCGTGTACTTGCAACAACATTTTAGATTTATAATCTTTTTCTTTTAATGCATCAGCTACCTTTATCATGGCTAATTTTATAATATCAGCTGCTGAACCTTGTATTGGAGCGTTAATGGCATTACGCTCGGCATAACCTCTAACTACGGCATTCCTAGAGTTAATATCGTTAAGCATTCTCTTTCTGCCCATTATGGTTTCTACAAAGCCCTTTTCTCTAGCTTGGTCTATACTTAAATCCATATAGTCCTTAACTTTAGGGTATTGCATAAAGTAATTGTCGATAATTTCTTTAGCTTCTCCTCTTTTTATTCCTAAACGCTGGGATAAGCCAAAGGCAGATATACCATATATAATACCAAAATTGACCATTTTAGCGTGTGAACGTTGTTCTCTGCTGACTTCATCTAAGCCAATCTGATACACTTTAGCAGCTGTAGCGGTATGTATGTCTTCTCCACTTTGAAAAGCTGATAACATTCCATCATCTTGTGAAAGGTGTGCCATAAGGCGCAATTCTATTTGTGAGTAGTCGGCGGCTAACAAGGCGAATTTGTCATTTCTAGGGACAAAGGCTTTTCTAACCTCTCTACCTTTTTCACTCCTTATAGGAATGTTTTGTAAGTTGGGATTTACCGAGCTCAATCGTCCAGTAGCAGCTACAGCTTGTTGGTAGGTGGTGTGTATTCGGTGTGTATCTGTATCGGCCAACTCGGGCAAAGCATCGACATAGGTTGATTTTAACTTTTGTAGCTGACGGAACTCTAAAATATCGTCAATAATTTCGTGTTTGCCTTTTAGTTTTAACAGTGTTTCTTCAGAAGTTGAGTATTGCCCTGTTTTGGTTTTTTTGGGTTTTTCTACCAATTTCATATGTTCAAAAAGGATCTGCCCTAATTGTTTAGGCGAGGCTAAATTAAAGGGTGTCCCTGCTATTTTTTGAACATTATCATTGAGTTGTATAATTTTCTCTTCTAACTCTTTAGAGAAGTCAGCTAAGGCATCAATATCTATTTTCACGCCTTCCATTTCCATTTTAGAAAGTACGGAAATTAAGGGCATCTCAATGGTCTTAAACACATCATAGGCTTTAGTGCTTTCAAGACTTTTCTGAAAAATTTCTTTTAACTGAAAGGTAATGTCGGCATCTTCACAAGCGTAAGGGCACAATTGCTCTAAGGGTGCTTGGCGCATACTGAGCTGATTCTTCCCTTTTTTACCTATCAATGTTTCTATACTTATGGGTGAATAGTTGAGGTAATTTTGAGCCAAGACATCCATATTGTGACGTTGGTCGGGCTCAAGTAAGTAATGTGCCAACATAGTGTCAAAAATAGGAGCTTCTACATTCGTCCCATATTTAGCAAGAACCTTATAGTCGTATTTTAAGTTTTGGGCGATTTTCTCTATGCTAGTGTTTTCAAAAAAGGCTTTGAATTCATCAACTATATTTTGTTCATCTCCCTCAGGAATATGAACATAATAGGCTACGTTTTTTTCAAAACAGAACGACATACCAATGATATCGGCCGTAAGAGGGTTTAAGCCTGTTGTTTCTGTATCGAAGCAAACAGACTTTTGTGCTAAGAGTTGGGCTAGTAGATTTTTTCTTTTTTCAGCGGTATCTATTAAAATGTAGTTGGTATTAACATCTTCAATCGTTTGGTATGAAGTTGCCGGAGGAGTATCGTCAACTGCCATAGAAAACAAATCTATTTGACCGTTTGAAGAGCCACTCTTTTTAGTATTGTCAGATACTTCTTTCTTTTCTTCATTCTCTTGCACCGCCGATTGACCTAATAGGCGTTTAGCCAAGTTTCTAAATTCCAATTCTTCGAATAAGGCTTGTACCTTTTCAGCATCGAATTTTTTAACTTCTAAAGCTTTTTCATCAATATCTACAGGCGCGTCTAGCAGTATAGTTGCTAACTTTTTAGACAATATACCTTGCTCTTTGTGGGCTTGTATTTTTTCACCCAACTTACCCTTGACTTCATGAGCGTTTTCCAATAAGGTTTCCATATTGCCGTATTGAGCCAATAGTTTTTTAGCTGTTTTTTCACCCACTCCAGGCAAGCCTGGTATATTATCTACGGCATCGCCCATCATCCCTAAGAAATCGATGACTTGAGTAACTTCTTTAATCTCAAATTTATTGAGCACCTCTTGAATGCCCCACGTTTCGGTTGGCTTCCATTTGTTGCCTGGGCGGTACAACAAAATATTTTCTGAAACGAGCTGTGCAAAATCTTTGTCAGGCGTCATCATATACGTTACAAAACCTTGCTTTTCGGCTTTCTTGGCGAGCGTTCCTATGACGTCGTCTGCTTCATAGCCATCGGCAAACAGCTTGGAAATATTAAAGGCATCTAACAATTGGTCAATGTAGGGCAGAGCTGCCGCAATTCCCTCTGGCATGGCCTCTCTATTGGCTTTGTATTCGGCATATTCTATGTGCCTAACAGTGGCTTTTGGAGTGTCAAAAACAACAGCAATATGTGTAGGTTTTTCTTTTTTTATGACTTCCACCAAACTATTTACAAAGCCCAAGACAGCTGAGGTTTCAATGCCTTTGGAATTGATGCGTGGGTTTTTGCTAAAGGCAAAATAAGAACGATAAATTAGCGCAAAGGCATCAATAAGAAATAGTTTTTTGACTTGTGCCATAGATAGAATTGTTTTGCTGCAAGATACGAGATTATGCTTATTTTTGTAAAATGAATCGCTTAATCTTATCTGCTTTTTTCTGTATTTCTTTGTTCTCTTGCGCTCAAGATCAGCCTTTGGTATCTATGGAGGGTTGGTGGACAATGAATGAAGGACAACATTATTTTGAAGATCAAGATAATGTTCCTGTTATTTTTGTTGGTGAGGACTTATGGGGTATGGATGACTATTATTTCGACTTAGTTCCTGAAATGGGCTTGCCAGTACAAGTGATAATTACCGCCAAAATGAATGGTGATACTCTTGAAATTCACACTTTAGAGATTGCTCCTGAAGGGTGTGACGACTAGCTTTTTAAAGCAACAGGATTGATTCGTATTAATCCTACCCAATCCATAATTCTCATAATGGGGTAAATGGGGTCAATCTCGTACCATTTTCTAGCAAAGTTAGCCATACCACCCTCTGCATGGTGGTTGTTGTGATAGCCTTCGCCCAACATAAAAATGTCAAAAGGCATGAGGTTTTTTGAAGTGTCATCCACTTCGTAATTGGTGTATCCAAACTTGTGCGCAAACCAATTGACTACAGTACCATGAATAGGACCCATCACTATGTGCATAGGAATAAATAGGTACATCCACCAAGCTGTAGCGAAAGTGTAGTAGAACCAAATGTAGAATAATGACCATAGCACTTTTACCAATAGCGATCCTGCCATTTTATCGAACCATTTCCAATCGGGTAAGTTTTTAGTGATGGATTCTTTTACTTTAATAGCACCACTCTGAATACCAGCAAATTTATGATATGTTTTGACCATTAAACTCACAAAGTTTTTGGAAAATAATGGCGAATGCGGATCTTCTTCTTTATCGGCATGTTCGTGGTGCAAACGGTGTAAGATGCCGTATACTTTTGGACTCATATAAGACGAGCCTTGCGAAATAAAAGAAAATACAAAAAAGAACTTCTCTACCCATTTAGGCATAGTAAACATTTGGTGAGCTGAGTACCTGTGATGAAAGAAGGATTGTGCAAATAAAGACAAGTACCAGTGTGCTACGATAAAAAGAAAAATCTCCATTTTAAGGGCTTTTAAATTAAGGTACAAAGGTCGGTATAAATATGCAATCCAAAAAACGACTATGGCTTTTTTATTTACTGAAACTAGAATTGGGCTTACTATTCGCTTTGGAATTTTTTATACGCGTTTAAAATGAAATGGATTTTCAAGCCAAAAGTTAATTGAAACGGATAGAGATTTCCCTCATGTACTGTTCGTCTTTCCCACCATTCTACGAATGAAAAATCGACTATTTGAGGGTTTTTCACATTAGTGTATTTTATTTTTGCGAATGCTAATCCGCAGGTAGTATAGAAGCTGAATCCAATATTTTCAAAACTTAAATTACTCTCAAAATAAATTTGTCCACCTATCCTGTTATCATGCATTCGTGCTGCATCGTAATCAATTCCTCCTTTGCTGCCTTCGGGGTATTAGTAGCTATTCTTTAACTCTACTTGTCGCTTTGTATACAACAAACTAGCGCCTAAAAATGTACTAAGGGTTTTCTTTTGACCAATTAAGAGCTTGAATGTTGGTTGAATATCGAAGATTGCATACTCATTTTTATTGCGTTTTAAATTTTCATCAAAAACAACGGTTTTGTAAATGTTTAAATCGCCATAAGCTATACTAAGGTCGTAGTACCAATTTTTAGTAATATGACCATCTGTACCCAATGAAATACGAGTGTATTCGTTTAAAAAATCTACAGATTTTAAGGGTTTTAGATAGACACTATTTAATTGAGGGGTATGTTCTTGAGCTAAAGATACTAAGCTACAAAACACACCTAATTGCATAACTAATAATGCACGTATAGTAAGTATTGTTTTCATAACTTAAGGATTAACGTAACAAAACTAACAAAAAAACAAATTTTTAGTTAAACAAAACGTTAACTATGGATTAAGGTTTTATAAGCTTGTGAAGATTATTCATTATAAATAACAGAGGTAACTGTCTGACCTACAGCTTTGAGGGTGCTTTTATCAATATTTCTCATGTCATCGCCATGGGTGTGCCAATGCTTATTAAAGCCTGTTTGAGTGTTGTTGTCGTATTCAATAATATCTATGGTTGGGATATTAGCTAAGGTGTTGACAAAATAATGGTCGTCAATGATTTGAGGAGTAGGTTGGTATACAAAATAACTGCCATACCCCAAGTTGTGAGCTTCTTTCCAAACCTTTTTAAGAATGCGTTGAGCAAATGTTCTGGATAGCCCCTCTTGGGTAAAACGAGCGTCTTTAGCGGCTACCATATCTAACAAAATACCATACTGTGCATAGTAGTTGGGTGTATGGGGGTTTTTGCCCCAATATTGTGAGCCGATACACCAGCTAGAAGTAGCACTATTGCCATCGCCATCGGGGTTTCCGTGGTCTTCGGCATCAAACAAGATGATATCTATGCCTACTGTGCTTTCTTGTTGGGACAACAGCCTTGCAATCTCAATCAGAACACCAACGCCACTACCGCCATCGTTAGCACCGAGGATAGGTTCGTTTTGTCGTTCTACATCGTAATCAGCTACATGGCGAGTATCCCAATGGGCGCACAATAATATTCGGTTGTTTTTCTCTGGACTGAATGAGGCAATGATATTTCTCAAAGTATGAGATTTGCCATCATAAGTTTTGATAGGACTGTTTTGTTCTTGAACGTGAGGGGTATAGGTCTTTAGTTTTTCAACCAAAAAATCGCCACATTGTTTCCACCCTTTACTACTGACATAGCGGGGTCCAAAATCAACTTGTTGCTGAATATAGGTGTAGGCACTATCAGCATTAAAGTCAGGCACTTCAACGCTTTTCTTGACTTCTTTTTTTACCGATTGAGTGGGTTTATTATCTTGGCAAGCCAACAGAAAAATAACACATAAAAAATACAGAGGTAGTTGTCTAATCATCATTCAATTAATTTTTTACTTCCCAAGAACTACCATCGCTACCATCACGCACTTCGATGTTTAGCTTTTTGAGCTCATCCCTTATAAGGTCTGCACTGGTCCAATCTTTATTGGCTTTGGCATTTCCTCTAAGCTGAAGAATGATGTTCATTACTTCTTTGGTTAGGTCGTTACCTTTGGTGTCTTGGTCTTCTTGTAAACCTAAAATATTGAATACAAAGGTGTCAAACAATCGGTTTAGGCTTTTTATATCTTCTTGATTTATTTGTTCTGTACCTGCTTTTGCAGAATTGACAATACGTACGGCTTCAAATAAATGAGCAATTAGAATAGGTGTGTTAAAGTCATCATTCATAGCCTTAAAACATTTGTCTTCAAGAGCTTTGATATCAACAGAGCTATTGGCGCTAGAGTTTAAGGATTTTAAAGTAGCTGCTGCGTTCAATAATTTATTCATGCCCTTTTCAGCAGCTTGCAAAGCATCGTTAGAAAAATCCAATGGACTACGATAGTGAGCTTGTAAGATGAAAAAACGCACCGTCATAGGGCTGTAAGCACGTTCTAAAAGTTCGTGGCTTCCACTAAAAAACTCTTCTAGGTTAATGAAGTTGCCAAGGGATTTCCCCATCTTTTGTCCGTTGATGGTAATCATGTTATTATGCATCCAATATTTGGCGGGGTCGCATTTGTTACAAGCATTAGACTGGGCTATTTCTGCTTCGTGGTGAGGGAAAACCAAGTCCATACCACCACCATGAATGTCGAAGGCATCACCTAAGTATTTGCTGCTCATGGCAGAACATTCTAAGTGCCACCCTGGGAAACCGTCACTCCAAGGTGAGGGCCAACGCATGATGTGTTCAGGAGCGGCTTTTTTCCATATAGCAAAATCTACTGGGCTTTTCTTTTCACTTTGCCCTTCTAAGGCTCTAGTATTTTCAAGGGTATCCTCTAGGTTTCTGCCTGAAAGTTTGCCGTAAGGGAAATCCTCATTGTATTTATTGACATCCAAATAAACAGAGCCATTGACTTCATAAGCATAGCCGTTATTGATAATGGTTTTTACCATTTCTATTTGCTCAATAATATGCCCTGTGGCCCTTGGCTCTATTGATGGTGGCAAACAGTTTAGTGCTTCTACAGCCTTGTGGTATTTGATGGTATAAAATTGTACCACTTCCATAGGCTCTAATTTTTCCAATCGAGCCTTTTTAGCGATTTTATCTTCGCCCTGGTCAGCGTCATCAACCAAATGACCAGCATCTGTAATGTTTCGAACGTAACGTACTTTTAAGCCCAAATGCTGAAGGTAACGAAAAACGATGTCAAAAGTAATAGATGGTCTGGCGTGTCCTAAGTGGGGTTCGCCATACACCGTAGGACCACAAACGTACATACCAACAAAGTTGGGCAATAAGGGTTTGAAGGCTTCTTTCTGACGACTTAGTGTATTATAAATGTGTAAATCTAAACTCATTAAATTGGTTATTCGGTAATTAGTGTTTCAATGTTCTTCAGCATATCAGAAGTCATATCTTGCAAATTAACGGAACTTTTCCAATTCCAATCCTTAAAAGCTACAGAATCGTCAATATTTTGTGGCCAGCTGTCTGCTATAGCTTGTCGGTAATCACTTTTATAGTCTATTTTAAAGCTCGGTATATGTTTTTTTATCTCTAGCGCTAACTCTTTTGGGCTAAAGCTCAAACCAGCAATATTATATGAAGAACGTATTTTAATTTGTTCATTTGGAGCTTCCATAATTTCTAAGGTTGCTCTAATAGCATCGTTCATATACATCATAGGCAAGGTGGTATCTTCACTCAAAAAGCTAGTGTAAGATTTGTTCTTTAACGCTTCATGAAAAATATGAACAGCATAGTCGGTAGTCCCTCCTCCGGGTTGTGATTTCCAGCCGATAAGTCCGGGATAACGGACACTTCTAACATCAACTCCGAATTTTTGATTGTAATACTCGCACCAACGTTCGCCTGCTAATTTACTAATGCCATAAACGGTATTGGGCTCCATAATGGTTCGCTGAGGCGTCAAAATACTTGGTGTTGTAGGTCCAAATACAGCAATTGAGCTTGGCCAAAATATTTTTTCGATATGTTTCTCTTTAGCTAAATCCAAAACGTGTGAAAGAGAACGCATATTGAGGCTCCAGCCCAACTCGATATTTTGTTCTGCTGTTGCCGATAACAAGGCAGCTAACAGATACACTTGAGTAACTTGATATTTTTTAACGATATCAAACAACAGGTTTTTGTCCATTATATCTAAAACCTCAAAGGGTCCAGAGTGCATAATTTCAACAGTGTCTGAAGGTCGTATATCAGAAGCAATGACATTAGAATTGCCATAAGTTCGTCTGAGCGTACTTACTAGTTCTGTGCCAATCTGACCAGAAGAGCCGATAACTAAGATGGTGTCTTTCATGTGGAGCTTAAATATGGCACAAATATAGCATTTAGTGTATATCTATGACTCAAATCATCTTTCAAATCCTATTTCTTTGTGTACCTTTGAGGCTAGAAAAAAATTCAGTTTAATGGATCCGAATGCACATAAGAAAGGTTTGCGCAACAAGCTCAGTAAGGAACAGGCTTTGGAGAAGCTAGAAGCCGAAGATTTTTGTAGAAAAACATTATCCTTTTATCGCTATGTTATTTTAGAAAACCCTGAACAATTTAGAGATGATTTGTTTAAACATTGGAATGAGTTAGATTGTTTGGGTAGAATTTATGTAGCTAGAGAAGGAATTAATGCCCAAATGAATGTGCCAGAGCATCATTGGGAGCAATTTATAGCATCCTTGAATACCTTTGAGGAGTTAAAGAATATACCCCTGAAAATTGCGGTTGAAGATGATGGTAAGTCTTTCTATAAACTTACCATAAAAGTTAGAGAGCAGATTGTGGCTGACGGCTTACCTCTAGACGAATATGATGTGACGGATGTTGGACAACACTTGAACGCCCAACAATGGAATGATGCCATAGAACAAGGGGCTATTGTAGTTGATATGCGTAATCACTATGAAAGTGAAATCGGTCATTTTGAAAATGCTATATGTCCTCAATCCGAAACATTTAGGGAAGAATTACCTGAGGTAAAAGATATGCTTAAGGGCAAAGAGGATAAAAAAGTATTGCTTTATTGTACAGGAGGTATTCGTTGTGAAAAGACATCTGCCTACCTGAAGCATCACGGTTTTAAAGACGTTAACCAGCTGCATGGTGGTATTATAGATTATGCACGTCAGTTGGATGAAAACAAGGATTTACCCAATAAATTTAAGGGCAAGAACTTTGTCTTTGATGAACGTTTAGGGGAACGCATTAGTCAAGAAATAATTAGCAGTTGCCACCAATGCGGTGAGCCATCGGACACCCACGTAAACTGTAAAAATGTGAATTGCAATTTATTGTTTATTCAATGTAGCAGCTGTCAAGAAAAACATCAGCAATGTTGTTCATCTGATTGTTTGGAGATTATTCAATTGCCTGATGAGGAACAGCAAAAGCTAAGACAAGGAAAAGAAAATAAAAAACGCTTTAATAGTCATATGCGAGTGGATTTATCGAAATCGTTTAAAGAGTAAAAAATTTTATAACTTACTAAAAAATTGAACTATGCCATTTTATCACAAATTGGGGAAAATACCCCACAAAAGACATACTGTTTTTTCTAAGCCCGAGGGTGGTATGTATTATGAGCAATTGTTTGGAACGGTAGGGTTTGACGGAATGTCTTCCTTATTATACCATACCCATCGACCGACAATGGTAAAGGATATTAAAGGGGCAAAAGATATCAGTCCTAAAATAGCCGTTGATAAGAATTTAAAATCATTGAGTTTGAAAGGCTTTAATGTTCAGCCGACAGACGACTTTTTGGATAGTAGGGTAGCGGTGTTAATTAATAATGATTGTCATATTTCATTAGCTGCACCTAAGCAGTCTATGACCGATTATTTTTACAAAAATGCCGATTGCGATGAGATGATTTTTGTACACAAAGGAACAGGTACTTTACGTACCATTGTTGGTAACCTTAAGTACGGTCCTGGTGATTACCTAATGATACCTCGAGGGATGATTTACGCTTTTCAATTCGATACTGAGGACAACCGTTTGTTCATTGTCGAATCGACAAGCCCTATGTATACGCCAAAGCGTTACCGTAATTGGTTTGGTCAACTGTTAGAGCATTCTCCTTTTTGCGAACGTGATTTGCGTCAGCCTGAAGAACTAGAAACACACGATGAGTTGGGAGATTTTACTATGATGATTAAAAAGGAAGGGATGTTACACGAATACGTTTATGCCTCACATCCTTTTGACGTTATTGGATGGGATGGCTATAACTATCCTTATGCTTTTTCTATTCATGACTTTGAACCTATTACAGGGCGTGTACACCAACCGCCACCAGTGCACCAAACTTTTGAGGCTGCAGGTTTTGTGGTGTGTTCTTTCTGTCCACGTTTATACGACTATCACCCTGAAGCAATTCCAGCCCCCTACAATCACTCCAATATAGATTCGGATGAGGTGTTGTATTATGTCGATGGTGACTTCATGAGTAGAAACCACATTGAGCAAGGACAGATTACCTTACACCCTGCTGGTATTCCGCATGGGCCGCACCCTGGTGCAGCAGAGCGAAGTATCGGACGAACAGAAACCGAAGAGTTAGCGGTAATGGTAGATACTTTCAAGCCTTTAAAAGTAACTCAGGCGGCTATGGACTTAATAGATGGAGATTATCATCAGTCTTGGTTAGATAAATAATTTAAAAAACATACAATTATGTCAGCAGATATTAAAAATTTAAAAAACCTTCAAAATACAGAATACGGCTTGAAAAAGTTGTTTGATGAAGCAGAAGACTTTTTGCCATTGTTAGGAACGGATTATGTAGAACTGTATGTCGGTAACGCTAAGCAGTCGGCACATTTCTACAAAACGGCATTTGGCTTTCAGTCGGAGGCTTATGCTGGATTAGAAACGGGTGTTAAAGACCGAGTTTCTTATGTTCTAAAGCAAGATAAAATACGCTTAGTACTGACAACACCGCTTACTGAAGGCGGTCCTATAAACGAACACATCAACAAACACGGTGATGGTGTTAAGGTTGTTGCTCTATGGGTAGAAGATGCTACCAAAGCGTGGGAAGAAACAACTAAGCGAGGAGCAAAATCTTTTATGGAGCCTACATCTGAAGAAGATGACTTTGGTAAAGTTGTACGTTCAGGAATCTATACCTATGGTGAGACGGTTCACATATTTGTAGAAAGAAACGCTTATGACGGTCCTTTTTTACCGGGCTATAAAAAGTGGGAAAGCCACTATAACCCTGCACCAACAGGATTGAAGTTTATTGACCATATGGTGGGTAATGTCGATTGGGACGAGATGAATACTTGGTGTGAGTTTTATGCTAAAGTAATGGGCTTTGCTCAAATTATCTCTTTCGATGATAAGGATATTTCTACCGATTACACCGCCTTGATGAGTAAGGTAATGAGTAATGGTAACGGTCGTATTAAATTCCCAATTAACGAACCGGCTGAAGGCAAGAAAAAATCTCAAATTGAAGAATATATAGACTTCTATAATGGCCCTGGTGTTCAACACATTGCAGTAGCAACAGACGATATCGTTAAAACGGTTTCTGCTATGCGAGACAGAGGGGTAGAGTTTTTGTATGTTCCAGAGAGTTATTACGATGATTTGTTAGAACGTGTTGGCGATATTGATGAAGATGTTGAGGTGCTCAAAAAGCACGGCATACTGATTGACAGAGACGATGAAGGCTATCTGTTACAATTGTTCACTAAACCTGTTGTAGATAGACCAACCATGTTCTTTGAAATTATTCAACGAAAAGGAGCGCAATCCTTTGGTAAAGGAAACTTCAAAGCCCTATTTGAAGCTATCGAAAGAGAGCAAGGCAATAGAGGTACTTTGTAATATGAATAGGACAAATAAAAAAGACCCAAAATGGGGCTTTTTTTATGCTCAATATTTGATATTATTTGAGTTTAATGTTCAGCTCATCAAGCTGGGCATTGTCAATAATTGATGGAGCATCAATCATCACATCTCTTCCTGAATTATTTTTTGGGAAAGCGATAAAGTCTCTTATGCTTTCTTGCCCACCAAATAACGAACAAAGACGATCAAAACCAAAGGCGATACCGCCATGAGGAGGTGCCCCGTATTCAAAAGCATTCATTAGGAAGCCGAATTGGTCTTTAGCTTCTTCTTCCGTAAAGCCTAAGTGTTGAAACATCAATCGCTGTAATTCTTTGTCATGAATACGGATAGAACCGCCGCCTAGCTCTGTGCCATTCATAACCAAGTCGTAAGCGTTGGCTCGAACTGCTGCAGGATCACTTTCCAGCTTATCAATATCGTGTGGCTTAGGTGAAGTAAAAGGGTGATGCATAGCATGGTAGCGTTCTGTATCTTCGTCCCATTCCAAAAGTGGGAAATCAACCACCCATAGAGGGGCAAATACATCTGGATTTCTTAGTCCTAACTTTTCAGCAACTTCCAAACGCAATTCGTTCATTTGCTTACGCACTTTGTCGGTTTCTCCTGACAATAAGAACATTAAGTCGCCAGGCTCGGCATTCATTTTTTCTGCCCATTTGGCTAAATCTTCTTGACTGAAAAATTTATCGACTGAAGACTTGAACGAGCCATCGGCATTGTACTTGCAATAGATAAGTCCCTTAGCACCAATTTGTGGACGCTTAACATAGTCCGTCATAGCATCCAATTGCTTACGTGTCCAATCGGCACACCCTTTAGCGCAAATACCAAGCACTAATTCGGCACTATCGAATACTACGAAGTTATTCTGTTGAGTTATGGCATTCATCTCGTTAAAAGTCATGCCAAAACGAATGTCAGGTTTGTCCGATCCATACATACGCATAGCATCGTCATAGGTCATTCGTGGAAATTCTTCTAATTCTACGCCTTTTATTTCTTTCAATAAGTGGCGAGTTAACCCTTCGAAAGTATTTAATATATCTTCTTGCTCAATGAAAGACATTTCGCAGTCTATTTGAGTAAATTCTGGTTGTCTATCGGCTCTTAAATCTTCATCTCTAAAGCATTTTACAATCTGATAGTATTTGTCAATACCACCCACCATAAGCAATTGCTTAAAGGTTTGGGGCGATTGTGGTAAGGCATAAAACTGACCTTCATTCATTCGTGATGGCACAATAAAATCACGAGCTCCTTCAGGTGTTGATTTGATGAGGTAGGGGGTTTCTACTTCGATAAAATCTTGTGCATCTAAATACTTTCTAGTTTCTGTCGATAGTCGGTGCCTTAACACCAAATTATCACGAACTGGATTTCTTCGAATATCCAAATAACGGTACTGCATACGCAAATCATCACCGCCATCTGTTTCATCTTCAATAGTAAAAGGAGGTGTCTTTGAAGAGTTTAGTAGGTTTAAAGCACTTACTTCAATTTCTATTTCTCCAGTAGGGATATTCTTGTTTTTACTAGATCGTTCTATGACTTTACCCACAACTTGTATTACGTACTCACGTCCTAACTTTCTTGCTTTTTGGCACAAGTCCGAATTGGTATCCATATTGAAAGCTAATTGAGTGATGCCGTATCTATCTCTCAAATCGACAAAAGTCATTCCACCTAAATCTCTTGTTTTTTGTACCCAACCGCTGAGGGTTACTTCTTCTCCAATATTTGAGTGGCGCAAATTGCCACAGTCGTGTGTTCGTAACATGATAATTGACTTATTTAAAGTTCGTAAAATTACGACTTATTTAATTTCTATAAGATATTTGAAATGATTACTTTAAAACTCTACTTTTGCTAGATGTTACAAGATCATTCAGACGACTATTTTATGAAAAAGGCTTTGGACGAAGCCAAAAAAGCTAGGGACTTAGATGAAGTTCCAGTAGGTGCCGTAGTGGTATGCGACAACCAAATTATTGCTCGTGCTCATAATTTTACTGAACACTTGAACGATGTAACGGCTCATGCCGAGATGCAAGTATTTACGGCGGCGGCAGACTATCTAGGGGGCAAGTATTTGAATGAATGCACTTTGTATGTGACTTTAGAGCCTTGTGTAATGTGTGCTGGAGCATCGTATTGGACACAGCTTAAAAAGGTTGTGTATGGTGCAAGTGATGAAAAGCGAGGATTCAGAACTATGGCAGGAAATGTTTTACACCCTAAGACAGAATTAATAGGAGGGATAATGGCGGAGGAGTGTGGTGAAATAATTACAAATTTCTTTGCTAGTAAACGCCAACTAAAGTAATTTTGTACCATCTAAAAAAATAAGATTATGTATCCAGAAGAAATTTGTACCCCTATGCGTTTGGATTTGACCGAAGCCGGTTTTGAAGAAATGCGCAATGCTGAAGAAGTAGATGCTGTTCTCTCTGAAAAGAGCGGCTCTGTTTTGGTAATGATAAATTCGGTGTGTGGTTGCGCTGCAGGTAATGCCCGTCCGGCAGTAAAAATGGCTGCCAAGCACTCTAAGAAACCCAATAAATTAACGACTGTTTTTGCGGGACAAGATAAGGAGGCTGTAGCCAAGGTAAGAGATTATTGTTTGCCTTACCCTCCATCATCGCCATCAATAGCTTTGTTTAAAGATGGTGAATTGGTTCACTTTATTGAAAGACATCATATTGAGGGACGTCCAGCTGAGATGATTGCTGAAAACTTGATGCAGGCTTTTGACGAAAACTGCTAATTAGTTACTTTTTTAATACCGTAGGCACTTTGAAATAATCCGAATCTTTTGCCGGAGCATTTTTAAGTGCCTTTTCTTTTGTCAGGTGTTCACCTATTTTATCCTCTCTCAATTTATTAACCTCTTCATTGATATAAACAAGAGGTTCAACATCATCGGTATTTAAGGTATTCAGCTCATCAACGAAGTTTAGGATTTTATTTAAATCCTCTTCCATTTTGCTTTTAGCATCTTCACTAAAGTCCAGCTGACTAAGCTTAGCGAGTTTTTCAATGAGTGTTTTGTCAATTTTCATATCGAATCAATTCCTTTTCAATGATATTAAATACTTTATTTTTCAATTCGTCAACACTATAGCTAGAACAATTTTCTATCGGTTGATGAATGGTTACTCTAGCTTGTTGTGGTTTTCCCTTCAAATATTGAATAGGAAAAATACGTTTATTATCGGCAAAGGTAATAGGAATAATGCTAACATCTTGCTCAACGGCCAATCGAAATGGACCATTTTTAAATTTTGCTAACCTTTCACTACTGATTGGAATGCCACCCTCTGGAAAGATAACCATATTTTGACCTTCCTTTATCCGTTGACCAGCCTCTTCGAAAGCCTGATAAGAATTCCTTAAACTTTTACGGTTAATCAAAACATTGAAACGCTTATAATAATAACCAAAAATAGGGTACTTGCTCAAGGACTCTTTACCGATAAATGAGATGGGTTTTTTACTTAGAAAAAACATCATGGGTATATCTAGTGTAGAAGTATGGTTACTACAAAAGAGATATTGTTTTTTTGGGTTTAGTTTATAATCCTTTTTCACCTCAGGAAAGATGCCGCTAGCAT
>Ga0233432_10001600_pt1 | contig 21756 bp, 6 predicted proteins | sample SI_122_August201_6_FD_179870 | JGI IMG/M metagenome (GOLD analysis project Ga0233432, IMG submission 179870) | Seawater microbial communities from Saanich Inlet, British Columbia, Canada - SI_122_August2016_10_MG | ecosystem: Environmental > Aquatic > Marine > Inlet | place: Canada: British... | reverse complement strand
ATCCATCCCAGTCTGCAAGACTTCTGGGGAATCCAGTTCGACTGATCCAACTCGTTCCGTCTTTTGAAGTTTGAACGAGAAAAGCCGTTGGTTTGTTCTCCTCCGGAGAACTGAGAGTCAATTTGGATAGAGGTACTTTGTCGTTGAAATCAACGGTGAAAAAACGCTGTTTTCCTTTTCCGGCTTTGAAGGTGGGGTCACCTTTCCATTGAACATCACTACGTGGGCTGATCGCGTCATTTGGGTTACTGCCCTTTTCACTATCTGAAGCATAAGCGGTTGTGATGGCGCTTGCGGTAGGGATAGAGGCCTCGAATTCACCGCTGTAGGGGGTCGTTTCTTTGAGGACGATATTGGGGATTTTGTCGCCACTCGTGGTCTCGATGTCAACGGTGATGGAGTCAATCTGGGCGGTCTTACTTTGGTCAGGATCGATCACTCGAATGTAGAGTGGGTTGCCAGGACGAACGCGACGGGTTCCAAGTGCCTTCTGGGTGGCGTCCAGGTCCATCAGGGCTAGGTTGAGTTGGCGTTCACCTTCCCTGGGAGGAAAATCTCCGGCAGCCATGGCTATGGAGGAATTGGATTTTACGGTCATGACGATGTCATTGTCAGGCGGAAGGTCCTTCATTTTCTTTCTGAAACGGTCAGAGTAACCGTATGTAATTTCATCTTCCCCGAGAATCTGGAGAATTTTATCATTGGCTTTAGGCTTGCCGAGCTCGCTCATGATTCTGGCGCGGAAGGTGGTCCGGTTGTCACCTTCTGCACGAAGGATCAGTCTCTCCTTGTCTCCAGATTTGGCTTTTACTTCGACTTCGATGGTTGAGCTGTCGCCTGAGATACTCAAACTTTGGTCGATCAGTTTGATGGTGATGGGTTCTCCAGGAATGATGGTGGTTTTGCTATCACGGTTGCCGACTTCGATTTCTTCTCCCGCTTCGAAATTTCTTTCCTTCACGGCGATGTCGCCTTTGAGGATCATGGCTTCTGCTCCAAGGCTATATTCGCCGTCACTTTGAAGGATCGTGTCGACTTCTTTGCCAGCTTCACCAAAGTTTCCTTGGGCATAGTAGACTTTGGCGCGAATATGGTGAGCCTTCATTTTTCTGGCAGGGATGGGGTCTTTGACTAGTTTCTCCAATGTCTGGAGGGCTGATCCATAGTCTTTGGTGGCCATATCAACTTTAACGGTTCCAAGTTGCGCAACAAACTGTTCTTCGGTGCCACGGAAGGCACGGGCAAGGATGATTTTGTTGTACTGAGATTTGGCCATGACGAAGTTACCATCTTTAAAAGCTATGTCACCCATAGCCAGACGCAGACGACCTTCTTGGGTGGTATCCAGACTGCCTTTTTCTCGAACCGACCAAATGTAGAGTTCCTGACCAATTTTCTTGGCGTGCTCGGCCTGCCCCTGATCAAGGCATTTCTTGATCGCCCAAAAAGAATAATCTGGGTTAAGTTTCTTGACGACGGTCGAGGCTAATTCAGGCGCCTCCATGAAACTGCTCCAAGCCGCTTCCTCGTTTCCTTTCAGATACTCAGCCTGAGAACTAAAGATGGGGAAGGTGGGATCGGTGCGATCGACGAGTATTTTGGTGACCCCGAGGGCAGCATCGACTTTGCCCATCAAGGCTTTGATTCTACTCTTGACTTCTCCTTGAGGATTGAGGTTATATCCTTGGCGAACAACAGTGGCTGCCACAGATATTTTTTCTGCATCGAAGGCCGCTTCTGCGAAATCCATGATGGCCGATGGGTTGGTTCTTCCTTTCTGATCAACATGGAACTTCCAGAATCCAGGGGTGTAGTCGAGACATTGTTGCCAGTTACCTGTATTCTGCATGTCACCAAGGGCTTTCTGGATGAGTTTCTGATACGCTTCTATTGTTTGCCAATTATGGTTTTCGTAATTGGAAGCCATGAGGACCGTAAAGAGAGAGAGGAAATTCTTCGTGGTTGGTTGGTCGATCTTTGGGATATTTCCTAATGGAATAATCGACTCGATAACTCGGGTGTTTCCTTCTTTTTTCATTCTGCTCACAACAGCGTTAAAAGCCTTCATGACTTCAGGAGGGAGGGCTCCTTGAGGTAGCTTCCTCAGTTCACGGTCAAAAGAATCGACAGTCTTTTTCTTTTGGGGTTGTAGGACCGGGCCAAAGCGGTCGGCTCTTTCGGAGAACCAATGTCGAAAATCGTGATGATAATTTGGAAAGGCTGGGTTGGCGTAAATCTTCTTGGCCAATTCGATGGCGTCTTTGTTCTTGTAGTCTCGAATAAAGTTGAACCAGGTACGAGCGTAATCGAATGGAATGGTGGAGTTCTTTGATGTTAGCGTCTTGAGGACACCTTGTAGTTTTTGGAAAGTTTTCGGTAACAGAGTTTGAAAATTGGTGTGCTGTCCATGGTGATGTCCACTGTTTGAATTGGGCGGATAGACCCTTTTCCCCTTTTCATTTTTGAGTTTCAGTCCATTGATGGTGGAGGCCATCAGAGCCGTTCCTTTGGCTTCAGAGATGATCATGATACTGATCAGTTCATCCACTTCGTGTGGTTTGCTATTGGCTAAGACGGTTCTAAGGAGGGTGGTAGGGCTACGGATGCTTGGATTGTTGCTGGAGAGGTCTTTCCATACTTTTTCGAAGATAGTTTTTCGAGTGAGATAGGGAGCATCGGCTCCTGTGAGTTCTAGTAGATCGGTGTAGCGAGGGTCATGTTTGGTTTCACTTTTAAATTTTTTTGCGATTTTGTTAAAGTCGCCATCTCTTTTTGGGCCATTATCCCAGAGGTACTTGGTCGGTTCATAGATACGGTCATATCGCCACATCTCATTTTTCCAGATTTCATCGACAACTTTTGGGAAAGATGGCCCAGCGGCGGCAAAAGCTCGAATCACTCCAGCGGCAATATGTGGGTTAGCACGTAGAACGGGAGCCAGTTTCTTGGCATCATCCATTTTGATGTCTTTGTCGAGAAGAGGAAGGTTGAAGGCACTTCGGGAATTAAAGGCATTGGGCACTTTAAGTGCTAACTGTCGGCATGATGCTGGAGTGAGGATATAATCCCAGGTGTGGTTGTGCCTATGGTTGAACATCTGTAGTCCACGATGAAAAGACTTAGCCATTTCGTGGGGTTTTAGCATGGCGTAGTGCTTTAGGAGAAAAGCTTGCTTAAGATTGCTGTGCACAGCCATTCGCTGTCGAGTGCTGTTGGAGTTGTGAGCGCCGAAAAGGCCGCGGCTAACTTCGAACATGCCTGTTCCCTGATCTTCAACAGCTCTTTTCGCGGCAACTTCAAGCATGGCTTTTGTTTCGGATTCGGGCAGTGTGCTCTTTCCGCGACTTGCAAGGACGCTATTGAGCTTGTCGTTGTAGGGGTAGATGGTGGCCGGCCATGCGAGCTGATGCCGATACTTGCCGATAGGGGGGAGTTTTGCCAATTTAATAACGGCGTCGTATTCCTCTTTAGAGCAACGTTTATGATGATTTAGGATTTTAGATAAGGCTATGAGGTAGGTGTGATACTTGGAGTGGTCACTCTTACCGTCTTTGAAGACGGAGGTCAGATATTCGGCCATCACCAGAACATCCTGTTTGGCGCCTGCTTGCCTTAAAAGCCAGTGGTCGTACTGCTTTACATTACCATAGCCGCGAAGTTTGGCTCCATGGAGTCCCATGAAGACATAGGCGTTTTGGGTATCTTTTAGTAAACTGATTTGGAGACGATACATTTTGTCGACTTCCTTTGCGGCAACCTTCTGATCAAATTTATCTTGGGAGAAATAACGTTGATAATAGTGGACGGCATCTTTCCAAAGTCCTGCGTGTTCATAGCTGCGGGCTAGTGCCAACATCAGCTGAGGGTCTTTGACGGAATTGTTCTGAAGCCAAGCCGTGGCAGCTCCAAGAGCCTCTGGAGCTCGCTTTTCCTTGAGGCCAACTTCCATCAACTGAATCATTGATCCGATGTTCTGTTGGTCGGGCTGATCTTTGAAGGCTTGAGATAGCTCCTCAAGCGTTGACGCAGAGAGTGATAGAGGACCTAGCAGGAGTGTGAGTCCCAAGAGTCTTAATGTCATATGTCGCATGCGGAGACCCATTATTTCAAACGCTCCATCTGAAGGTCGGAGTCGAGTTCAACCATTTGGGGCTTGGCTAGTTCAGCGCGAGCGTTAGCTGCCCATTTGGTTTCGGGGAAATCTATGGTGATCTGCATGAGAGTGGTGTAAGCCCTCATCATTTCACGCCTTTCCAGAAAGATACGACCTCGCCAGTACATCGCCTGGGCCCGACTGTCCGGGTCATAACCCTGATTGCTGGAAATGAGTTTGTATGTCTGTACAGCTTTATCAATTTTTCCAGCTTTTCTAAAGCTGTGGCCTGCTGTGAGTCCACATTTGGTGGCGAGTTCGTGACTTGGGAAACGGTTGATCATTTTGCTTAGGATCGTGCCAGACTTAAAAAATTCCTTTTGAAGCTCTTTCTTCATATCCTGAGCATCGAGCCAGGTCGCCTGAGGAATCTCAGTTGGCTTACGCCTTTGTTTGATCGCTTCTTCGAGGCTCTCAAGCCTAAGGAACGATTTGAATTTCTTTTCGATACCATTAGCTTTTCTGAGAAAGTGGAAGCCGAGTCTGGCCATGGCCGTACCTAAGAATTCAGAGTCAGGGTACTTATAGGCAAGTTTCACATACTCTGCTGCTGCAATATCGGGCTCACGGAGTTTTTCGTAGGTCATGGCTTTCTTGAATTGTGCCTTAGACCCATAACTGGTGTCTCCGTAGGTGCCGGAGACTTTGATGAACCTTTGGAGGGCAGTCTGAAACATGTCCTCTCTTTTTTCGATGTCTTTGGAGGAGATGGCGTTGGCGTCTTCGTAGATGAGTAGACCTAGCATATAGTGGGCATGTGCGACAGGCTCAGGTTCGTTGAAGGACTCAATGGCGAGCTCCAGAAGATCTCTGGCTCTTTGAAATTCCATTTCAGAAAACTCTTGGCATTTCTTGGCGTAGGTATGGTTTCCGATTTTTTTCGCATCTTTGGCCAGTGATCGGTGACGTTTGGCGAGTTCTAAGTAGGCTTCTGCCATAGAGAACTGGGCCTCCATGGCCATGCCAGAATCTGAGTACTGTTTGGTGAAGGGAATGACTTCTCCATCAGCTCCATCGGCAATCCTGAGCTCATGGAAGGGCACCATGACACCTTCTGAATCTTTGTATCGAAGTCTGACCGTGTCGCCATAAACCACGGGAAACCCTTTGGTGAAAACATCGTACTTTCCGTCTCTTTGATTAGCTGGATCTTCAATCATGGCCGCGGCATCTTCTGGGCTTTCAGCGTGAGTGAGAAAGAAGGAGCCTTTGAAAACAGCGCTATTGGCTTCAGTTTCATTTAGGGTCTGAAGAGTTTTAGCTCCCGATTTTGAACTGATGTGCACTGAGGTGGTGTCCATGTTGATGCTCTTGTCGCGACCCATGTCGGCGACTCGAACGTAGACTCTTTGACCAAGCAGAATATTGGCTGCGGAGTAGGCGTAGTTTTGGTCCATAACGTCAAGAAAGCCTTCTGCTTTGACCTTAGCATTGGCCGTGATCCATTTTTCACTTCCATCTTCATCGGTGTATCTGAAGCCAACGTGAACGGTATCTTTGGGGGATACGAAAAGGGGAGGTTTGATGTTCATCTGTTTGGCTGTGTCGAGCCATCCGAGATCAACTTCGCCTGATTTAACCAGAATATCTCCCTCAAAAACCCCATCTTTGGTCTCACCATATCCATTGAAGAAGGGGCCCGGTTTGCCGTAAGGGGGGAACCTGTGCTGTTCTTGAGCTATATTGCCTCTTGGTCTCTCTATGGAGTTGTTACAGCGTATTCTGATCGTTCCTGGGATGTCGAGGTTGAAGATGGCCTTGGAGGCTTCGCTCTGTTCAGGAAGCGGCTCAATGTCTTCTTCATCTTTGTCCACGAGGTGATCTCCATAGTTGTCTAACTCGTCCACGATGACCTCTTCGCCAAAGCTAAACTCCTCTGGAGCGGTCTCTAAATCGCCTGAGTTAAAACGCTTTCGAGTTGAATCCGCTTGTAGGAAAATGTCCAGTTTGGCTCCTGCCGTGAGAACCATGTGAGGGGCTCGAACTTTAAGTCTGGCTTTGAGACCCATGTAAAGATTGAGTCCTTCTTCAGGGGGTTCGGTAACATTGTGGTAAGTAAAAGTTGGGGTGCTCGTCGATCCGACAAAATTCGCACTTCTCGTTTTTCTATTTCCTCTTGCTTCAATTTTATCTCCAATTCCTTTGGTTTGGTCTCTTCTCTTGGAAGGAATAGGAGGGGTGAGGTCTTCAATGAAGGGAGCTCCTCTTCTTTCGAACTTATTGCCCACAGGCTGGGTGCTGATTGATCCCAATTTGACGATGGGCATTTCGAATACAGCGTGGTCGATACCAACGACACGGTCAATGGGAATGCCAGGGCTTCTGTTTTCTTCGTCTCTATAACTGAAGGTGAGTGATCCCCCTCTGGGTACCTCAATGGGATTGATCAGAGGTGTCTCGATTTCTTCTTTCTTGCGTCGTGCTCTTTCCGCGTCGATGTTTTTTAAGGGTGTAACGACTCCTGTGAAGACTCCCTGAACAATTTGACCCTTTGTGTACGGGTTGTCGCTGATGAACTCCTTAAGAGATATTTTGAGTGGAGACTTCTTGCCGGAGACAAGGACACTAACCTCTAGTGAGTCTTGTTCTCGAGTGAGGTTCTTATCACTATCGGTGATTTTGATGGGAACGAGGGTTCCATAAGCGAACCGGCGATAGGTCGTTTCTCTACGATAACCATGACCTCTTGTTAAGCTGATTTTTGCGTCGGAGTAATTTACTGAGAGAAGCTTCTCATATTTCTTGACGGAGGTGGGTTCTTTCTGACCAACGAAGCGATCATCGTTGTACATAACCTGGATACTATCTCCAATGAGGACTTCAAGAGTGCGATTTTTTGCCAGCTCCTGATAGTCAGTGTCTAGAGGAAGGATCTTATTTCCGTCTTTGGACGTGAGATGAATCTTGTCGATGGTGACTTGAGCTCCTTGCTCATCGGCACATTCAAGAGCAATAATTCTTGCTTTGGAGCCTGGTGCGAACTTTATAACCAATTCGTTACCCTTCTTTTCAACTTTGGCAGGGCTGTTGTGGAATCCTTTAGCGTGGGCCGGAAAATTGTCTGGGTTGAAGATGGAGTCTGGGCAGGGGATCATCTTTTCATTTTCACCTCCATTGTATTCAATGGAGAACTGACGGAGTCCGGAATGCATCTCTGTGGTGGTGGCGCCTGTGATGATTTGTAGCTTGTGAAGACCACGGCCAAGATTCATCGTTCCTTCTAATGTTCCACTGTCACCTGAGGCAATGACTTCGCCATTGATCAAAATATGCAGATAAGGAATGGCAACTTTTGTCTTCGGTTTTTTATTCTTGTCCTTGGAATTGGATCCCGCTGAACTATCTTTAACTTTAAAGACGAACTTTCTGATCACGGCATCTTTTTCATAGAAGTGGGCTTTGAAGGAACTAATCAAAGGCCAACCATGACCAGGTTGTCGCCCCCATGAGTCAAAGTTGATCTTGTCCATGAGTTTGGACGGACCAGCAAGATTGAGAGCCTTCTTTTTGGGCCTGAACCCTTGGGAGGCATGATCCTGAACATCTTTTGAATTCTTATGTCGCCGTGCTGCACGTGCCTGACCGATCTCAAAATAACTTTGGAGAGGTCTTAGGTGCCTCGGACTCATCATGTAGTCGTACCATCTGATCGCCGATTCCCTCTGCAGGGCCATGGTCATTGATGGCTGAAGAGCTTGAACCGTGAGGTCGTTCTGGGGAAAGTGACCTACGGGAGTCAGATTTTCGCGATTCATCCCTGTTTTGATGACAACATGTTTCAGTTGCGCTTCAGGGTTCTTTGTGACGACACGCAATTCGTCCAGTTCGACGTTGTCGTTAAGGTCGACCATGACATCAACTGAGTGTCGAGACTGGAAAGGGATGGAGGTCCATGCTTCATATTCTTTGGGGCTGATCAGGCTGTTTGGGTTTTTGCCGGAAGACGCCTTGCTGGCAATCACGCCGGGAAGTGATCTTCTTGAGGGTAATGAACCATCGAAAACACCTGTGTGGGTGCCCGTTTCCTTTAAGACGACACGATTAACGAAGTCCCCTCCGGAAGAGCGAACATTAACCGTGACTTCATCGACTTCCTTGGTCCGACTACGATCCTCATCGATAACTCGAAGATAGATGGGATTTCCTGGTTTGAGGGGTGGGTAATAGATGCGACGAGCTTCGGAAATGGCCTTATCGAGTTCTTTTTGATAGACTTCTTCGGTTAAACGAGTTTCGTCAATTCTGAAACCTTTTAGTTCCTTTTGGATTTTTACATCTTCAGCAGCCTGAAGCTTAGGGCTGAGAAGAGGACGCGAAGCGATAGATATTTCAGCGTCCGATTTGATCCGGATGGGCGGACTGACTCCGAGGTCTTCGAGTTTCATACGTTGAGCAAACTCTTTATTGTAGGCATATTGCACCGTGTCGTCACCGACAACTTGAAGGATTGAGTCCCTCTGAGCAGGAATGCCCAATGATATGGGAATAGAGCCACTGAAGAGGTGTTTCGCATCCCCAGACTGTCCAAGAACCACGGTTTCTTTATCCCCAGATGACGACCATACATCCACCTCGATGATCGTTCCTCCACCACTGGAGGTGAGACCAGGATCATTGAGTGTGATCATCAGCTTCTCGCCAGTTGTGATCCACTCTTTGGCGTTGAGGTCTCCAATGGCGACTTGATAGCCAGGGCGAAAGTTATTCTCCTCAATCATGATCTCACCTTCGAGGAGAGAGGCTTCGTTGTACATGGGGTCTCTTGTCTTGATGTCGGCGATGATGTCTTTAGCTTCTTCAAAATCCCCTTTATCAAAAAGGATCCTTGATTTAGACATCAGACCACGGATTTTAAATGAGGGCGCATCGGCCTTGAGAAGTTCTTCAACGGTGCTTAGAGCTTCTTCATAATTTTTGGCTTTGCGTTCAAGGTCGGCGAGTCGCAAATGAGCTTCATAACGTGTCGGCTCTTCGGCGTAGGTCTTGTTCTTCATGATGTCCCGGAAAATGGACGAAGCATTGATGCTTTTCTGTTGGCCTAAAGCAATGTCACCTTTATAGAGTTCGAGCATGACGCGCTGACCCATCGAAAAGGGGCCTTGGTCATCAATCCATCGTTTGCAGGCATCCAAGAGGTCTCCCCGCAGGGCGATGAGTTCTTCTTCTTGCTCGCTGATCTTCGTTAATTGCTCAATGACCCAAAGTAGGAAAGAGGGCTTGAGTTGGCGGTGTGCATCGAGGAGTTGGAGAGAGTTTTCTTTGAGGATTTTCCAAGCGTTGCCTTCGTTGCCCAGTCCCAATTGTTGTTGAGACAAGAAGAGGGGATAGTTCGGGTCGGTTTTGGAAACGGGAATGGTCACGATCCCCATGGCTTCTTCGGCTTTGTTAAGTACATTGTTGACGATAACGAGGCCTTTTGTTCGAAGATTTCGATAGTTTCTTGTGTTAGAGTCGTTCTGAATGATTTGGATGGCAGTTCTGGAGAGAAGGGCAGCTACGGAGGGGTTCTCTTCGAGAAGTTTTTCCATATGTGGCATCACTTGCGGGTAGCGGCGATTTTCGTGGCCGATTTCGCGGAAGGTTTGCCAATGGTGAAAAGCTGATGAATAAAGAGTTGGATAGTCTTTGTTGGCAATGATGACATCAAAAATGGTATCCAAGGGGCCTTGCAATGAACTGGCATCAGGAAATTCAGTCACGTATTCCATTAGAGGGCCATAAGCCTTGGGGTCTTTAATGGCTTCTTTATTGAAGTTCTTAGTGAAATGGGCGAGACTTGGAGCGCTTCCAGGTCGCAACCAACTCTTGATGGCTCGGTTTTTCGCTGCCGTCGTTGCTTCTGCGATTTCTTCCGCCGTTGACTCTGCATTCAGTTTCCTGACAGATCCGGCGATAGCCGCAGCTTCTGCATTGGTCAGCAATGGTCGATAGCGGAAATTAAGTTTGCTTCTTTCATTGATAGGGAGTTTTTTAAAGGTGGGAGATGCGACGATTTTTTTGATGAGTTCGGCATCTTCTTTTCTTGTCGGATGATGAGCGCTCCCCATGGTAGCCATTAAAGCGCAGAGAAGGTCGGGGTTCATCCATTTTGCATTGAGACTCGCTTCAAGAGCTTTGACGATGGGGGCGTGCATTGGGTGACGGGTCTCACCGTAACGGCGAAAGTCGTGGTGGGTTTCCACTCTATCGACTCGAAAACCGTTAAACTGGTGTTTGTCGACCTTGAAACCACTGCTAAAAGTATGGCGCAAATAGGAAACCTTTTTAGGGTCACGGCTGGTCACCATGGCCGACGCATCTTCAACACTCAACTTCTTGCTTTTGAGTTTACCCATGAAGCCTTTGTCTTGTTTGGCGATATCATTTCGCAGGGGTAGGTCAGCTGGTTTGCCATGACCGTCACCGTAAAGTTGAAAATAAGGAGATGCATTTTGATAAGCTTTGTGACACAGTGCTTCAAGTTTCTTCCTAGACTCCTGATGGTGAGCCGGCCAGCGTCCTCCCCACTGCCAACTATGTAAGGCGTCAACGCTTATGATGGAGACATAATCAGGGCTAATCTCTAGAAGCGCCTCTGCTTCCTTGAGGGGAATGTAAAGATCTTTCTTTTCTGGGTCTTTATTTCTCTTGATGAAATAAGCGTAGATGGCCGTTTTCCAGTTGAACAGAGCATGAAGTTCTGGGTCAAATTTGAGCAAGTCAGTCAGCTTGCGACTGAGCTTTTCAACGGGTCCAAACTTCCCTTTCGCTCTGGCATCGTTGTATCGTTCGAAGGACATGCTTGAGGTAAACTCAAACATATGCCCGTAGTTCTCTTTGAGTCGTTCTTTGGGAATCCCAGATTCAATACAGCTGATGAGAAAGCTCATCTCAACGGCAGGTCCGAGCCTTTTTCGGTAATCGGTGATTTTATTCCAGTAGATTTGGTCGTATTTCCAGGTTGAGGGAGCTTTGTGACCAGCCATATACTGCCTGAGAAGGGTGACGTCGGCGTTGATGCGGTCGAATAGAATACGTGCGTGGCGTCTAGCGGCATCATGATAATGTGAATCTGATGGCTTGGCCTTTTGAAGATAGGAGAGGTAGCTGGGTTGGGCTTTTCTGAAATCACCGATTAATTCCGAGGCCCTTCCTGCATGGTAGAAGAGTTCTGGATTTTGAGGCATATTCAATTCAAGCCATTCCTTGAGAACAACCATGGCTTTTTCAACCTGGTACTCTTCCATGGAGAGTTTGATCAAGGAAGAAACATCGGTTTCACTGGCAGAAGCAACGTCTCCTTTGATTCTGCCGTAAACGGGATCAAAGCCCTCTGCAATGAGGGAACTCATCAGGAGGAAGAGGAGAGAGATTACCCAAAATGGGCGTGGTCTCTGAGGTGATGATGAGATCTTCATCGATTCACTCCTCGCCTTGTTCTACGGCCATTTTTTCTAACCCGGCCAATTTCTTTTTGGCTTCAGAACTGTATTGGCTGGATGGATAATCGAAGGCGAGTTGTCTGAGTTTTGAGATAGCTGTATTTAGATCGTTCATCTTGAAGGCGACCTCGGACCAGAGCATTAACATTTCATCGAGGAAGGGGGCATCTGGAAAATCTGAGAAGACGCGTTCCAAGAGATCTGAGGCTTGGGAGTTGTCGTCTCCTTCAACGTAGTGGCGAACCACACGACCCAAGGCTTTGGCAGCGAAGGGACTCTCTGGATAGTTTTCGAATGTCTTGCGGTACTCCCTGACTGCACCCCCCATCGCAGCATTAAATGCTGTGACTCCCATGCCTTGGGTGGTCCATTTCGAATTGGTCGCGTCCTCGGTGGCTTCCTTGGCTTGGGTCTCCATGACTTCTCCGATGCGGTACTGGGCTTCTGGTGCGGAGATGGGGTTTTTGAGTCCCAAAACACTACGGTAGGATTCAACAGCTTCTTTGAAGTCGCCTCGCTCAAAAAGAGTTTTACTGAGGGTCATGAGGGCTTGGTCAGCAAGAACAGACTCGGGATAGAGTTGGTTGAAGGCCTTACAGGTCGCGGTGGCCGCTTCAAAGTCTTTTTTGAGGAATTCGGACTCCCACTTGGCTCTGAAAGCGTCTTCAATAAGTTTCGACTCGGCAATCTTGTTTTTGTTATTGAGAGTTTCGTCGACTTTGGACAGGGCAATTTTAGCATTCTGCTCGGCTCTCTTTTCGAGGCCCATTTCATCGTAGATTTTTCCGAGACCTAGACTAGCGTCGGCTTCAACCTGATTCTTCTTAACTTTGAGGATGAGGTCGTTTACTTTGTAAATGGCAACCGAGACACCGGTGTTGATGGAGCCAGATACAGGCACAGAGACAACTGATTCGCGGGGGTCTTCGCCGTAGATGTGAACATCATCGAGGTAACGAACCTCTATTTCATCGTTTTCGTTACAGGTGAGAATGCCGTCCTCGGTATTAACTCCTTGCTCCATGGTGCCCAAAGAGAATTTGGACTTGAAGACTCCTCCTCTGATGGCTCCGTCACTACCTTCTTCAGTCAGGGTCACCTCTATGGCATCCCTCTCTTTCCATTCTTCTTTCTGCTCATCAATGTTGGCAAAAAGGTTCATGGCGTCTTCCTCTTCTTCTTCGTCGTCTTCTTCGATAATTTCTTTGTATCGAGAGACCACTCTAACGGTGATCTGCTCAGCGTTGGGGCTGGTATCTAGGTCGGCGTCTTTCAGCATGATGTGTTGAAAGTCACCGGGGTAGGCAATTGGAGACGGTGTCGCATAGTCACCTTTGTAGAAGCCAATCACTCCTGTGCTGACCGCTTTTACCATGCCTGAGCGAGGCACGTCTTTTTTGCCATCAAGGGTCGTTCCATCGAGGTATGTCACTGTAATAGTATCTCCGCCTAAGATCTGAATCACGTCGTCGGAGGGCTTGGCTTTGCCAACGACAGTTGGAGCTGAACACATCAGTTCATATTTCTTTCCGGCAACGGGAACTCCGATGAGTTCCTCACGGTCACCACTGCTAACTTCTACCGTGACTTTGGCGTCACGGCCCAAACGGCGAAGAACGGGCACGTCTTCATCGGCAATCTTGGCATAGAAACGTTGGCCAATTTCGATACGTCCCATGTCATCGCCATTATCTGCCATCTCGGTTCCAACGAGGGAAAGGGCATCAATGGCCTTGTTCCAGTTTTTCAGGTTGTAGTGACTCATACCGATGTAGAAATAAGCTTTGTTAGCCCAATCCGATTTGGCAGCGACTTCTGTTAGGCGTCGGAAAACCGGAAAAGCTGACGTGTATTTGCCACCTTTGTAGAAACAGAGACCTGACTGGAAGAGGGATTCTCGGTAGAGTCCCTCGATCTCTTCACTGCGTTCTTCACCTTCGACTTTTGGCGCGAGAAGGCGGGTGAGGAGTTTGAAGTGACTCTGTGCCTGATCGGTCTGATTCTGATCAAGAAGGTGCTTACCGATGGCCATGTGAGAGCGGTAGCCAAGGATGTTGCCCTGATTGTCACGAATCACCGTTTCTAACATGGCGACACCTCGTTCGTATTCCTTGAACTCCATCAGTTCCATGGCTTTGTCGAAGAGCTGTTTGGCTCGAAGGTCAATGTTTGAGGACATGCGAGCACGTCGGCCTTCGCCTTCCTCTGCCCAGAGTGATGCTCCTGAGAGGATCAGGCCTAGGCCGGTCATAAGGATGATTCTGAGCATGGTCGTTTTTTTCATGTTTCTGATACTTTAAGTTTCAAGCTTTCCGATTGGTCAGCTTCGCATTGATAACGGGGAAGACGGTGTGTGTGACCGAATATTCCAGGGAAGATGGATTGCTAGCAAGGTTCTATTCTTTTGCCTTGCTTTCGCCACCGATCAGTTTGACCCCATAACGTTCCAATCTCTGGTGGGCTCCACTGGCTTCTCTTGTGCCTGGATGGCGCCTTAGGACGAGGCGAAGTTGGTCGATTTCTTTTCCTTTTTTTCCCATTAGTTTGTAGATGTCGGCAATTTTATAGGCGGCACGAGATGCGACGGCTCCACCGACCATTTGCAGTCCTGTCACGGTGCGAACGGCGTCATCGAACTGCTCCATGGCAATCTGGCAGTCAGCCACTCGCCACGTTGAATCGGGCTGCCGATTTGCGGCTCGAAAAGCTTTGATGGCTTTTTCGAATTGCTGAGTGAATTGAAGACATTCGGCTTCCATCCAAACCACTTGCTGGGCGTATTTTGGTGATTTTTTGAGAACTTGTATATCCACCAAAGCCTCTTCCCACTTACGGTGCCTCCACCATTGATCGAGACGAGTTTTAGCGGCTAAGAACTTGTCTTTGATCTTGCTCCAAATGAGGTTGTAGCGATCCGTTCCCACAGAAAAGAAACTGAGAAGAGAAACCAATTCATCGTCTTTGAGGCCACCGGGGGTGATCGCGTTGGCGATGGTGGAGGCTTCCTCTTCCATTCTCTTGCTACGTAGAAATTTAGCAAAATCGATCTTTTCCTTGAAGTCCTTCATAGAATTGATGATGGGTTGGGCATTTTTCTTAAAAAAAGAAAGACGAACGCTCTTATTGTAGTTGTAGACGCCCATGTATTTCTTAACCCTTTCAAGGGTGACAGGACTGGCAGAAAAGAGACCGTCGATTCTGTCATGCCACTTTTTGCGCCCGTCTTCCTCATAGATGAGCTTGCAGTTGGCGATGTGGATTTTCCAGTCTTCGTCTTTGAAGCGAGTTTCAGACTGGCCGACCCAATACTTGGTGACTTCTTTTCTAGCGCGTAACCTTTCATCGTTATCTGCGCCTCGATTCAGTTTTTGCGCGTGATCCAAGGCTCGAGACCAGAAGCCACGGCAAGTTTCTGGTTTTTCGAATCCTTTGAGCTGATCGATGCGATTTCCATATCCGACTCGAGTGAATCCCACTCCAGAGGCATCCACACAGAACTTACTGAGGTTTTCGAGGTCTTTTAGCCAGACGTAATAATCTACGACGCCAACGCCTGCATTGTGGGCCGCGTGGGGGTTTTTCTTGCGAAAATTCTTCGCCGTTCGCCAGCGATACTCTGTTGCGTCCTTATATTTCTTGCGTTTGTCCATGAGCTTGGCGAGAAATTCCAGAGCCGTACCTGATTTGGCCTGATTAACGTAATCCCTGTCTTTCACCATTTTGGCCCAGACTGCGACACACTTGTTGTCATCACCATTTTCCCTATGGCAGATGCCCTGCTGGTACATCGCTTCTGCAGCAAAAACCACGTTGTCGGGAAAGTAATCCACGACGTTTTGGTAGGCTTTAATAGCAGCGTTCCGTTTGTCGACGAGATGCATGCAGCGAGCCATGCGGAAGAGGGCGTAGCAAAGGGCTTTGCTCTGTCCGAACTCAAAAGTGAAGGCCTTGTAAGCTGCAGCTGCTCCGACGAAATCATGCTCAGAGAAAGCACGGTCCGCCTCTTCCAATGAAACGGATTCGAAGGTATCTAATTTTGAAAAGATTTTTGCATCGAGCATGAGCTCGTAACGCAGGTCGATATTCTTCTTTTCAGCTAAGAGGGGAGCCGCGGTGATCAACGCAAAGAGGGGTACTAAAACAAGGGCTCTTTTGAAAAGGTTGATGAATGTCATGTTGTTGTCAGGTCCGTGTTAAGGTCTGTTCATAATCCAAGCACTTTTTCGGGGTTTATGTTGCCGTCGTCCAATGTTCCAATTGATTTGCCATCCGTTTGATGGGAAAATCGTTTTTGCATTTGGTTTTTTCGGACATTTATGGCAAAAAACTCGAACGTTGTGCTCATTCTAATAGGAACAGAGTTGGGGAATCTCCATGAACTGACAGCCTAACGCTTAGAGCTCTGTTTTTCAAGAAGAGATATGGCGTTATTGCAAAAGGAAACCTTAGATCCAAGGATGGATGAAGCCCATCAGCTTCAAATGATCACAATTGGACATGAAATGATACAAATGAATAGATTTTTGGACATAGAGGTATGGCTATGACTTACCTTAAGTTGATACCATTGAAATATCTGTAAGACCAAAATGAGAGATGAAGCTCATGCAATGGAGAGAATGCGACATAGGACCAGAGATCTGTTGCTACCCCTGCAAAACGGCTTCAGACCCTCAGATGGTTAATGACCTAATCCTTCAACTTGAGAGACGATGCGCTATTTCGTAGCTTTTTTATTTAGTTGTTTGTTTTTCAATAACTTAATGGGTGAGCTTGAAGTTTCACCCATTTTTGGAGATCATATGGTCCTCCAAAGAGAAATGCCTGTTCCCGTTTGGGGAAGAGCGAACCCTGGGCAGGAGGTTCAAGTGACGTTTGGTGAACATCAGGTGTCCTCAAAAGCGAACAAGAGTGGCCGATGGAGGGTAGATCTTCCAGAGATGCCGGCATCCTCAAAGGGCCGAGAGATGAAAGTGACAGGAGGAAAAGTTGTCGTTTTTAAAGATGTTCTCGTGGGAGAGGTGTGGATCTGCTCTGGTCAGTCCAATATGCAATATGGATGGGGGAAGAGTTCACCTTTTTCCCGCTACAACTGGGGCGGAGATGACGAGCTCAGGGCTTTGGCAGCTCAATCTTCAGATCTACCAATTCGAGCTTTTCATGTTGCGCCAGATGCCTCGTTTAGTCCCAAAGATAGCTGTCGAGGAGCGTGGACCTTGGGTCCATCGGGGAGTGCAGTGGCTTTTGGCTTCAGTTATCACTTGGCGAAGAAACTCCAAGTTCCAGTGGGGGTTATTGTCAGCTGTTGGGGCAGTTCCTTTATCGAAGGGTGGATGCCACTGGAGCTAACGGATTCACTACCTCATTTTAAAAAAGAAATCGAGGGACTGTGGCAAGAGGATAGTGTGAAGAAGGTTAACAAGGCTATTAAAATGGGTGTGAGAGACGGATTTGTGTGGTTGAGAAAGAGGCCTAACCTTCTCTACAACGCCATGCTTTATCCGCTAATCCCTTATGGCTGTAGAGGCGTTGTTTGGTACCAGGGTGAGGCCAACGGCAATCAACCCGAACAGTACGGAAAGAGTCTACCTGTCTGGTTTGAACAAATTCGAAAAGAGTGGGGTCGAGAGAACCTTCACCTCCTTGCCGTTATGTTACCGGGGTTTGGAGTCGACGATGGTCATCCCAATTCCAAATCGTGGGCTTGGTTTCGTGAAGCGCAGCTCAAAGCTAACAATCTGAAAGATGCAGACGTGATCAATACGATTGACCTTGGAGACGCAAAAAATATTCATCCATCGGATAAATCACCTATTGCCCAGCGCCTCGCGACATTAGCTAACGAGAAAGTCTATGGTGTGCATACGTTAGGGCATGGTCCTATCTACAGTCGTCATTTGGTGAAAGGCCAAGTGTTAGAGGTAACATTCTCCAAGGCCATGGGCCTTAAAACCACGGATGGCTCATCACCAAGAGGGTTCTGGATTGCAGGTGAAGATAAAAAATGGTTCCCTGCCCAGGCTAGCATTGATGGAAATCGGGTTCTCTTGAAGGCGAAAGATGTCCTGTCACCCATCGCCTGTCGATATGCATTTTCAGGTAAACCTGAGGTCAATTTAATGAATGGAAATGAGCAGCCGGCCTATCCATTTCGAACCGATGACTGGCCATCTCCCATGCCATGAGGATATAAGTTTCTGATGATAGACTTTTGTGAACAGATAAGATCAATAGCCGCGTCACTTCTTGTGTCCGTTTTGCTCATGGGGAATCCTCTTACAGGATCCGAGCCGCTTGATCCGGAAGAATTCCACATCTATTTGGCCATCGGGGGAATGAACATGTCTGGGGGAGCTCCTCTAGAAAAGGAACACTCGGAAGTGATTGATCGATGTTTTCTTCTAAATGCTGAGGGCCAGTGGGAGCCAGCGTCAGGATCTCTCAACCGATATTCAACCATCCGAGGGGAGGGGTCTAAAGAAAGTTTGGGGCCACTTAGAGGCTTTGTTCGGCAGATGCTGAAAGCTAATGGCAATATTTCAATTGGTTTGGTCGTGAACGCTGGAGAGGGCAACAGAAACTATATCGAACATTGGAGATACAAAGATTCAAATTATCGCGAAGCCAGAAAGCGTTTAAAGCAGGCGAGAAGGAAAGGTACGCTCAAGGGAGTTCTTTGGCATCAGGATGGGAACAGAATAGATTCCTCTCTGAGTTATCTGAAAGATATGATCGGCAACCTTAGGGTGGACCAGAAGATGTTGAACCTTCCCTTTGTGGTTGGAAGGGTAGGTGGTGCAGGTTTTAGGCAGTACGATAGTAAGTATCGAGCGCTCAAAGAAGACGTACACGCGATTGGCTACGCGACCTCAGAAGACTTATCCTTGGAAGGTCGATATTTTGACTCTAAAAGTGCCCTGGCCTTAGGGGAGCTCTACGCAGATGAAATGTTGAGGGTTCATCGAGAATGGCCTTTCATGGAGGATAGTTCATTCCGTCCAGACGTTGATGTGATTGATGTTCATGTCCATGCCAGAGAAAAAACAGTAAATGGTCTTGATGAAGTCAGAGATTGGATGGCTCGAAATGGTGTTCGCCGCTGTATCAGTCTTCCTCTCACTCCCGTGGTGCCTAAAAATGAGGAGGAGCGGAAAGTGATGTTGGAGAATTTTAGCACTCACAAAGGGAAAGTAGACCGTTTTTGCATTATCGAACCCGAAGACGTCAGTACGGTGGATGAAGCTGTCGCCATTTTGAAAAAGGAAAAAGCAGAAGGGGCCATTGGGTTTGGAGAGCATTATGGAAGAAACCGTATGTTCGATGACCCTGCGAATCTTCGTCTTTATGAGGCCTGTGAAATTGTGGGCCTTCCAATATGTTTTCACATTGACAACAACAAGAATATGGAGGAAAAGGGGCTGCCTCGTCTTGAACGAGTCTTGAAGATGTTTCCGAAGTGCAATTTTATAGCCCATGCTCAGTTCTGGCTGCAGTTCGTCGATGGGACCTGTGATCGATTGCTGCAGAAGTATCCAAATCTCTACGCGGAACCTTCGGGCCTGAGAATGGTGTCCGTTCTGAATCGCGACAGAACGTACACCAAGAAATTTCTCATCAGAAATGCTGACAAAATTCTTTTTGGAACGGATGCTGGTTGGTGGTCTTTTAAGAAGAGTGTTGAGCAGAGGGAGATGCAATTCAGTCTCTTCGAACAGTTGGATCTGCCTAAAGACGTCAAAGAGAAAATATATTATAAAAATGCTTCTAAGTTATTCGGCTTTGGGTTAAGCGACACTGACAGATGAGTGGGAACCGTCACCTTGATGAATTCCTAAAGCTTAAGTTTGGGATGTTCATTCACTACAACATGGCAACCTATTTGGATTGCCAGTGGGCAGAAGGTTATTCAAGCCCAGAACGATTTGATCCTGGAGGAGTCGTGGACACCGACGCCTGGGCCGATGCCGCCGTTGAGGCGGGCATGACATATGGTGTGCTGACAGCCAAGCATGTGGGTGGGTTTTGCTTATGGGAGAGTGAGCTCACTCGATATAGCGTGAAACATCCGAGTTGCCCTTATCAGGAAGATTTGGTGGCACAGTTTGTCCGCTCGTTTACAAGTCGTGGACTGAAGGTTGGGTTATATTACTGCTGGAGAAATCCAGGTTTCGATGATCAGAAAGATAAAGTTGGAAAGTACAAGGTTATTCCTCCTGAGTGTGACCCTGAAAAATCAAGCTTTGAGGAGCAGATTGAATTTCAGAAGAAACAAATTGCTGAGCTCAGGCATAAGTTTCCTGAAGTTTTCTACATCTGGAATGATGCTCTAGACCCAAGGGTGATGTCGGAAGAAAAAGCTCGAAATTTCTTTACAGATCTTGACCCGAATCTCGTCTGTTGTGGTAATTGGTGGGACTGGGGAAAGAAGGGAGACTCCTTCCTTGATCTTTGTATCACTGAAAAAAAGGAGCTTCCCCAGGAGAATCTAAGCCCGGGAGAAACCTGCTGGGTTCTGGAAGACGGATGGTTTTGGCAAGAAAAGGGTGAGACGGGTGACCCTGAGAAAATCTATGGGCGACTCCTTGCTGCTAACCAGAGAAACGCAAATTTTCTCCTCAATGTCGGCCCGGACAAGAGTGGGAAAATTATTCCATCCAGTCTTAAAGCTCTCCAGCGCATTGGCGAATTACGAAAAAATTCTGAATTAACTAAGGACGGATATCTATGAATCTCGACAAACTGAAATATCTTCACCTTTTCATGGTGCTTTCTCTTTTTAACGTGATAGCACCTCTTGAGGGCACAGAATCTTCTGATCGTATCCTTTGGTCTGATCAACCTGTGATCATGAGCGAGGGGAAAAATCAGCGGCTTAGGTCTTTGGATGAAGCCTGGTCGAAACAGGTTTTTCCAAATGGGAATGGCCGTTTGGGTTTTACGGTTTTTGGTAGCCCTGTGTTGGAGAGGATTCAATTCAACGAGGACTCCCTTTGGGTTGGGAATGAAGATCACACCGGTGGTTATCAACCATTTGGTGATGTTTATGTCGATCTAGGGCACAAGGTTTACAAGGACTATAGAAGAGAACTCAACCTAAATCGAGCTGTTCAGAAAGTGAGTTACTCATCGGATGGTGTGAAATACACCCGAGAGTATTTTGCGAGTTATCCAGCCCAGGTCATGGTTTTTCGCTTTACTTCGGATAAAGCGAAGTCCCTCTCTGGTGAGATATGGCTCGATAGCATGCATCGCTCCATTCACGCCAAATCTCAAGGGCATTCACCGGAGGCGATGGCTGCGATCAAGACCACTGCAGAGGAAAAGTCGATCAGTCTTAAGGGTAAGAGTGAAGATCTCTTCTGGTGGAAACAGGTTCTGAAAAAAGGACTTAGAGGAAGGGAGTATGCCAGTGGTAAGATTATTAATCTCGACTATGAAGCTCAATTGAAGGTGGTTAACAAAGGTGGAAAAGTTGAAGTAAAGGGCGACCGTCTGGTTTTCACTGATTGTGATCGTCTCACACTCTACTTAGGAGCTGACACCAATTATCTCAATGACCGGTCAAAGGGATGGATAGGTGAGCATCCCCATGAAAGAGTAAGCCAACAGGTGGCTCAGGCTTCAGCGCAACCCTATGAAGAACTTCTGAATCAACATGTGGTTGATTATCAGAGCCTATATGGTCGTTTTGATCTCCAACTCGGTGAGCCTGACGATAATCATGAGAATCTGACGACTTCCGAAAGGGTGAGCCAGTACAAGGCGGGAAAGGATTTAGGGCTTGAATCGATGATGTATCAGTATGCACGGTATCTAATGATCAGTTGCTCTCGTCCTGGCCATGGTGGCTTGCCAGCGAATCTTCAGGGCGTGTGGCTATTTCATCTTCGGCCTGCTTGGTTGTCTGATTATCACACGGATATTAATCTACAGATGAATTATTGGTTCGTCGACCAAGCGAACCTCTCAGAGTGTTTTGTTCCTCTTGCAGAGTGGATTGATTCGATTCGAGAGGTGAGAAAAGAAGAAACACGAAAAGTGCTTGGAGTCAAAAGAGGTTGGCTCATGCGTTCGGAAAATGGTATATTTGGAGGTTCTACGTACCATTTTCAAAAAGGTGATTCTGCTTGGATCAGCCAGAATTTGTGGGATCACTATGCTTTTACACGAGACTCGGACTAT
>Ga0233432_10001598_pt1 | contig 21796 bp, 20 predicted proteins | sample SI_122_August201_6_FD_179870 | JGI IMG/M metagenome (GOLD analysis project Ga0233432, IMG submission 179870) | Seawater microbial communities from Saanich Inlet, British Columbia, Canada - SI_122_August2016_10_MG | ecosystem: Environmental > Aquatic > Marine > Inlet | place: Canada: British... | reverse complement strand
GCTTTAACGTTACATTTTTGTTTTTTTAAAAATATCCCGAACAGCTTTTGAGACCAATGCCTGAATTGATCGCGCTCTGAGGACAGGTTTGGAAAAGCTTGGGAGCATTTTTTTACACTGAATCGTGTAAGTTACAGATTACCAACGAATACAGATCCGATTCACCGATTGACGCCGGGGTGAGACAGATTATAGTATTCCCAAGTGACGTCAAAAATAGGTAAACAAGCAAAAGAGAGGTTCCTTGCATTCATTGAAGGCAAGGGTATGCGACTGACCTCTCAACGCATGACCATCATTGACGTCGTTTTCAGCACGGAGGAACATTTCACAGCGGACCAACTGCTGGAATGGTCCAAGGCCAAAGATTCCTCCATTTCAAGAGCAACTGTTTACCGAACCCTCCCACTGCTAACTGAAAGCGATCTGGTGCACGAGATGGACTTTGGCAAGGATTACAAATACTACGATCCCAATTACGCTGAACACCCAAATCACCATCACATCATATGTGAAGATTGTGATCGTATCGTCGAATTCGAGAGTAAGAAGATCGAAAAGATCGAAGATGAAATCACCCAGAAACTTGGCTTTGAGCTAAGGTCTCAAAATTTACGCATCACGGCCAATTGCGAATCATTTAAAAAGCACGGCAGTTGCAAGCAGAAGAGCTCCCTCAAGTAAGCGATCCTCTTGTTGAGGAGCGCATGTTTGCTTGCCTTGTCATTGCTGTAAGGAACCGCTGCCTGCGTCCTTTAAATATTTATGCGAGCCAGTTAGCCTGGGCAAACGGACCCAAGTTCCTTTTTAACGGATTAATTTTTTTGATATATGGTCCTGTATGGCGTTAAATATCGCTAACAAATGCAAAAGTTATCCCAGGAAGAGGTAAATGCCGTCGCAACAATCAAGGAAGCGTGCCATCGTATCGCTCATGAAATGATGACGCTGCAGCCCGCCATAGGCAAACTTTCTGATGAGGGCGTGCGATCAGGGCTGTATGAAACCGTTTATCAACTCACCGCGCAGGTTGAATCAGTCAAAAAGCAGGTCATCCGCTATGAAAAAGGAGATGCAGCAAAGATCCTTTGACCAAACCGGGTATGCGTCCCAAAATATGAATTATTCTGTTCTCACGTGCTGACTCCTGGTATTGCAATTCTATTGATCACTGTTTTTTCTGTGATGAGCTTTTTATTCGCTCTGGCGGAATCCTCCTTGTTTTCACTTGGCAAGTGGGAGATGCAGCAAATGAAAGAGGATTCTCCGACAGAGGCTGACTGGATCACTCGCATACTCGAAAAACCTCAAGAACTGCTGGCCACGATTGTTTTTGGAAACATGTTCTTCAACTCAGCAATCTGGGCAACAGGACTATGGCTGGTATTTAAGGGAATCTGGACTCCTTCAGCCACACTACCACTGCTGGCAACACTCATCCTGTTGGGCTGCGAAGTCGTCCCCAAAGCCCTGGCTGTTCGCCTGCCTGAAAAATGGGCTATTCGTGTGGTCCGGCCTTTGACCACCCTACAGTTGGTCACGCATCCTCTCCATCGACTGGCAAATAATCTGGATGCCACTCTCATTCGTAGACTAACCCCTAAATCACTTCGTTCAGCAAACACACCAACAACGGATTCTGACTACGAAGAGTTACTTGAAATGGGTTATCAACAGGGAACTCTGGATCAGGATGAAAAAGAAATCATTCTGGAGATTATCGAGCTCGACCAAAAAAGTGCTACCGATGTCATGACGCCGCGCAGTCAGGTAGCCTGCCTCCCATTTGACATACCAATCGAGACGATGGTGATTGAAGCCCGCAAGAACCGTCACCGTCGCCTTCCACTTTATAACGAGACACCTGATCAAATCATTGGAATTCTCGACACACGATCCTTGCTCATGCATCCAAAGGGTGATCTTTTTGAATTCACAGAGTTGCCTTCTTTGGTGCCTGAATCCATGAATCTACTCGAACTTTTCAAGAGTTTACAGAGACAACATCGCGGCATGGCAGTGATTGTCGATGAGTTTGGGGGGATCGCAGGAGTGGTGACGATGGAAGATATTCTGGAAGAAATCCTCGGGCAGATTCGCAACGAGGATGAGCCCGCGGCATTCGAGATTGAAACCCTTGCGCCTGGAAAATGGAGGATCAACGGCTTGATGGAAATTGAAGATTTCCTCACCTATTACCCCCAACTAGGCAACATTGCCGAGGTGGATACCATGGGCGGCTTGTTTACCATGCAACTTGGTTACGTACCTGAATCTGAAGAATCCATTCAATTCAGAGGCCTGACCATGACTGCCAAAGTGGTAGGTGAACGAAGAGTGAAAGAACTCATCGTTCAAAAAACATTATCAGGGGTATCCAGGGAAGGAGGCAAACAATGATTACAATCGCACTGCTGTTTGCATTCATCGCAGGCCTCGCATTATCGTTCCTTTTTTCAGGGATGGAATCAGGCATGCATTCCATGAACAAACTCCGGATCAGGCGTCAGGCCAAACAAGGAGATAAACATGCAAAAGCGCTGCTCCGTTACATGGAAGAAGCCGAACATTTCCTATGGACCATTCTTGTGGGAAACACGCTGGCAAATTTTTTGATCGTAGCACCACTGCTGATCGCTTTACGAAAGATGCTTTCAGGCCACCCATGGATATCCGCACTGTCGCTGATCATAATGCTACTCATTATTTACACCTTTTGTGACCTTTTACCGAAAATGATCTACCGGAGATACCCGAATCGACTCACCGTTGTTTCAGTGCGTCCTTACCGAGTCTTTCACTGGATGCTGGCTCCGATTGTCTTTCTCATCTCGGGCATCGCAGATCTGCTGCTGAAAATCGGTGGTGGAGAAATGCTGACCGGGGAAATGTTTTCTAATCGTGAAGAAATGCGACGTGTCATGCGCTCCTCAGGACAGAATCTAACATCCGAGGAACGCTCGATGATTGACCGAGTCATGGACCTGCAACATCGCACCGTTTCAAGTGTGATGTTGCCACTCCAGAAAGTAGTTTCCATCGGTGCAGACGCCACGATTGAAGAAGCCATTGCTCTCTCGAGGAAAACATCCATTCTGCGCATGCCCGTTTTTGAGAAACAGTCTGGAAAGAGAGTTTTTCTGGGGGTGCTTAACCTCAAGCACCTTCTCTATGACTGGGAAGACAAACGTCATGAACTCGCCAGGAAACACGTCACGGGCGTGATGCATCTGCGAGCACAAATGAGTGTCGATGACGCACTTCACCAGATGCAGGAAGCCGGCCAGAGAGTTGGATTGGTCTTGAATGCAAAGCAGAAAGAAGTCGGCTGGATCAATATCAGGGATATTCTTAAAACCGTCTTCGGTGATGTCAACATCTGATCGCCATGGAACAATTCCAATTGATATGGATTTTACTGCAAGTCGCGTTTGTCGGTTTCCTTGTCATTCTCAACGGCTTCTTTGTTGCTGCTGAATTTGCACTGGTAAAAATCCGTGATTCGCAATTAAAGCCCCTCATTAACGAAGGGAATCCGCAAGCCATCATGACGGGTAAGGTGCTCGATAATCTAGACACCTCTCTCAGCGCTTGCCAGCTTGGAATCACTCTGGCAAGTCTGGCTCTTGGTTGGGTTGGAGAACCCGTGTTTGCCGCATTACTGGAACCTGTCATGCACGCCATGGCGATCGAATCGGAAAAGGTGCAACACATGATGGCCTTTCTTTTCGGTTTCTCCGCAATTACTTTCCTTCATATAACAGCAGGCGAACAGGCCCCGAAACTGATGGCCATCCAGAAACCGCTCCCTACTTCGCTCTGGGTGGCCAAACCACTCTGGCTGTTCTGCAAAATTTCCTACCCCTTCATTTGGGCTCTCAACAAGGCTTCAAACAGGATGCTTCACTGGGTAGGCATTGAGCCTGTTTCCGAGCATGAACTTCTGCATTCGGAGGAGGAATTACAAATGCTGATTTCTGATACACACCACCATCAGGGGGGCACCAATCTGGAGAAGGAAATCGTCTTCAATGCCATGGGACTTCGCCAGCGATTGGTCAGAGAAGTCATGCAACCAAGAACGGAAATCATCTTACTTTCGACTGATATGTCACTTGAGGAATGCTTGACGATTACAGAAAAAGAGCGTTACTCAAGATATCCGCTTTGCGATGAATCGGATCCCGACAAGGTCATTGGTGTGGTTCATTTCAAGGAACTCTATTCCTTACGCCACCGTCTTGACAGCGGGCTGGATTTAACGCAGATCACGCGCAAGATCCTTCACTTTTCGGAAACTTCACGACTGGAAAGAGCTCTTAGATTGTTCCTCAAACATCGACTCCATCTTGCCATGGTGGTTGATGAATATGGTTCCACCGTCGGCATGATCACTCTGGAGGATATCCTGGAAGAACTCGTCGGTGAAATTCAGGACGAATTCGACCAGGAGCAACCTCTGATCATACGGCATGGCGAAGGGAGTTATGACATCATGGGCTTGCTCCCACTGCATGAACTGTCGGAATTAATCGAGACAAACATTCAGGAAGAAGGCATCAATACGGTCAGTGGATGGATGACTCACAAACTGGGGGAATTCCCTGAAATTGGCGATGTTGTCGAAGAAGAGAATTATATCTTGAAAGTACTCGAAGTAGATAACCATCGCATCGAACGGTTGCACTTGAAACTCTCAGCAAAGTCGCGTGTTTCAGATCAGGGTGGAAGAGGCCGATAACATCATCCGATGACAAACAACCAAAACCTCATGAGATAATTAATGGGCGGGTCGGTATGAAATGTTGGAGATGTTCAAGAATTGCCGTAAAGAAAGTCATTGCCCGTAATTTCACTCTGACATGTGATTACACCCTAAGCGGCAAGCAGGCCCCTCTTGCGAGCGAAATGGGATACGCGCCCCAATAGCCAAACCCAAAAAAACAGGGAAGCCATCTTGTGAACACTTCTCCCATGGCAAAGAACGGATTACCACAAGTATGTATCCGATTCACCAAAACGATCCAGAAATTGGCCGCTTTTTTCGAGAGTTAATTGGCGGATCGTCTTTTCCATTTGAGTGGCTGCTTCTTTTGAATCAAGATCCGCTTGTGAGCCTCCCATATCAGTACTTACCCAACCAGGACTCAGCGCAACGACCGTCAGATTCTGATCAAAAAATTCATTGGCTAACCCTCGAGTCATATGATTTTGTGCGGCTTTGGAAGCCCCGTAGCAGTAACGACGACCTTCGCGCTTGGTGATCGATGACGCACCTGAGGAAATATTCACAATACGTCCATTCGAACTTTTTTTGAGAAAAGGCAAACAGGCTTGAGTCACCATAGCAGTCCCTAGGAGGTTGACTGAGAATGCTTCATGAAACCAGGAAGGCTTGAGTGATTCAAACGGCGTATCGGTAGGTTCGGGAAATACACCTGCATTGTTGACCAATACATCGATGCGGGAAAAAGATTGAGCAATAGATCGAAATGCTTTTTGAACCAAGTCTTCTCTTGAAACATCCAATTCAATTTTGTGACACGATGAGTCACAATTTGATCTTAACGTTCCAATCTCGCCTTTAACCTTGCGTTGACATGCAATCACATTCCAACCTTGATCAAGACAAATATCCAGCAAAGAGGCACCAATGCCTCTACTGGTTCCGGTAATCAATATCGTTCCCCGACTCATATGCTTCCACCCACAATGAAAAAGAAAATCCAACAAGAGCTGGTGTCCTGAGCGCCTTAAGCACAGCGGACGTGAAAAAAACAAAAAACGAACACACTCGATTCACCACGCGATGCCATAATCATCCCCATGGTCACTTGCTCCCCCCCAAAAAGTCCCGTGTTTTTGATCAAAATAAATTGCGGTAATCGGCCCTGAAGTGCGTTCATCGAAATCGAGACGATAACCCATTTTCTCCAATTCATTCCTAACCCATGGTGGAACTTCCTTGTGAAGCGTGAGTTTACCGGGCTCGAATTCATGCTCACCAAAAGATGCACGCATCTGATAACTGGTCATGTTCGGTGCTTCACTAGCTTCTTGAACATTCATTCCAAAATCCATCATGTTAATGAGAAACTGCACCAGGTTCTGCTCCTGGGTATCCCCTCCCTGCACGCCAAAGGCAAGGAATGGCTCCCCGTTTTTCAAAGCGATCGTAGGCGTCAACGTCGCTCGCGGACGTTTACCTGGTTCAACCACATTGTAAGGACCATCCTCTGGCAGCAGCACGAAACTCTGCATGCGTTGACTCATCCCGATCCCGGTCTTCCCCGCGATGCATGCCGGCAGCCAGCCACCGCTGGGCGTAATGGAAACAATCCAACCGTTTTTGTCGGCCGCCTGAATAGTGGTTGTTCCAGCTCGAAAATCACGATGATACTGATCCCAATAGGCGGCTGAATCACCTCTTTGCAGCCTACGTTGTGGACGTAACCAACGATCCAATTCGCGTTGAAATGGATGCGGTTTCCCCAGGAAGCCGAAGGGATCTCCAGGCGCAGCCAAAGGATCATTTTGAAATGGGTTGATTCCTCTTAATCGATCCATAGCATATTCCTTGGAAAGCAATACCTCAAGGGGTTCAACGGGGGCAAAATAAGGATCTCCATAGTAAAAATCTCTATCCGCAAACGCCAGGTTCATGACTTGATACAAGGTGTGAATGTATCGACTACTGTTCAAACCCATCGCTTGCAAATCCAATGGCTCCAGCATATTCAAGATCTGCAACATACAAGGCCCTTGAACCCATGAGGTGAGTTTAAATACTTCCACTTCATGATACCGAGTGGAGACAGGTTCCTCGATGAGAGCCTTCCAATTGGCCAGATCAGCCGCCGTGTGCAAACCGCCCTGCTCTCTGGATCCACGAATAAATTCCTCAGCGATGTCTCCTCGATAAAACCGATCATTCGCAGCCAGGATGGACTCCTTGCGTGACTTGCCTCTGATCAGCGCACGCTTCTCTGCAAGCACAAGCTTCTCGAGCGTTGCATGAAGGTCCGGCTGACGAAAAATTTCGCCCGGTTTGGGTGCCTCATATGGTTCACCCAGATGTGGAAGAAAGACTGCTTTGGAATAAGGCCACATTTTCAAGGATTCCTTGGAGGTTTCGATCCACTCAGAGGTTCCCGCTTCCATAGGGTAACCTTCGGCCATTTGAATGGCAGGCTCCAACACCTCTTCCAGGGACATCGTGCCATACTCCGCAAGCATTAACATCAGCCCGCCCGGCGTCCCGGGAGTCACGGCCGAAAGAGGGCCCTCTCCCGGCGGATAACGCATACCTCGCTTGAGAAAAAATTCTGCAGTTGCCCCTGTTGGAGCGACTCCGAGCGCATTGATCCCAATGATTTTTTTTAGCTTCGGATGATACACCAGCGCCTGGGTTTCCCCCCCCCAGCTCAAGGCGTCGTGCATGGTACAAGTCGCCGCCAGCATAGCGCAGGCCGCATCAACCGCATTTCCTCCCCTAGCAAAAACCTGGGCCCCCGCACTGGCCGCGAGTGGTTTTCCTGTGATGGCAATCCAGTGTTGACCATGCAGGATCGGTTTGTGCGGTTTGGATGCTGCGCGTGGACTGACAGGAATGAATAAAAGAACCAGTAGAAGAATGAGGATACATTTACTTTTCAGCAATAAAGCGTTACATACTGGTGATTGAAAAAAACCCGTAACCATCCCCTTATCATGTCGTTTTCTGACGAGGGACCAAGGATATTTTAAAATTCAGAAATGGCAGAACAGAACATTTCCGCAAGGGCTCACGCCTTTTTCCTGAGACGCCACCGGGCAACGAACATTCCGTTCGATTTCCATTGATCTGGCTGAACAGTATAACCATGAACAGGCTTCCCAAAATCAAGTTCACATACTTCGGGCACTGCTGGTTTGGTGCCATCCCAAGTCCAGGGCTCCATTTCTGGAAAGGCTTTTTCAAAACGTCGCATGACACGTGTCGTTTCCTGCTTGGTCAGCGTACAGACTGAGTAGACTAATTTCCCTCCGGGTTTCAGGCGTGCGACAGCGGACTCAAGTAACTTGAATTGAAGCTCCATCAACTCTTTCACATCCTCAAAGGTAGTGGTCCAGCGCGCGTTCGGATTCCTCTGCCAGGTTCCCAAACCACTGCAAGGTGCATCCAATAAAATACCGTCAAATGGCTTGCGAAAAGGCGGCTTGGATTTCCCGTCCCAGAGTGCCGATTGATAATTGAAAATCTTGGCACGAGCCGCACGACGTTTCAACCGCTGTAATCGCCAGGCAGCTCGATCCGTGGCCCAGACACAGCCTTTTTGCTGAAGTAAATCAGCCAGATGAACCGTCTTGCCCCCCTCACCCGCACACATGTCCCACCAGTTTTCTCCAGGTTCAGGCTGACAGAAATTCCCAACAAATTGGGATGCAAGATCCTGAATCTCAAAGTGACCATGCTGGAAATGGGGCATTTGAAAGAGATCTTCCTTACCGAAATATCGGAACGAGTTGCGCCAGCACCCCTCGCCGGCAGGTTGCAGCTCCTTTTTCATGGCCAGTTCTACACGCTTCCCAGATGCCTTCGGAGCACGCAGCCAAAGCGTGACCGGCCGTTGAATCTGGCAGAGCCATTCCCGAGTTACCTTCATTGTTTCAGCGGTCCACTCAGGCACGACCTTTCGAAGCACTTCGGACTTAATCTTCCCGGCGTAGGATAGAAAGTCCGAGTCCAGTTCACGGGCCATGCGCACCTGACGATTTAATGTCCGCTCTGCATCCAAGCAACCTTTCCAGCGAAAATATGTGTAAACACGCTCCACCACGGCCGCTTTGTGACGAGGAAGCATTTCCTTCTCGTTCTTTAAGGCTTGCCTCAATAGCTGATCGGCGGGATGCCTGGCATCACATTGCTCAATGATTTCATCGGCCAATGCCGTGATACCGTTTTTTTTGCGTTTGGACATAGTTTGTTAATTTGGTTTTTGCCACCAAAACATACGTTCCAACCCCTTACGATTCGGATAAGACCGCGGCACCCATTCTTTGACTAATTCGAAATCGGTTGAAAATCGGTTGAAGACCTCATCTCGGGTCGTGCCAAAAGGCGGTCCGTCTTCATCTGGAATCAGATAATGAACCGCCAGCAGGAATCCACTTGGCTTGATCCAACGTTTCATGGCCTCCAGATAATCGGGGCGGCGTTCAGGCTTGATGGCACAATAGAACGTATGTTCGAAGACCCAATCAAAAGGTAACTTCGGAGAATCATCGAGGAAATTCGCAGATTCAAAAGAGCATGCATGCGGTTGGTCACTGGCATTGGCGCGCGCGCCTTCCACTGCAGTGGGAGCAAGGTCAACCCCAGTGACTTGAAAACCTTTCGCAGCCCAAGCCAGCGCATCGTGCCCCATGCCGCAACCTGGCACACATACAGAACCCAGATCAAGCCTGTGCTGATCTTGAAGAAAATCCACCAACCCTGGAGACGGCTCCCCCTTGTCCCAAGGAGTATCCTTTTTCTGATAACAATCTTCCCAATGCTCCAAAGCGCTCATGCTGGCCACACCATCTGGATTCTCAGCCAAAGATCAAGTTCAATCGGTGTCTTAAAACTTTAGAATCCCGAAAGCTCCAGATTTTCGAGCCACATGGATCAAACTTAATTTGGAATGCACCCTGAAGGATGCTTACCAGAAGCGAAGCAATCCGAACATAAGCATCAGCGTGGAAGGAATTGCCAGAGACGAGGAATCATCTATTGCGATTCATGATCCGCCCAGTCGACCTGCAGGCTTATGCCTGAACTCCGGAGGGCTTGTCGCTTCAATCCCTGTCGTCGCTTGTTATGTCTTCGTTGAGACGCTGGAACAGACGTTTGAGATCACGAAACCCACCGATGCTTACCCATACGGACATAAGTGCGAAAATGGATATGGAGAGAAAAAAAAGAATGGTCCAGAGTATTTGCCACATATTGTTGATCTTTCTTGTAAAAGGTTCCTTGAGCCAAATGCTATACGGCAGCAGCCTGGGCTGTTTTAGGTTTGTCTGGAAAAATAAGTGATCCAAGCACAAAGACCACCACGGTTAAAGCAACAGTGGATAAACCAATTTGATCGGCAGTCATGGTCTGGCGAACCATTTCACCGGTCTCTGCATCCACCACTTTGAGGCCCACAAGCCGCTGGACAGGGTCAAGCCCCAGAACAGCCGTCAATCCGCTTAACAAAGCCATGAAAGCGCCGTTTGAGCTGGCTCCTTTCCAGTAGAGACCTCCGACCAATAATGAAAATGCGCCTGTAAAATAAATGGCGCCCGTCACCGACATGTAAATCCAGATATCGTCATTACCCTCGTAAACAAGCCCCCAGTATAGGATGTAAAGCCCTATGACCACGATAAGAATACGGGTCCATTTAATCCGACTGGCAGTCGAAAATTCCTTGCCCATGATAGGAGCAATCACATCCTGGGTAATGACCGAGCTCCAGCACAGCAGGTAGCTGTCATGGGTAGACATGAAAGCCGCAATCATGGCTGCAGTAATAATGCCAATCAACCCCGCAGGAAGTATCCGACCGAGAAAAATCGGCATGGCATAAAGATTATTCACCTCCGTGACCGAGGAATCGGCAGGAAAAAAGATTGCCTTAAGATCAGGAGCCATGGTCATGATGAAGACAAAGGCGCAAATACCCCAAAAACTGGGAATAAGAAATCGAATCATGAAGGAAACAGAAGACCACATATACTGTCTCTTCACCGCTTGAGGACTTTCCATTGCCAAGGCACGAGCTACGGCGGTAGGCCAGATGGCACAGCTCACGAGTCCAGCCGTAAAAAACATCCACATGACATAGGAGGCGCCAAAACCACCTCCCTCCGCCAAGGGGTTCATGCTGGAAACCCCTTTCAAGGCTTGAACGGTTTCCATGATCTGCCCCCATCCCATTTTATTGAGGCAAATCAAAGTAGTAACAACCATTCCGAACGATAAGACCACGAACTGAATGTAGTCCGTAACGACCACCGAAATCATCCCACCAAGCACAGTGTAAATGAGCACAAGAACCAGAAGGACCGTCATGACGGCAGGCAGGGCACGACTGTCCTGCGACATGCCAGTGATACCCACAATGAACATGGATCCTACTTTGAGGAACAATCCCATGTTCAGTATGCCCCCCAGAGTAAGCATGATCCCCCCCAGGATGCGCGTTTTGCGATCGAATCGTTTTTCGTAAAATTCAGGAATGGTCAAGACTTCCATCTCCCTCAATCGGCAAACAATGAATCCGGTCACACCAACGATGAAAGTAACAATCATGGCAGCGAGGGCAATATGGAAGGTTGCAAATCCTTCCTTGAACCCTATCTGAGCGTTATACATGACCGTGATAAGCCCCATTTCAGTACCGGTCATTGTCGCTACTCCCAACCATGTCCCGATGGCACGGCCAGCCCCGAGATACGTCGTCATGTTACGCACGTATTTTTTAACAAACAGACCGATGACAACGGAAATGGACAGATAGATGACGACAATCACCCAGTCAAAGGAGGTGAAATTGGTACGGCTCAACGCCTGTGTGAATTCAGTTCCCATATTGAAGTTTTAATATCTTCCATGATCTCAGCCAAAAGACCAGCTTGATTTTACGCAGCGATAGCACTCAACTGGCTTGCAATGTTTTTTTATCTGGCCGATCGGGCATGAGCACTTACTTCAAGACTGTCTATTCCAAATGCCACCTGCAATCAATGGCCTTGAGCCCCCACGCCATTGGGGACACAAGCTTTAAATCCAATTCATCTTTGAGGTGCCTGCTTGCCAAAGGGCGTATTGGACATTATAAGAGACGCACTCCTAATAGTGATGATCACTGACAAGGCAAATAAAACCCTGTGCTCAGGTCAAGCAACCGTACCATTGGCGAAAGCCATGCTGCTGACAGCCATGGCAGGCGGCATGGGATGGGGCATCCGTGGCCAGTACGGGCATGAGACCGGGGCTATGATCGCCGGAGTGCTTGTCGCAAGTGTCTTGGTGATGCTTTTCTGCTCGAGATTCAACACCCTTTCCAGTGCCCGCGCTATTGCCTGGGTGACCATCGCGATTTCATTTGGAGGTTGCATGACCTACGGCCAGACCGTTGGCTTGACCCACGATGAACCTCTGGTAGGAAACACCGAAGCCTTGCGCTGGGGCTTGCTGGGACTGTTTATCAAAGGAGGCATCTGGATAGGGTTTGCTGGGGTGACCCTCGGCTTAGCACTGGGAGGGCAGCGTTACACAGCGGGTGAATTAGCCATGATGTTCGGTGGCATGATCTTCTTGATGTTTCTGGGGATTTATTTATTGAACGAACCTTATCAACCCGCAGAAAACTCTCTACCTCGATTTTACTTTTCAGACCACTGGGATTGGGAACCGGATGTGGAACTGAAGCCGAGGCGTGAGAAATGGGGAGGGTTACTCTTCGCCTTGGCTGGATTATGGGTTTACACCGGTGTCATCAAACGAGATGCACTTGCACTTCGAATGGGGGTTTGGGGTTTCCTAGGAGGCGGTTTGGGGTTTTCAATGGGACAAAGTCTTCAAGCCTTTCACGCATGGCATCCTGAATGGTTTGTGGATGGATTTCTAATGAAGATGGATAGGGTCATCAACTGGTGGAACATGATGGAAACATCCTTTGGAATTATTTTTGGAGCCGTTTTGGCTCTGGGACTCTGGGCTAACCGTCATTTGATCAAGACTCCTGAAGCCGAACCGGAGACCACAGAAATCAATGCCCCATTGGAGTGGGGATTACTGGTGATTTATTTGCTTGCGCTTGCCAGCTGGAGTTTCGTCTCCTTTTCCGCGTTGGATCAATTTGCTGATCTGGCCATTACCATGGGATTTCTACCATTTATCGCGGTGAGAGCGGGAAGGTTATGGCCCTTGTGGGTTTGCCTTCCAATCACACTGCTCCCGATAGCCGGGAAAACGGTGAACAATCTTGTCTACGATACCAGATTGCTCAGTTGGCCCGCAGGATGGCTATGCTGCTTGATTATTCCTATGACAATCGCTTTTTTTGTAAGCCTTTACTGGTCGGAAAGACCACGTCTGTTCAGTAACGGAAATGTTTTTTGCAAATCAATACTGATCATCACAGCCTGGACTTACTTTCTGCTCAATTTCGCATTTTTCCAATTCCCTTGGCCATGGGCTGATTTCCCGTCATGGACCGCAAGGACACCCAACAATCTGATCTTCTCAGTTTGCGTGCTGGGCCTCACTCTTGGGGCTCTCTTTACTCGAAAGGAAAAGGAAATAGAGGTACTGCCTGATTCGGATTGAATCACGCCGCAGACGTTCGATATCTTTCCAAAGAATTGCTTGTCATCAGTGTCTTTCTTCAGCTTAATTTCGAGATAAAGATGAAGATCTATATCGACGGTGAGTATTACGATAAGGAGAACGCAAAAATATCCGTTTTTGACCATGGACTCCTCTATGGGGACGGAGTTTTTGAGGGCATTCGAGCATACCACAAGCGCGTCTTCAAATTGCAGGAACATATCGAAAGGCTGTTTTACTCTGCAAAGGCTATTTTACTTGAAATCCCGATGTCGCAGGAAGAAATATGTGATGCAGTGGTTGAAACATGCAGGGCAAATCAAATCGAAAATGGTTATATTCGCCTGATTGTGACTCGTGGAGCAGGGTCACTGGGACTAAGCCCCGACTCATGCCCTAAACCGGGTGTGATCATCATCGCCAACACCATTCAGCTTTACCCCAGAGAAATCTACGAAAATGGAATGGAAATTATTACCGCAGCCACATCCCGCAATTATGTGAATGCAGTTAATCCAGCCATTAAATCATTGAACTATCTCAACAACATCCTTGCGAAGATAGAAGCCAGCAACGCGGGCTGCGAGGAGGCTATCATGCTCAACAGCGAGGGCTTTGTAGCTGAATGTACCGGAGACAATATATTTATCCTGCACAAAGGCACCATATACACACCACCATTGGCCGCGGGCGCTCTTTACGGAATCACAAGGAATACCGTGATTGATCTCGCAAGAGAGGCAGGATTCAAAGTTGAGGAAAAAAATCTGACACGTTATGACCTTTTTATTGCCGAGGAATGCTTTCTGACCGGCAGTGGAGCTGAAATTGTGCCTGTGGTGATGATTGACAAACGAACCATTGGTACTGGTAAACCGGGCGATGTGACCCGCAAGCTCGAAGAAAAATATCATGCGCTGACCCGTGTCTCAGGCGAGCCAATTTAGCTACCGGCTGATGTGAAAGGTTGGGAATTTCCGATATTAATAGAAATTGGTGAATTGCATTCAGGTATAAGTCACCTTACTTTGAAGAAGTTTAAGTAAGGAGCCTAATTACCACTTCTTGTCTGAAATATATGCTTTGTAACGTTTGCAATAAAAATAAAGCCACGGTCCACCTAACCCAGATGCTGGAAGGTGAGATCAAGAAGATGGATATGTGCGAATCGTGCGCCCAGAATCAGGGCGTCGATGAGCCGGGCATATCTTTGGTAGATTTATTGGTGGGCTTGGGCCCCGCTGAATCGGATGCCGCCTCCGATACATCCAGTGAGCAAAAGCCATCCAAATGCCCAACCTGCGGTTACTCTCACGCTGATTTCAAAAAATCAGGTCGGTTGGGTTGCTCAGACTGTTACGTAACTTTTGAAGATGGATTGAATCAAATGCTTCGTTCCATGCACAAGGGCCTGAAACACACAGGGAAAACTCCAAAAAACTATCGCAACACCCGCGAGCTGGAGGCCAAGTCAAAGAAACTGGAAAAGGAATTGAAAAAGGCCATTGGGGAAGAACGTTACGAGGATGCTGCTGTGATTAGGGATTCACTGAAAGCGATGGCAGAAACTTTGCAAAGCGCTGAAACAGAGACAGCAACCACATCATGAATCTCAACGACTTCCTGATCCCTACCGGAGATGTCTGTCGAAGACCGGGCCCTTTTGATAGAATTGTGTTATCGAGTAGGGTACGTCTTGCTCGTAATTTGCAGGACACCCCATTTCCTGGCCGCGCAAACAAGTCGGAGCGCCAGAACCTCCTTCAGACCATGAAACCCGTCATCGAATCACTCAGGTCGATGAAGGAAGGGTTTTCAGAAGAACTTTCCAAGCTGAAACGTCTGGAAAAGCAAATCCTGGTTGAGCGACACCTGATCAGCAGGGAACTTGCTTCGAAAAGTCAGGGAAGTGCGATCGTCCTGAGCATGGACGAAACTTTTTGCGTGATGATCAACGAGGAAGATCATTTGCGCATGCAGGCCATTCTTCCCGGACTGCAGATCAAGGAAGCATGGAAGTCCATGAATAAAATGGATACCATGCTTGAATCCAAGCTACCCATCGCCTTTTCAAGTGACTTTGGATACCTGACTGCTTGCCCAACTAACCTAGGCACCGGCATTCGGGTCAGCGCCATGCTACATTTGCCTGGTTTGGTCATGGCTGAGCACATGCAGCAAACCATCACGGCAGTGAACAAACTTGGTCTGGCGGTCAGAGGGCTTTATGGAGAAGGCACCGAAGCGCTGGGAAATGTATTTCAAGTCTCCAATCAAATGACTCTCGGAGAATCTGAAATCCAAATTATCGAACGCCTTAACAAGGTGGTGCTGCAGATTATTGAAAACGAGGAGAACGCGCGGGCCAAGCTTCTGGAGACCAAGCCTAAAACGGTATTCAATCAGGTTGGACGGGCATACGGTATCCTGATCAATGCCCACATTATCTCATCCAAAGAAGCTAAAAACCTGCTTTCCCTGGTGAGACTTGGCGTGGATCTTGGATATTTTCCCGATGTGGATGCGGCGGTGATTGATGAGCTGTTTATTGTCACAGAACCCGCCCATATTCAATATAGAGAAGCTAAAGCCAAGTCGCCGGAGGAAAGGGATATCATGCGCTCCAACCTACTTCGTGAGCGCCTGTCAAATATACCTCGCCCAGTAATGACTGCTCTTAACATACCCCAGAAGACAAGCGACCCAAAGGAAGACGGCGTCGAGGGCCAAGAAGAATAATCCTCTCTTGTTTCCCTTGGCAATGGTGAGGTCCCGGGTTTGAGTCGACTACAGATTATCCAATGCTGATGCCAGACCGGACAAACCGTTTTCGTCTGAATCAGCAATATTTTTGGGTGCGAGTAGCTGCCGAATATATTCAACCCCGGTCGTAACCGACTTCACCGATTTAGGCAATGTAGCTCCAGCCGCGTTGGCGTGGCCTCCCCCCTGAAGTTTGCTAGCTACTTCACGTGCTTTCCCATTGCGACTGCGCAAGCTGACTCCGAATTGGTAAGGAGCTCTTCGTGAGACAGAAATCAACACATGATCCGACAGCTCAGGCTCCTTGAGGAGCTGATTCATAATCACGTTGTTGTTGCCGATCGACAAGTCGACTACGGAAATCCCCGGTGCCAGTTCTTCCAGATGCCGCTTTGCCCAATCCAGACCAATCGGGTCTTCAATATCTCGCTTGGACTTCATGACAGTAAGCAGGGGATGATCCAGCAATGTCTCTAATTTTCCTTCGAGCAGTTTGACCAGCGGATGAAAGTGATAGGATTTAACTAATTCGGCATAATCACATGCCAGTTGAAATTCCGGATCGGATTCGAGAAATAAGTCGGCAACGTTTGTCATATGAACGAGCCGCTCCAATTCAGGATTCCCAAGCCCGTTTGCCACCAGTAATTCATAGCACAGTAAAGTAGCGGATTTTTCGGTTGAAAAAACATACTGAGCTTTCTTTGGTGAGTGCTCAGATGGATGATGGTCCACAATCATCCAGTCATCGCGATCGACTCGAGCATCCATGGAAAGATCACACACCCAGGCTGCTCTTTCGGTCATTTGACGATTCTGCCATTGCGGAAGATGATAGGCAGCCAGCGGAATTTCTGTTTCAAACAAATGCTGCGCCAGGCGCTTTAAAAGGCACCCCGCTACCAGTCCGTCCAAGTCACTCTCATGCGTCAGTATGATATCAGGCTTCGAAAATCGATCCATGCGCAGGAACCTAACAGCGACTTTTGTGGAGACCAATCCAAAATCGATAGATTTTTAATAGCAGCGCCCCAAGAATATCTCATGTAGAGAAAGACCGATTTAAACAATAGTCATGGTTTTCACAAAAAAGGAGCCAGACTTGAGGTCATTTTTTCATGTTGTAAGATTGTCTCCATGGACACGCGCTATGATCGCACTCAATTGATTTCCTTTGCAACAAAACTGATGCTTGAGGCTGGGATGGAAGCTGAAAAAGCAATGGACGTCGCCAACATTCTGGTGGAAGGCGATCTGATGGGACATACCACACATGGCCTTCAAATGCTGGTTCCATATTTGAAAAGCATGGAATCAGGAGAAATGACGCTGAGTGGAAACTACTCAGTGATCAAGGATACAGGCAATAACATCGTCATCGAAGGGCATTTTCTACCTGGCCCATGGCTTGTCAAAACAGCCATCGAAAAGGCGGCAACACGCATGCAAGAGCATGGAGTAGTCACGACGGCCATCACGCACAGTCACCACATCGCGTGCTTGCAGGCCTATCTCCCGTTAGCGACATCTCAAGGGTGGATGATCACATTGATGAGTTCAGATCCATCAGTTGCTACGGTGGCGCCTTTCGGGGGAAAGACACCGCTGCTCACACCGAACCCCATTGCGGTAGGCATTCCGACTTCCGGAACTCCCATTTTGTTCGATTTCTGCACTTCAATCACAAGCAACGGACAATGCATGCGATCCCATAAACAAGGCAATCCCTTGCCGGGAGAATGGATCCAGAATGCTGATGGACAAGCGACGAGTGATCCGGGTGCCCTTTTCACAACCCCCCCAGGCACCATCTACCCTGTTGGAGGAGCCTCTTATGGACATAAGGGATTTGCATTGGGATTGTGGGTGGAAATGATGACAGCTGCACTCACAGGCCATGGTCGCTCAGAAAGCCCGAAAAAATGGGGTGCCTCCGTTTATATTCAATTGATGGATCCGGCAGCGTTCGGAGGAACTGAAGCTTTTATCAGGGAATCAGATTTTCTGGTCCATGCCAGTCAGGCATCCGAGCCGATCGCCACGGATGAACCGGTGAGGTTACCCGGCGAAATGGCCTGGAAACGCCGAAAGGATCAGCTCGAAAACGGCATTCGACTTCATCCGGAAATCCTTGGCTCTTTAAAAGCGTGGGCTGAAAAATGGCATATTGAGATGCCTCAATCAAAATAAGCGAGTGTGATGAAAAAAGCCTTAACTCTTACCATACCTCCACAGGCCCTTTGGGCACTGGAATATGCTTTCTCTTTGCAACAGCAGGCTGATCGTCCATGAAACTTGGCTGCATGGATTGAGGTCGATATTGTGGTTTTAGCTGACCATCATTCCCTAGAAACTGCTCTCGCCAGTCCAGATAATCGGTCAGAATCGACTCAAATTCATCCCTCGTCTCCAACATGACAACACGCTTGTTAAACTGGTTCACAGGGCCAAATCGTTTAGTGTACCAGGGGGCTACTTTGCGGAACATCATGCAGCCCTTGCTTTCGCCGAACACTTCGACCATTAGATCCAGATGACGTCTCATGACTTGAATGCGTTCTTCGAAGGCAGGTTCATCGGGCAGCACTCCTGTTTCCAGGTAGTCCAAGGTATGCTTGAAAATCCATGGGTGATAAAAGGCGCCACGTCCAATAGAAACACCCTGACAACCTGTTCGTTCGAACATGTGCTTGGCAGATTCAGGCGTGGTTACATCGCCATTACCGATCACCGGAATATCTCTGACGGCCTCCACAACCTTGGCAATTCCGGGTAAATTAACCACTCCGCTGAACCCTTGCTCTCGTGTGCGGCCATGCACGAACACTGCAGACACACCAGCGTCTTCCAATACCTGTGCCAGTCGAGGGGCCGTCAAGTTCTGATCATCCCAGCCAAGTCGCATCTTGGCTGTCACAGGGATCTTCAAGGCATTCACCATAGTTCTGACCAAATGAGCGGTTTTATCCAGTTCGGTCATCATCGCCGAACCTCCCCCCACCTTGACCACTTTACGGACAGGGCATCCCATGTTGATATCAACTGAATCCACTCCTTGCTCCTGCAACCAGACTGCCGCATCTCGCATCTCTTCAGGAACGGCTCCAAAAAGCTGAACGGCTAACGGGGTATCTGCTTCGTTGGTCTCAATCAGCTCAAGGGCTTTTCGATTCCGTTCGATTAAGGACCGAGCATTCACGAGGTCAGTGGTGGCAAGATCCAGGCCACCGATCTCACGCGCAGTTAAGCGGAAAGGAAGGTTGGTGTAACCCGCCAATGGCGAAAGAAACAAATTTGATTTAAGGTTTAACGATCCAAACTGCATGCGCTGTATACAGAAATCCACAAAACAGGACTCAATTCAAGACTGGATCACCAATGACATCCTCCGGCCCGTATACATGACCAATGTCTGTGAAATAAGTATACTATGTTCTCACTGAATAAGGGTTTTGAAAATTTCCCTGATTTGACACTTGAAATACATACCGACTCGTGGATAAGGTCACTCCCCTGTCAAACACAGGGCAGCTAAATATGGATGGGCGAATGGCGCAGTGGCTAGCGCAGCTGATTTACACTCAGTAGGTCGGGGGTTCGAGTCCCTCTTCGCCCACCATTCCTTTCCAAACTACTCTACCTCATGTTGGTAAATGAATTACCAACATGAACATCACACTAATTAAGCAGGCCTTATTGCCAAAGATTATAAACCGCTCCGGCAGTTTCTTTACAATCGAAAGTGTCTTTTGTATTCCGTTGTATTTGTGATGATTAAGCATGGATTCAAACAAGAAAACCAAGAACCGAAAACCTCTCAACCTTTTCGGCGGAAACAAGCTTCCGAAAGATTGGAACGCAGAAAAAGCGATGAAAGAGATGCGGAAGGTGTCGAAGAACTGGTCTTCGGTGGAAGAGACTTTGATCGCTCTTGGTTTTCGCCGTTAGAAAACTTCTAGATCTGAATTCATTCAAGGCAGCCAATCACTGAAAGCATACTATAAAATTAGCTCAAAATTATAAGTGGTAAAAACACAGTCATCACACAACATTAAGCTCATGAGATATCAAACGCTCTTCTCTTTACTGTTTGTATTCATCTTCACCGGCTGTGGACCTTCCGCGCCAAAAATATCCATACATGAAGCTGTTGAGCGAGGGGATATCAAAACTCTGAAAGAACACCTTGAGTTTGGTAGTGATATCAACGCCAAGAAAGACGGAATGACCAGCTTACACGCGACGGTGTGGTTCGGACACATTGAATTAGCAAAGTTACTCATCTCTGAGGGGGCAGATGTCGACGCGAAGTGCGCGGGGATGACCAGCTTACACATGGTGGCGTCATCGGGAAAAATTGAATTAGTAAAGTTTCTCATCGCCGCTGGTGCGAACGTCAATGCAAGAAACAAAGAAGACGCTACTCCGCTGCACCTTGCTGCTGTCAATGGCATCGAGGAAGTATGCGAACTGCTCATCTCCGATGGGGCAGATCTTAAGGCAGTAGCTGTCAATGGCCATACACCTTTGAGTCTCGCCACAGTGCAAGGCAATCGAGAAGTAGTTATTCTACTTCGGAGACATCTGGCAAGTAGACGTTAAAAGCGACGTCAACTTAAAGCCCATTTTTTCAGCGTCAGGCATTCCATGGCATTTTTGAAAGCAAGGTGGCCATACCGCAGGTATCAGTGACACCGGAGAAAGTAAGGCCAAGGCCAATAAGACCAGGAACCAGCAGAAAACCATGATGAATTTTCCAACTCAGGATCACACCCAGGAAAACGATTAAGCCGGCAGCAATGCGGACTTGGCGATCAAGGGAAACAGCTTTTTTACCATCAACCATTGGCAGGCCAGATTTGCTGGCAGCCAACGTGCCGCCCTCTATGTTGATCACGTGTTTGTGGCCTCGATCAATAAATTCCTTGCATGCTTTCATTCCCCGACTGCCACTGCGACAAATGATATAGAATGGCTCCGATTGCCTTCCTTTTCGTCCTCTTACAACAGCATCAGGGTTGAGTTTATCCAGTGGTATGTTCTGTGCGATATCCAAATGAAGTTCACGAAATTCGGCCGGCGTTCTTACATCGATGACTTCTATTTGTTCACCTTTGTCTATAAGCGCTTGTAAATCTGTCGGTGAGATCGTTTGTTTTTTATTATTCACTTGATAATGCCTAATTCTTGGTTGTCCGAATCATTGATTAGGACGGTTCAGGAGTTCACATGTATAAATCGTTATATCGTAATATCGTAATGTTGTTATGTTGATATTTCCCGATATATTGATATAAAATTTTAACTACTTAGCTGTCAGGTGAATTGGCTTAATGTTTTGTTAAAAAACGCTCCTCGATACACGCCATGATTTTGGCTAGATGGGGCTCTATGATGTAATAGTAAGTACGCCGGCCCTCTTTATCATTTGAAAGAAAGCCACATCGCTGCATGAACCGTAAATGTTCTGATGCCATGTTGCTCGGAATACCACATGCATCTGCAAGCTCTCCGACAGTGTAGCACTCCTTTAGCAACATCTGTATTATTCTCAGACGATGTGGATGCGCCAATGCTTTCAAGCACTCGGCGGCTTGCTCGAGTGAGTCAAGGCTAGTAAGTGGGGTAGTTGTATTCATAAGTTTACCAACTAAGCTGCTGTATCGGGATGTATCGGGATGTATCGAT
>Ga0233432_10001597_pt1 | contig 21798 bp, 11 predicted proteins | sample SI_122_August201_6_FD_179870 | JGI IMG/M metagenome (GOLD analysis project Ga0233432, IMG submission 179870) | Seawater microbial communities from Saanich Inlet, British Columbia, Canada - SI_122_August2016_10_MG | ecosystem: Environmental > Aquatic > Marine > Inlet | place: Canada: British... | reverse complement strand
CGCGATCGAGCAATTCCACCAGAAGTTCCCGGCGATCACGAGGGCGCTCGTGCTGGCGCAGCCAGAGACGACGTCCGACGAGGACACCGACGACGGTTCGGCGCGAGTCGGAACGATCGAGACGAGCGAGGACGCGCGCCGGGTCCTGAAGCACGCGCGATACGTGCGCCCGCTGGACTTGGACACCGCGAAAGAACACACCTCGGAGGACGACGCGGCGACAACGAGCGGGGACTCGACCCCGGCGGCGTCGGCGGCGCCGTCGCCCGGCGGCGAAGGAAAAAAGGAAATCGCGGCGCGCCCGAATGACGCCGACGCGTCTTGGTCGGTTTCGCGCGAAACCGAAGAGCTCACGTCGCCCGCGGTCGGCGGACCGGCGGTCGAGCCTCTGGACCCGCGCGAGTCAGCCGAGCGCGAGACATCGGCGGTCGAGCCTTCTCCGGCGGACGCGAAAGGATTTCCGCGACGGGTCTCGAGGACGCCCTGTTCTCGGACGAAGATCGAAACGCGCGAACGTTGCGAGAGACGCGAGAAACCGAAACCCCGCCGCGGTTTCCCCGACGCGGCGTCGCGCGCCGAGGCGTGGCGCCGCGGTTTCCGCGCGTGGCGCGAGAAGCGCGGCATCGACCCCTCCGCGAAGGTGTTCATCGTGGTGGGGAGCTACTCGGACGCGCGCGCGAGCCTGCTGCGCCGCGGGTGGGTGGAGAACGAGGACCGGGACAGCCCGTACTTCCACCTCAAGTGGACCACGCGCGCGCGCGACGTGTCCCGCACGTGCCGCGACGAGGAGGCGCGGCTGCGTGAGAAGACGTGGCGCCGGCCAAACCACGGCAAAGGCACGACGCGCGGCTTTGGAAGCGCCGCCGGGGACCCGACGGAGGTGGCGAAGCTTCAGGCGGCGGCGTTCTTGACGGACGTCACGAAGAAGAAACTCGGCATCGCGCCGGATCCGAAACACCCGAGTTTCCTCGCGGATGATCGCGCCGCCGAAAAAGAAAAGGATGTCGAGCTCTTCCCCGGTCAAACCGTCAATCACTTCGTCGGCGCCGCGGCGCACTTGACCACCAAGGCTGGTCTCTGCCGTACTTTGGCTCTAAACGCGCGGTGGCGCGGCGTCGGGGACGTAAGCTGTTTCTTCCCGCGGTGCTACGACCTGAGCGCGGACCACGACGAGACGCGGGCGTTTGAGTGCGATTTCGAAAACACCCTCGCGCGGAGCGCGCTGCGGCGCGCGCTAAACGACGGGGGCTTAAACGCCGACGGCGTCGCCACGGAAACCGCTCTGCGTGTCGCGCTGCGCGTCTGCAAACACCAGGCTGAGTACGAAGAGAGTCTCGTTCAAACGCACGCCTCGGACGACGTCTCCGCGCGAACGCCGCTGGACAAAACCGAGCGCGCCGCGTTGCGAGAGTGCCCGGCGTTCCGACCGAAACGAGCGAACGTTTCATCAGAGACGAACGACGAAGGAAACCAAAACCAAAACCGTTCGTCGTCGGCGCCGCTGAGCCCCGCGCTTCGCGAGGCGTGCGTCGCCGCGCTGGCCGTTTTGGACCGCGCGAACCCGCAGGCTTCCATGGAGGGCGACTGCGGCGTGTGGATTTTGAAGCCCGCGGGGAAGAGTCGCGGGCGCGGGATCGGGTGCGTGACCTCGCTCGAGCAGGCGAGGAGACACGTCCTGTCTGGGTCGCGAGGTCCGTTTGAGCAGAGGCGACGCGCGTGGGTGGCGCAAAAGTACATCGAGCGCCCGCTTTTGATCCGCGGACGGAAATTCGACGTGCGGGTCTGGGTGTTCGTGACGGGCGTCGCGCCGCTGCGCGTCTGGATGTGGCGCGAGCCCTACCTGCGGTTCTGCGCGGAGGAGTACGCGCTGGACGACGTCTCCAACGTCTTCAGGCACCTCAGCAACAACGCCGTCGCCGCGCACAGCCCGGCGCACGCCGCGCAGGCGATGGGCGAGGGGAACATGTGGCGCCTGGAAAACTTCAAGGCGTTTCTGCGGAGCACGCGGGCGGAGCGCGCGCGCGGGCGCGCGGAGGCGCGGGGCGCGCGCGAGGGCGGGGGCGGCGGTCTGGGATCCAGCGATACCGATATCAAGCACGTTTCCAACGACGACCACGACCCTTTCGTGGACGAGTGGGAAACCTCGCTCGAGCCGCAGATGCGCGCCGCGGCGGTTGCGACGCTGGCGTGCGCCGAGGACGGGTTGGAATCTACGGGCGCGACGAGCGCGTGCGAACTGTTCGGGTACGACTTCGTGATCGACGAGCACATGAAGGTGTGGCTGCTGGAGGTGAACTCGAGTCCGTGCATGGAGCACAGCACGCCCGTGACGGCGGACCTGTGTCCGCGCGCGTTCGACGACGCGTTCGAGGTCCTGGAGGACGACCGCCGGCGCGGCGAGGAAGTCGCGCTTCCTCTCGGCGCCACACGGGGCGGGTGGGAGCTCGTGCACGTCGGCGCGCCCGGCGACGACCGCGCGACCGCCGCGTCGGGCGCCGCCAAGTGGGGCGTGGACCTGACCGTCAAAGGGGACGCCTCGGTGTACCAGCGCGAGGCGCAGCGGTTCAGGAAACAGGCGCAGACCGCAGAGGCGGAGCGCGCGAACAGCAAGCCGGGATGCGCGGTGATTCGGACCGGGTTCGACGGAGGGAACGACGCCGGCCACGCGGGTGGGCTGCCGCGCGCGCCGGCTTGGGAGCCGGCGTGGGAACGCCTGTCCAAGGCGCACACGCGGAGCTCGATGGCGGGCAGAACCGTGCGCGTGAAATGACGCGTTCGTCGTTCGTTTCAGGAAGGAGCGAGCGAGAGTCAGAGGACCCCGCGAAAACGAAACGGCGCGAGCACGTGCATATATAGACTACTCATACTCGATCTACGCGCGCGCTCGCGGACCGCGTCGCGGTGTCAAACGCTTCCGGAGACGGTTCAGCGTCACAGCGACGCCGCGGGCGTTTCGGCGATCATTTCCGCGACCCGCGCGGCGGCGGCCGCCCCGCTGAGCGCTGCGCCTTCGATCTTAGGGGACACACAGAAGTCCCCGCACCCCACCACTCTCCTCTCCGCGTCGGCGAGGCACCCCTTCCCCGCCGCCGCCGCCGCCGCCACCGCGCCGTCGTCCGGGAACGCCGCGCCCCAGCGATGCGCGGCGACGTGCGCGATTTCGACGTCGGACGCTTCGAGCGATTCGCCTCGGCGCTCTGCGGCGTTCGCGGCGAGGTTCAGCAGCGCGTCCGTCATCTCCTCCGCCACCTCGTTCAGAAGCGCCTGGTGCGGCGCCGTCCCGGGGACGGTGGCCATGGCCTTGACGCGCCGCGCCGCGTACGCCGGCGTGCTCTGGACCACCCAGCACGTCACGTCGGCGTCGGGCGCGCCCGTCGGCCGCCCCGGCTTGGACGAGTCGTCGGCGATCCAGGCCACCACGTCGTCCCCCGCGACCGTCGCGCCCTGGAACTCGAACAGCCGCGTTTTCGAATTTTGTTTTTTAACTCCGTCATCAGCGCCGCTCGTCCCGTTCTTCACCGCCAGCATCAGCGCGAAGCTCGGGGTCTGGCCCGAGGCGCGCATGGCCTCCCACACCGCGGGCGCCGCGAGCGAAAGGAGCGGCGGGTCCTCGCCGTAGACGCGGACGCTCCGGTCGCTCGCGGCTTGCTTGTCGGCGGCGACGACGGCGACGAAACGCGCGTCGCGCCGCGGAGGCTCGACAGGCACAGGGTCGCCGTTCGCGTCCGTCTTGGCGGTCGGCGCGGAAGAGCGGTGCACCACGGTCCACGAGCCGTCCCCGACACCGGGTCCGCCCTCGAACGACGTCACGCGCCGCGACGTGACGAGAGAAATCCCGGCGCGCCGCGACAGTCCCTTCGCGATGGCGTTCATAGACGGGGTCCCGACCCAGCGTTCCTTCGTTTCCTGCGGGTCCTCACGAACGAACGTACCCGTGGTGGCGTCCAGCGTGCCGAACACGCCGGTCCACTCCGCGACGAGGCCCTCCGCGCGCCAGTCCTCCACGATGGCGCGGAACGCCGGATCCTTCGCCGAAAAATACTGCGCGCCGTGGTCGAACTGCCACCCGGCGCCGTCGGGGCCGGCGCGCCGGGTCGAAGTGCGCCCGCCGGGGCCTCTCCCAGTCTCGTACACAGTCACCGCGCACCCCCCGCGCGCGAGGCGCGACGCGGCGGTGAGCCCGGAGATCCCGGCGCCCACCACGGCGACCCGGGGAGGGGTTCCTCCTGAGTCGGTGGCGTCCTGAGAAGCTGCCATCGCGACGTGACGTGTTCGCCCGGGGGACGGTTCGGCGATGTTGTGCGTGGCGCACCCGTCGCGCCTCGCGAGGAAACGACGCGCGCGTGAGGCACGCGCGGCTGACCGAAACGCCGACGGTCCGGAGGATATCCCGAGGCGCACGGCGTGCATAGCTGGGCGCGGCGCGGAGTGCGCAGGTGGCGGCTCGGCACCGCGACGTCGACACTTTCCGGATATGAGAACTCCACTGGACCGAAATCCGGCGTTTTTTCTCGGCAGGCGTTTCGTCGTCCGAGGGGAACGTGCCGACTCGGAACCGAAATGGACTCAGTTCGCGAGACGCGCGCGAGCGCGATGTCCACGTCGTTGACCTCGACACGAAGCGCTCGGACCGCGCAAAGCGCGCGCAGTTCACGGAGCGAACCGCGGGTTGGCGCTCCCCTCCCTCCGGATGTGACCGTCCCGGCCTGGTGTCGCGGAGATTCGAGGGCCAGTCAAGAGAATCGAAGGCCAGTCAACGCGGACAAGGCGGCCCAGATGGTGTACCACCCGCGAACCTCGCGTCCCGCCCGCGCGTTCGGGGAGCCCGAGCCCGTCGAGCCCTCCCCACGTGCTCGCGCGCTCTCGGCGCGCGTCGCGGCGCCGGTCGCCGCGGGGTTCAAGGCGGGAGCCGCGCAGCGGCCGTCCACCGTGGAGCCCGCGCGGAGGCGCGTTTCATCGGGGCGCACGGCGACGGCGGCGGCGTCGGGCGACGCCGGGTCCCCGGGTCCGCAGCTCTTCATCACGAGCGTCGGACCTGCGAGGCCGAGGACCCAGTCCGCGCGCCACGGGGTTTCCGGCGCGGCCGCGGACGCCTCGCGAAGAAACCTGGCCACGACCAGGACGTGCTCTACGTCTGCGTCCACCGCCGCGGCGGCGCTCAACCACCCGCACGCGACGCTGTTCGACGCGCTCCGCGACCACACCGCACTCCGCGCCGAGTGGCGTGCCGAGCTGGACGCGGCGCTGGCGCTGACCGAGCGCGAGCGCGCGCGCGCGGACCGCGCGGAGGAGGCCACCGGAGAGGTCAGGTCGGAGCTGGCGCTGAGGAAGGACGAGATCGACCGCGCGCAGGCGGCGCGGGACGCGGCGGCGGCGGCGGAGGCGAGGGCGGAGCGCGTCGACGCCGAGTCGCGTTCGCTTCGCGCGCGTGTCTCCGAGCTCGAGGCGGCCCTGCGGGCGAAGGATGCAGGACACGAAGCGCACGAAGCCGCGTTGCGCGACGCTGAAGGGAGGGTTCGAGACGCGCACGCGGCGGCCACCGCCGCCGCGGCGAGCGCCGCGCGCGACCGCGACGCGCTCGAGGCGGCGCGCGGCGAGACCCGCCGAGCCAAAGAGGCTCTGGCGGCGGCGGAGAGGCGCGTCGCCGAGGACGCGGCGGAGGTGCGTTTGGCGCGCACCGGTTTGGAAGAGATGGTGCTCGAGCGCAAGGCGCATGCGCGCGCGCTGGCGCTTCTCCGCGGCGAGCGCGACGGGGCGAAGGCGAGGCTCGCGGAAGCCGAGGCGGAGAAGCTGGAGGCGACGACGGAGCTGCAGTACCAACAAGACGCCGCCGCCGCCGCGGCGCGGAAATCCGCCGCCTCGCTCGCGGCGTCGCGCGCGGAGACGGCGGCGACGACGGGTGACCTCGAGGATTCGAGGCGAGAGAACGAACGTCTGCGTGAAGAGATGAGTAAAAAGCGAGGTGACATCGAAGGCCTCACGCGGGACCTCGCCGAAGCTCGCTCTTTGACCGAGAAGTGGCGTTTCGAGGCGCAGTCGGTGTCTCGCGCGCTGACAATTCTCAGGGGGCAGCACGAGGCGTACGTCATCGCGACGGGGGGCGCGCCGGCGCCGGCCACGCCTCTGTTGCGTCGTCGTTCTTCCCGGGAAGACGACGAGGAGGACGGGGGCAAGGACGACGGCGACGGTGAGACGGCGGAGACGTCGCCCGGGGTCGCGAACCGAGGAGACGTCGCGGCGCCGCGCCGCGCGAGCGAGGCGGCGTCGCCGGCGGCGTCGAGCGCCGAAGTCGGCGACGACTCAGAACGCGGAGGCGAAGAAGAGGGCGGGGGCGGGGGCGGGGGCGACGACGATACCGTCGCTCTGGATCACTCCGAGAGCGTGTAGAAGTCATTCGGTGTTCGTTTCGGTCTCGAACGAGCGCGGGAAGCATCCCTCGGGGTCGAGCGAGGGCGCGCGAAATGCGTTTTTCGAATGCGTTTTTCGCGCGAAAACTGGAATCGACGCCGACGAAAAATATCGACGCGCGTGCCGCGTCGGCAAGTACATGTAACAACGAAGAATTCGGGCCACAACACGGGTCGCGCTCTTGACACGCCATGGACTCGTTCGAGGAGTCGTTCGCGTACTGCCACCACCGCGTCGGCGCGACGCTGCAGGTGGCCGTCGCGGTGGACGGCTCCAAAGTCAGCAAGAAAGCCTTGGACCTGGCGGTCGCGCTCGCGAACGAAAAGCGCCACCCCGACGACGCGACGCTCGACATTCTCCACGTCAAGGCGGACCCGGACGCGCCCGCCTTCCTCAGCCCCGAGCACATCGAGAAGGAGTGCGCGCTGCGCACGACCGGGCCGGACTTGAAGGTGGATGCCAAGTTCCACGCGCTCGCGAAACCTGCCGACCAGAGCATCGAGCACGTCCTGGCGAAAGCCGCGGAGGCGCGCGGCGCGGACATACTGGTGGTGGGCGCCACGGGCTTGAAAGTCGAGCAAGGCGCCGTGCACGCGGACTCGTTCGCGGTCATGGGCAGCACGTGCGACGGCAGCCTGCACCGCTCGGACGTTTCCGTGGCGATCGTGAAGGCTACCTCGTTCGACACGCGCGGGGAGCTGGGAGGCCTCACGTTCCTCGTCGCGACGGACGACTCGCCGGCGGCGAGGCTCGCCTTTGCGCTGACGGTTTCCAAGCTGGCGACGCCCGCGGACGAAGTGCACGTCTACGTGAACCGCGACGTGGACGGATCGCCGACGTCGCATCCCGACGAGCTGCTGAAGCACTACAAGGCGGCGTGCGACGCGAAGAAGTTGACGTGCGTGACGCACGCGGGGAGGGACCATACGACGAGCGTGGCGGATGACATATTGAAACTCGCGCGGGACATCGGCGCCGACGTGCTTCTGCTCGGGACAAACGGCCACGCAGGCGCCGAAATCATCGGGTCCGTCTCGCTGAAGTGCGCGAGATCCGCAAAGTGCACGTGCGTCGTCGTCAAGGACCCGAGGGCGTAGCGGCGCGAAACGCGCTTCGTTTCGCGCGGTAGAGGATAGAGCGTAGAGGTGATCGTATATCGAAAAAGCGTATACATACATACATCGTGATGAATAGACTATCGTATCGCGCATCGCGGTACTACAAGTACGCGCGCATCCAAACGCCGCCGCGTCCCTCGAGTCTCATCAGTCGCTCTCTTCTCCATCCTCCTCCTTGATCTTCTCGCGGATGGCGCGCTTGATAATCTTCGCGACGTCGTCGTACCCCTTCTTCGCCGCGACGCTCTTCGCGGTCTTGCCCTTGGCGTCCTTCGCCGCCGGGTCCGCGCCGTGCTCCAGCAGGAACTCGACAATCTCCTCGTGCCCCCCCGCCGCCGCCGCGTGCAGCGGGAACGAACCTTTCAGGTCCGCCGAGTCCAGCGACGCGCCGGCTTCGACGAGCGCCCCGACGGTTTCCTCGCGGCCCTTGCGGCACGCCAGGTGCAGCGGCGTCGCGCCCGCTTGGCCGGGCGCCTGCTTGTCCGCCTTGCCCTTGCAGAGCCGCCTTACGACCTCCGCGAAGCCCTTCGCGGCGGCCACGTGCAGAGGCCGGTTACCCTCGGCGTCCGCCACCTCCGTGTCGGCGCCGAGTTTCAGCAGCGCTTTCACGGCATCCGGCTGGTTTTTCAGCGTCGCCGCCTGCAGCGGCGTGACCCCGTCCCCGCCGACGCGGGGCTGGTCCACGGGCACTTCGTAGTCCACGACGAGCTCGCGAATCTCGCTCACGTCCCCGCGCGCGGCGGCGTCCACCAGGATGCCGGGGTCATCCGCGATTTTCTGGAGCTTCTTCTTGCGCTCCTTGCGCGACGGCTCCTTGTCCATCCCGAGCTCGTCCATGAACGAAGGCGGCGCCGGGCGCGTTTCGTTCTCGGGTTTGTCCCCGGGACGGGGAGGAGGGTTCGAGGAGGAGTAGCTCTTGGCGTACTTGTTCCCGAGGTTCATCTTCTCCGCGCCGGAGGGCGCGTTCGCGGGGTCATCGTACGGGTTCGCGTGCCTCGGCCCGACGCCCCCGCCGGGGCCGAACCCGCTCGAGGTGCCGCTCTGGAAACTGCTCTGGAACGCGCTCGCGCCGGGCGAGCTCTTGCCGGGCTTCTGGTCCCAGTTCGTGTCCGGGGGACGGTGGTGGTCCGGCATCTTCTTCTGCGCCGCGGAGCTCGCCGCGCCCACCTTCTCCGCGATGCCCTGCGCGGCACTGGCGATTCCCTCCTGGAGCTGCTTCAGGTCCAGCGCATTGGATTTGTTGCGAGAGCCAGGAGGTTGGTACGCCGCGGGCGTCTCGCCCACCTGCTCGTACCCGCTGGACATGCCGAAGAGAGACGCCATCGTCGCACGCTCTGCGCCACGCGGGAGGGCGGCGAACGACGCTGCGGCGGCCGGGACCGGTGCGCGTGCGCGTGTGTGTTTTTTTCACGAAAGGCCGCGGGCTCGTCCGCGTCTCGGAATCCCCGCGGCCTCAGCAAGTTATTGGCACTGGCACGCGTGTCGGGATCTGAGGGTCTGATAACTCTCGAACGTGCTCGACTGACGAAAACGAGGTGACACCTCGCGCGCGCGTCGAACCCCTCTGTGTCGCGCCGTCGCGCGGGCGCGAGTCCTCGCCACGCGGGTTCCGTCTCCTCGAGCGCCCCACACTCGAGCGGGCACCGCGCATGCTTCGCGGCGACGGCGGATACGGAGCCGCGTCGAGCGCACGCCCACTCCGACAAGGACACACGGGAAGCCTCGCTCCCTTTGAAAGCCTGCCCGTGAGCACGGGACCGGGCGAGGCTGGGCGCGCTATGCCCGGCGCGGACGTCGAGCTGACGGACGTCGAGGCGGCGAACGTGGTGCAGGACCGCGCGCGATCGCCCGAGGCCGAGGTTCCCGAGCCCGTGTGCAGGATATGCCACGACGACTTGTCCGCTCCCCCCGGCCACCCGGTGACGCTGGAGTGCGCGTGCAAGGGAGGCCTGCGGGCCGCGCACAAGCGGTGCGCGCTGCGGTGGTTCCGGTCCCGCGGCGACGCCGTGTGCGAGGTCTGCAACCGACACACCGGCCTGAGTCTGTCCCGCGAGGGCGACGGGACGAGGCGCCAGCGCGCGCCCGGCACACGCGGGGGTCGCCGGGTCTTCTCGCGCGACGCGCCGCGGCGCCGGGACCGGGACCCGGGGGCGCGCCGAGGCGAGGACGAGACCTCCGCGGACGCCTCTGGCGACGACTCCGCGTCGGCTCCAGACGACGACTCCGCGCTCGGCAGGAGCGACGACGAGACGTATTCTGGAGCGGTAGCCGATGGTGATGTTACCGGCGAAACCGCCGCGGTCGCGCGTCGTGTTCGGAGGCGAAGCGAGAGACGAAGCGAGAGACGTCGCGGGGAGTGGTACCACTTCTTCTGCGGCCCGATCATCCCTTCGAACGCGATTCACGATTCCAACGCGGGATCCGACTTTCGTTCGGGATCCGACGTCGAGACGGGCTCCTCACGCGCACATGCGACGGGACGTCTCCATCGCATCCTTCGTCATGTCAACGAGGAGAGATCCGCGGGAGGTGTCTCGATATGCGACCTCGCGCCGCTGGTCGCTGCGGTCTTCGTCTCGCAGACGCTTTTAATCCTCTCGCGCGCGGGCGACGCCGATCCGGACGGCGCCGTCGTGACGCCCGGCCTCGCCGTCGCTCTCGCGTACATGAACTCGGGCGCGCATCTGCTCGGGATCGTGCAGATGCTCGTGGGGCTGAGCGTCACGAGGCTCGGGCGCGCCGCGCAGGTCACGTTGCTGTGGCTTTGGGCGCTCGCGATAGGAGTCGGGAGCTGGGCGTCGTTCCGGAAGTTCATGCGGCCCGACTACGGGCGCGCCGGCGAAGGCGAAGGCGCGCTCGTGGCGTGCGTCATCGTGAGCGTCTCCGCGGCGTTCTCACCCACGCTCGCGTTCTGGGTCGTGTGCTGAGCGCGGGCCGCCGCGGGGTGCGGAGGAGAGTGACGGACGGGGAGAGATATCGCGGCGCGAATCGTCTCGTCGCCTTCTCGGCGAAACCTTTTCGCGCGAAACGTTTTTTTGGCTTTCTACAGTCTACGTAGCCCCGCGTCGGGGCCGACGAAGTTCCCCGCGGGAGTCTCACTTTCCCCCCTCGTCCTTATCCCCCGCCTCGCCGTCCTCCGGGACGAAGGTCGGCGCACCGTCCATCGCCCCCTTGGACGCCTCGTACATCATGTAATTCGATAAACCGCGCACCGCCGCTTCGCGTTGTCTCATGATCGTCTCCGGGTCGGTCTCGTGCTGGTTTCGTCGCCACGGCGCGGTGACCTGCGCGCGGAGAGCCTCGCGCGGGAACCCCTGCTTCTTCGCGAGGAAATCCGCCAGGCGCAAGCAGTCCCGGTACAGCTTCGTCGGGTTCTCCAGCAAAAACGCCGCGGGGTGGCTTCCCGCCATTCCACCAGGCGCCGCGCCGCGCGGGAGTGATCGGACGCGCAGGCCGTGTCGGCCTTTTGGTTCTGGCTTTTTCTGGAATCGGCGCGCTCCCCGGTGAAAAATCGCCCCGGCAGGAGCGGCGGCGATTGTCGGCGGCTGCTCACACACGCCGCGCGCGAGTCGTCGACAGTTCGTTCACGGACAGTCCAGTCGTCACACGGGCACCACTGCATCATCTGTGATACAGGACGCGCGTCATGTGAGTCCCCCCGCGATCGAGTCCGCGGCTGCCGCTACCGCCGCCGCGCGCGGCGTAATGGTGGTTGCCAAAAAGGCGAAATTGCGCCTTTCGCGAACCGGGCGAGGACCCCCACCGCAGCCTTCTGACCCGCCCTTCCCACACCCGCAGGTATCTCATGTACTATCTCGACGAGAAGGGGGTCCGGGTGTACACCCTGAAGGTACGCGCGCGTTCCCCCACCTGACCCGGACGGAGCGATCCCGAAGTCCCGCGGATTGGGGAAAGAAACCCTCGCGGAACGTCACGCCCGGACTGACCGAGCCCCCTCTCGCCGTACGCATCGATCGCAGAAAACCGCGCCCGACGGCAGCCCCACGCAGTCGGCGCATCCCGCGCGGTTCAGCCCCGACGATAAGTTCTCCAAGCAGCGCGTGGCGTGCAAGAAGCGCTTCGGGCTGCTGCCGACGCAGAAACCCATCCCCGAGCTCTGAGAGCGCTTTGAGAGCGGGGAGAGTGGCCTATACTTGACCGATGTCACAACCGTGCGCGCGGTGAGGCGCGGAGCGAGAGGACGTTCGCGGCGTGACACACCCAGTGTACATCACCCCTAGCCGTTACCGTTGCGAGTCCAAACGAGTGCATCGCAGTACAGTCTATGCGCGTCGTGTCTATGCTTCTAGCTACGCACCGCTTCTCTCGTTTTTCCCCGCCTCGCCCGAACGTCAACAACATCCGCAGCAACTCTTCTTTTTCCGCTCCGCGGCGGCGTCCTTCGCCGCCTCCCGCTTCTCGGCTTCGGCCGCGTCGCTGGGCTGGGCCGCCGGGTCGATGAGCTTCACGGTCGAGCCGGGCGCGGAAGGCATGGCCTGGTACTCGGCGGACGGCCCGACGCCGTCGCCCGGCAAGTCGTCGAAATCGCCGAAGGCGGAGAAGGCATCCTCCTCGGCGTCGAAAAACTCGTCCCCGTTGTCCGAGTCCGCCGCCGTCGAGTTCGAGCGGCGCAGCCCCACGAGCTGCAGAAGCGAGGCGGCCGCGCCGATCGGTTCAGCGCCGTCGCTGGATTCCGATTCGGCGTCCATGGCGACGGACGCCTCGTCCACGTACCACGGGATGTTACTCTCGTTCCTCTCCCTGATCCATGTCTGCGCGGCGGCCATCCCGCTTTGCATACCCATGCGTTTCTCCGCGTCCCCCACCTCCTTGACCCCGCAGCACACCATCTCCTCGGTGAGGAAGCAGTCGTCCCCGAGGTGCGCCTTGAGCTTGGCGAAGGCTTTCGGGCCGGAGCCGTAGATGTGCACCTTGGCGACGGTTTTCGGGTCGAGGAACGACGAGATCACCGCCCAGATCACCTTGAAGATGGACGGCGCGTTGATCACGTACGCCGCCGCGAGAGACTCCGGGTAGTTGTCCTGCGCGATCTTGGACGTCCTGGAAGAGATCTCGCGCACCTTCGCGGTGAACTTGGACAGGGTCAGCCCCTTCACGTCCCACACGTTTATGCCCTGCGTGATGGGCTTGCCGTATTTCCGAGACGCCGTCTGGTACACAACCTGCTGCGTGTACTCCAGCAGCTGCACCTGCGCGTACAGAAACGTCTCCATGCCCATTTTCTCGAGGATCATGTCCCACGGGACCACCGCGGTGTGGTCCAGGAACACGGGGTGGCCGCGCGTGCCGTGTCCGACGTAAAATCCCGGGATCTCGGACAAGATACGCGCGTGCTCATCCGACAACGGCGCGGCGAGACAGTCGTTCGCGCCCACCTCCCGTCTCCACTCCAAGCTCTTCTCGAGCATGGCGAACGACTTCTCCGTGTCCTTTCGTGCCCTCGTGAACCGCAGGATGGACCTCGCCTCGCCGCCGTTCGCCGGAATGCGCATCGTGCGCGGCAACTCCAGATTCGCGTTTCGCAGCATGGCGCGCAAGCCTTGCATCCGCTCGTGCTCCGTGTCGGTGGGAGGGGGGTAGTCCCCGACGTGCTCGCCCTTGCCCATCGCGGAAGACGCGGAGCGGAGGAGTAATGGCTGCGCGTGGGTCTCAATCGCTGTGTCGGCGTTTGTGCGGAGAGGGGCTCGGTTGACGATCACGCGCGCACCACCACCCGACGGTTGTCGAACGCCCGAGACCCGAACGCGTCTACGCGTCTCGATCGCCGCGTTCCCAATCGGCGAGACCGATGGACACGCCGCGCGCGCGAAGGGGACGACGCCGCGATACCTGGACGCGCCGTCGCCCTCACCTTCGCGGCGTCACACGGAGGGGTCTCGAGGTCAGATACGGCGCGACGTGATGTGTCTCGGCGAGTCAACCTCGTCGTCTCCTCTTCGAAGGTGGCGTTGCGCGACGAAAGAAAATCAGTGGCTCCAATCGAACCAAAAAAAAGACTTCGGCCACTTGTGTTTTTGCCGAGGGGACCGACGAGACCGAGGCCGCGGCGCGCAGACCCACGGGCGCGTCCGACGCGACCGATCGAGCGGCGCACGCGTCGCGGTCTCTTCCGGGCTGGACGTGTTCAGGACTCGTCGATAACGCGCGTCGACGCGTGAGGCGCGCCGAAACTCGTCCACCCTTCCCGAGCCGCGGCCATGGCGTCTCCCGAGGCTGCGGCCATCTTGCGCGAGCTGCAGCAGCAGCGCGACAACGGGGTGCGTACGCGTCCTCCCCCCCCGTGGATCCCGATCAGCCCTTTCTCTGCGCGCGAGTGATACGCGGAGACGAGCACGCGCGATCGAGGCCCGTCGCGTCTGCCCTGCCCCGCCCGGGACACGCGCGGGGATACGCGATCGCGCAAGGGGACGCGGGCCTCGGCCGCGTCTCGCGACAGCTTTTTTTTTCCGGCCGCGTCCCGTGAACACCCTGCGGCTTTCGCTTTTTCGCGCGCGGCGCTCTCCGCTGACGCGCGCGCCCCGTTTCCTCCCGCAGATCTGCGCGGACTGCAACACGAAGAACCCCCAGTGGGCTTCCGTGTCGTACGGCATCTTCATGTGCCTCGAGTGCTCCGGCATCCACCGCGGGCTGGGCGTGCACATCTCCTTCGTGCGCTCGGTGGGGATGGATTCCTGGTCCGCCGCGCAACTGAAAAAGATGCAAGCCGGCGGCAACGCCGACCTCAACGCGTTTCTCAAAAAGTACGGCATCGACAAGCACACGGACCCGAAGGTCAAGTACAACACCAGGGCCGCGGAGGCGTTCAAGGAGAAGGTGGCCGCGGCGGCGGAGGGGAAACCGTGGACGTGTCCCGCGGACATACCCATGGGCGCGGTGGCGGCGGCGCCGCCCGCGCGGCGCGCCGGCGGTGGCGCCGGCGGCTTTGGCGGCGACGACTGGGGGTGGGACTCTCCGGGGTCCGGCGCCTCCAAAGGGTCGAACAAACCAACCGGCGGCACTGGAACGGAGTACACCGCGGAGGACTATAACCGCTCCGCCGCGGGTAAAGAGGAGTTCTTCAATCGCCAGCGCGCGCTCAACGCGGCTAAGCCGGAGGGCGTGCGTCCGAGCGAGGGTGGTAAGTACGTCGGTTTCGGGAGCGGCGCCGGCCCTTCGGCGCCAAAACGCGACGACCCGATGGAGGATCTCTTCGGGACGCTCGGGAACGGTTTGTCCAGCATCACGCAGCAGCTGGGGCGCGTCGCCGTGCAGACCGGGCGCGTCGCGGGCGAGACGCTCGGGAGCGCCGGCAGAGCCGCGCACCAGACGCTCAGCGACGTGCAGGCGGGGGACATGGACCAGGTGCAGGCGCGCGCCGCGAACGTCGCGCAGAAGGGGGTGGAGATTGGCCAAAAAACCTGGTCCGGGCTCAAGTCTATGCTGCGCGCGGGGGTGAGCCAGCTCGAGACGCTCACCGGCGAGGAGGGGGCCTTCGGCTCCGGGGACGGCGCGGCGCGGCGCGCCGGGAACGACACGTGGGGGGGGTGGGACGCCGAGGACGACGCCGGGTGGGGCGGCGTAAACGCCGACGCCGGCGCCGGCGCCGGCGAACCCTCGCGCGAGGCGTACGAGCGCTCGGCGGCGGGCAAAGAGGCTTTTTTCGAGCGGAGACGTTTGGAAAACGCGTCGCGGCGCGACGACGTGCCTCCGAGCCAGGGAGGCAAGTACTCCGGTTTCGGGTCGGGCTCCGTGCCTCCCGCGGCCGCGCCGCGGGCCGCGCCGGTGGAGCGTCTGCGCGCGGAGGCGCGCGCGGCGGGCGACGGGTCGTTCGGCGGCTGGGACGCCGAGGATGACGAGGAGGACTCTTCCGGATCGAAACCGCCGGCGCGCGTCGGGAGCGCGGCGTCCTTCGGCGGCGCGTCGTCCGCCGGCGCCAGCGCGTTTGTCTCCGCCACCTCCAGCGCCGCGGGGAGCGTGGGGGGCGGGTCGCAGAGCGGGCGGGACAGCCCCGTCCGCGAAAGGACGACGACGCAAAAGCAGGGCGAGAGCAAGTGGGACGCCGCCGACGACGACTGGGGCGACGACGACGACTGGGGCAAGTGACGACAAGAAGGTGTTCACGAGAGAGCTTGAAGTTGTTTCAGAGACGCTTCTTTTTTTCATCCCTCGCGTACCGGCGTTTATCCCGGCGTTTCTTTGTTACATCGTCGCGCGCCGCGCAGCTGTAGTCTCTCCCTCCGACCCGCCTACGCCGCGCCGGGCATCCCGGGCAAGCCCCCCCCCGCCAGCGGCGGCTCGCTGAACGGGTTCCCGTCGCCCGCGCCCGGCCGGTCCGGCAGCGCGTGCGTGGTTTCCATCCGCCGCACCGAGGAGGGCGGCGGCCCGGGCGGAAGCGGGGGGGGCGCGAACCCGCCTGGTCCATCTCCCGGCCCGCCCGCCTGCCCACTTCCCGGCGGCGCCGCCGCCAGCTGCTGCTGCTGGCGCATCGCCAGCAGCGCCGACTGCTGCTGGCGCACGTGCCTGGGCGCGGCGCCGTGCAGATGTCCGGGCCGGCCGAAGAGCGCCGCCTCCGCGATTTCCGGCGGGTCCCCGTCCGAGCGCGGGTGGCGGTACCGGCAGTTGGGCCCGTGGATGCAGAAGCCCAGCTTGTACATGTTGCAGTCCTTGACGTCCTCCAGCGAGTGCTTGAACGGGCAGTCGGGCTCCTTGCACTCGTTGTACTTGGCGAAGAAGCGGCACGTCGGCATGCGCTGCTTGTCGAACTGGTGCAGGAACCCGCAATCGTTGCCCTTCATGCACAAGCCGCGCAACCAGTGGCGGCACACCGTCTAATGTGGGGTGTCGTGGTGGGGGGAGGAAACGTCCATGAACGAGATGCGTCATCATGAGGTCAGCGAGTGTACGTGTGCGCATGCAGGCAAGCCGAGGGGGAAAGATGATGAACGCTCGCTCCGGAGGGTGTCTGCTCGTACGCCCTTCTTCCCGTAGCGCGCGGATCGCCCGCGTCGACGCTTAGGGTTGTTTCGGTGCCGATCGGCGATCAAAAATGTGCGCGTTCAGATTCGGGAGCGTCTCTTGTGTCGCGCGTACCTGTCTGTAGTTCTTCTTCGCGCGTTCGGGCAGCGTCTCCGGCGCCTGCTGCGGTTGCCCCACGTCCGTCGCGTTGATCTCATCCTCGAAGTCGAACTCGAGGTCGTCCATCGCGAACGGCGAGATCGCGCGCCGCGAAGTCTGACGATTTCGGGCGCGAAGTCGACGATTTTTTCTGTCGTGGGATTTTCGACTCGACGAGAACTTCTGCTGTTGCCTGTTTCCACGAACGAAAACGCTCGGACACAGTCGTGCGCGATGCGACGCTCGTGGCGCGCGCGAACGAAACGTTCGGTGGCATGCGTCACGAGCCTCGTTCTCATCATCTTCCTCGTGGCTGCTGCCCTATCCCCGCGAGCGCCTTCCGAGGCGCGCTCGCGAGCGCTCGCGCAGTTTAACGACGTGGGGAATATTTCGGCGTTCGGAGTTGGGGGCTTCGACGCGTGGTACCGCGGGTGGTGGCTTCCGCTGTTCCCGACGAGCTGCTTCACCGTGGGCACGAAGAACCCGCTGTACCTCACGCAGTGCGTCGCGTTCACCACGAGCTTCTAATCGGTAACTCTCGTGTTATCAATAATCCGGCGCTAAATCGTCATCCTCGTCTCGCCCCCGCGGCGGCGGCGCCGCGGCTACTCCCGAGGCCACCGACACTACAGGCGGCGTCGCCGCCGCCGCCATCTGCTCCTGCTGCCACTTCAGCGCGAGCTGGTTCACGACGTGCCCCATGGCGACCGCGTCCGGCACCAGGTACGGGTTCGTCGCGGTTTCGTCCGCCGCGCGGCGCGGCCCGTCGAACCGCTCCGTGGGCACGAGCGCCAGCGTATCCGGGCGCCCCTCGAACAAGTGCCGCAGCGAGGGCGAAAGCTCGTAGCACTGCTCGAAGAGCGCCTTTCTGCCGAAAACGTACAAACCCAGCCTCGCGCGCGACATGGCCACCACCAGACGCCGCACGTCCCTGATGTGCCCGACCGCCCTGGTGCGCACCAGCGAGAGCAGCACGTAGTCGTTCTGCTGGCCCTGGAACTTGTCCACGGTGGTCACCGACTTGGGCGCGCCGAACAGCGGGTGGCTCGCGCACCGCGCGTTGATGACGTCGCGCAGCAGGTGCTTTTGTCCGCGGTAGGTGGTGATGATGGAGATTTTCTCCGCGGGGTACCCGAGCAGGCGCATGTACTGGTACACGGACACCACGTACTCGGCCTCGCCGAGGTTCTGGTAGAAGTGCGGCGTAGGCGCGCTCTCGCCGACGCCGGAGTAATCTTGAACGTCCACGAACTGCGCGTCGCGCGCGAAACCGGGGTTAGCGAGGGCGTACGCCGACCCCGTCTCAAACGTGTTTGGCAAATCGCCGAGCGCGTCGTACCGCCAGCTGTACAGCTTGGCGAGGCTCGGGCGCGCGCGTCCCTGCGCGTTGAGCTGGATGGTGGGGTTCCCTAACCGCACGAAGCGCGCGAACAGCGACTGGTCCATGTTGCAGTACTTCTGGAACGCCAGGTTCTTGACCACGGGCGGGAGCTGGTGGTGGTCGCCGATGAGCACGACCCTTTTCAGCCGGCTCCGGCCGTCCAGCGGATGCTGCAGCATCATCGGGATGAACGTCTCGATTTCCAACACCTGCGCGCTCTCCTCCATGACCAGGTTATCGTACTTCAGACCCAAACGCAGGAAATCCTTGCGTTTCAACGCCGCGTGCGTGCACGTCATCGCAACAACCTTGGCTTGCTTCGTGAGCAGATAGTTCGACCGGTCGCCCGCGTTTTTCAAAAGCTCAAACGCGCGGCACTCCGCCAGCTCGGTGAACATTTCTCGGACGTGCCGCATGCACCCGTTCGCCTTCCGTTTATCCGCCTCGAAGTCCACACCGGAGAACAGAGGCTGCGGCGCGTCCGCGAAGAAGCCGACGAACGGGAACGAATCGGCGACGAACGAGGGCGCCGACGCCGCCTCGCCCCGCGCGCGCGCCGCCGCGACGGCGGCGTCAAACTTTTCCCACCGCGCCAGCACGTGCAGGAGCCAGAAATGTCCGGCGGTTTCGCACGTGTACGCCACGTCCTCGGGGACACCAAGCGACGTCGCCAGGCGCTCCACAACCGCCAGGAGCTCCAGGCGGCGCTGCAGCATCGCGTTCACGCGGCCCTGTCGGGAAAAGTCCAGGTCCGTGTCCAGGTCGCGCTCGCCCTGCCCGAGGCGCAGCAGGTACCGCGCGGGCACGTCCCGCTGCATGAGTTTCTGGAACAGGTCGTTGAGCGCCGCGTTGGAGTGCGTGATGAGCAGCGTGCGCTGCCCCGGCTCGTTGTGGTACAGGCAGTGCATGATCTGCGTCGCGGTGTCCGTCTTGCCGGTGCCCGGGGGCCCCACCACCATCGTAAGCCCGGGCTGCACGCCGCTGGCGATCGCCGAGACCTGCGTCGGGGTGAACCGCACCGCGTTCAAAACGGGCTGGTCCTCGGGGTACGGGCCCGGGTCTGGCGGCACGTACGACTCCACGCGGAGGATTCGTTTCGAAACGGAGCCGCGTTCCTCTTCGCTTTTCGCGGCCTCGTCTTTTTCTGCGTCGTCGTCGTCCGCGCCTTCCTTCGCCTCCTCGTTCTCCTCGAACGCCACCCTGAACGGCGGGACGGGCGCGTCGCAGGGCGTCCCGTCCGCCGTCGCGAACCGCACGTCGCGGTCGGGGAAGCACTCGCGCAGGTGCTCGGCGTCCAGGAAGGTATCCTTGAAGTCCACAGTCGCGAGCCGCTGCTCGCGGGGCATGTTCGCGCCCTGCGCCGCCGCGGGGTCGCCGTACCCCAGGAACACGTCGTGCAGCCAGTCCGGCACGGGCGCGTCCGCGTTCATCAGGTCGCGGATGCACTCCAGGATGGACTTGAAGTTGTTCTCCTTCGGACGACGACGCATCAGCACGTTCAGCGACGAGTACACGTCGTTCTCGGAGCCTCCGCGGTCGACGTCCAGCTGGTACTGCGCCGCGTCCAGCTCGAGAACGAACGTGCGCTCGTACCCCGAGGGACCGACGGGCGCGTGGCCGTCAGACCCGCGGGCGCGAAAATCGTTCAGAAGGGTGCCTTCGCCGTCGCGAACCTCCACAATCTCCGCGCCGCGCGCGCGGCGCAACCCGAAGCGCTCCGCCGGCGACGCGCCGGCGCCGTCGCCGGCGCCTTCGGCGCGCAGCAGGAACACCACGTCGTGTTGCTTGAGCTCGTCCCACTCCTCGCGCGCGGGCCCACGCAGCGCGCCCAGGTTGACGCGCACCTCACACCGCACGCTCGCGGGTTTGTTTTCGCCGACGCGCGCCGCCTTGACCTCGGTGACGGCGAGCGCGCCGGGCTCCACGGGCACAGCCATGCGCGACCATCCGGTGAAGCGAACGGACGCGCCGTCCTCGCCGCGCCTGGGCGCCATGCGCTTGAGCACGTCCGCGATGTCCTCCCTGATCTCGTAGGTGGCCTCGAGCCTGAAGAGGTTGAAGTTGCGCAGCAAGTAGTCGTGGAACGTGAGGAACTGCAGGTTGAGTTTGGGGAGCGCCAGGCACGTCTCGCCCGTGTAGTCGACGGAGGGCACGACGTTTTCGTCCCAGAGCACGTCCTCGTTCGGGTACAGGGGCATGGCGTTCACCGCCCGCCTCTGCGACGTGCGCTTCTCGAAGGACGAGACCAGCGTCTCGAGCAGGAACTCCGGCTTGGAGACCCAAGGGTCGCTCGGGTCGACCACACGGAGCTGGTCCGTGGCCAAGCGCCGGAGCTCGGTCTCGTCGAGCTTCGACAAGTACGAAACGAGCGTCTCCCGCTTCCCGACGGCGCCGCAGTGCATCAGCGAGAACTCGCGCAACTTCTCGATGTGTTTGAAACACAGCCTCTGGAGCATCATCAGCCGGTCGTAATGCTTGCTCTCCACGTCCTCGTCCGACAACGCCGTTCCCGCGTGGTCGTCGATCTCGAAGGAGTGGTAAAACTTGAACAGGTCCACCAGCTGCGAGTACAGCTTTCCCGCCGCGTGCGAGAACAGAGGCATCATCCGCGCCTTCACCAGCACCTGGCGCTCGTCGAGAACCGCGCGCACGAACCGGCGCGTGGGGAGCTGCGATAAAACGTCGATGGTGAACTCGATGAACCGCTCGCAGAACCGAACGGCGTCGGCGTCGATTTTGTCGCCAACCACGGCGCCTTCGCAGACGGTGAAGAAGTCGTCGACGAGCTCCGGTAACCACGTCGCCTCCGGAGTCGACGCGAGCGCCGCGGGTGGCGGTTGGTTTTCCTGCGCCGCGCGCTTCGCCGCCTTCGCGATTTTCTTGTGCAAGTACCGCCAGTGCTTCTCCAGCTGCGCGTTGTTCCTCAGCTCCACCAACAAACGCCCCTCGGACAGGTTCGACCACAGCGGCAGAGACACCAGCGGCAACGCCGCGGCGCGGACCATCTCCTCCTCCAGGCTCGAAAACGCGCGCACCAAAAACACCAAGTGCGCCGTCTTCTCCGGGAGACTTAAGCGTTTCTCCGACTTGACGCGCATCACGCGCTTGAAGAAACCGGCAAACTTCTCCGGCGCGTCGCGGAACGGCGTCCAGGCGGAGACGCCCTCTCTGAACTTTTCGTTCACCATCATCACCACGGACATCACGTGCGTCGCCGAGGCTTTGTCGGCGTCGAAGTGCGGCCACAGGTACTTCTCGAGGTACTGGGAAATCTCCAACAGCTGCACGCGATGCAGGTTCGGCGAGCGCGAGCCCCCGCCGAGCTCGTCCGCGTAGATCTTCTCGACCACCTTCTCGTCCCACGCGCCGGCGACGTCGCCGCGCCAATGCTTCGCGGCGAGTTTCGTCAAAGAGTCGGACTCGATCGAAGCCAGGGTCAGCCCGCCTCTGTTTGTCGGTTTCGCAACCGCCTTTGGTTCACTCGGCGTCTCCGCGGGCTTCGTCGGCTTTGTCTCCGCCGCCGCCGTCGTGGTCTCGGCTTTCCTGCGTTTGGCGGGAGGCGACCTCGTTTGGGACGCCGGCTTCGGCTGTTCCGCCTCCGCCGGAGTCGCTTTCGGCGCTTTCGGGGCCTTCGCCGATTTGCCCTTCGCTGGTTCGGCCTTCGGGCTCTCCACGGGCGCATCCGTTTCCATGGGCTCGGGCTCGGGTTCGGGCTCGGGCTCGATCGCCGCGGCGCCGCGCTTGGCCCGCGCGGGCGCCTTCGCGGGGGGGGACTTC
>Ga0233432_10001594_pt1 | contig 21812 bp, 23 predicted proteins | sample SI_122_August201_6_FD_179870 | JGI IMG/M metagenome (GOLD analysis project Ga0233432, IMG submission 179870) | Seawater microbial communities from Saanich Inlet, British Columbia, Canada - SI_122_August2016_10_MG | ecosystem: Environmental > Aquatic > Marine > Inlet | place: Canada: British... | reverse complement strand
GACTGGAGCCAACACACGGCAGTGGCTGTGAGCGCTTCGGGGTACGACCTTCGACAACCATCCCTCGTCTGCGACGGCAACGACCGCCTTCACTTGGCATGCCGCATGGTCGCAGACCAGTCACACATCATCTACACGACCAAATTGGCCGGCGAGGATTGGACACCAATGCCGGCTTTTGTCAACGACCCAGCCGACTGGCTTGACACCCGATGGAGCAAGGTCAACAAGAGCGTCAGTAGCACCCCTACAGCGTCCGAGAACGCCGCTGACGGTACAAGTCATGCCGTTAGACACTGTGATGCCCCCAAGGTGTGCTTAACGGGTGGGAATGTACCAATCGTCTACTACCGAGGCTCCATGCTCGCCGACTCCGCAGTGTTCGGTGACAGGGCCAACGCCGCCATCTATGTCAACACTGGCCGCTCGGTCGCAGGTGGCTTGGACCCCAGCGGTCGATTCACATTCAACCACGCGAATGCCATGCACTGTGTGGGTGTTCAAAATGCCTCTCAGTACCCCGCTTCGGGAGTCATCTACTACGACGCTGTCATCGACGAAAGGGACCGGTCGTTCGTCACCGTTATCAAGTCCGATAACGGGCGCACCACGCTGGTCAATTCGTTCAATCCGAGTAGACCGCTCATCGACCAACGAACTGATGCAAATGGCCTCGGAGTCACCAAGGCTCTGTTCATTCCAAAGAACATCATGGTCCGACCCGACTACAAGCACATCACGATGACCACCAATGGCAAGGGTGAGATTCACATGGTGCTTGGCTTCCGTTTATCCGGCGTCGGCAACATCCAGTCGGTGTACGCAGGACGAGTCTACCGAGATGGTGTGACCGAGTCTACTATCGCTCCACTCCAGTGGGGTGCAACGCCGGCGAACGACGATACTCAGAGTCCACCAGCGGGGCTAACCGTGGACGGTGGGTATGACCCGATACCTGTGCCATTGAACTACGAATGGCCTACCGGTGGCACGAATCTCACACCACTATCGGGACCAATTACCCACTTCATGGAAGTGTGGATGCCGACCTTTGAGTTCAGCCAAGACCCGAGCGAGTCTGACGAAGTCATCCGGTCGGTCAACATCCGCTGGCTCTCAGTCCCGTCGATGACCTACCACGCAACTACAGGATGGACACCAGTCGGCTCAGCACAATCTCTGAGCGGTCAAGAGGACTTCACCCACACCAACCCTCAACTGCGGTATCAGCGGTTTTGGGGCTTCTCTGCTGGCGAACTGGATTTGCAGTGGATGACCAACGAGTCGTCATGGCAGACCAGTCCTCATGGTGCATCGAGGCTCTACTTCCCGTACGCAGGTGGTTCATTCACCACCGTCGGCGAGGGTGAGACCAGTGGTGCAGGTATCGCTGGATGGCCACTTTGAGTATCTATCATCGGCACCCTTATATAGGGGCGCCTACTACGATAGAACAGAGGCGAACAAAGATGACCTACACCCCGAAAACCCAAGAACAAGCACAAACCGCAATTGAATCCCTTGAAGCGCAGGCCGCTGAAATCATGGACTCACTCGACACTGGATTGGCGACTGTCGACCAATCAGTCCGAACCGCTTGCCGAGCAATTGCAGAAGACTGCCTCGCACAACGAGACCAAATCGCAGAGCGAATGGCTGACCTACCTACCGACGCAGAACTCCGAGCACAGCGTGAAGAAGACGACTGGCGAAACATTCGCAACGAGCCATACGGCGGCGACGACTTGATGAACTACACCATGAGCAACGGGTGCTGGTGAGCCCCTCATATAGGTGGGGCGGGGTTGATGGAAGCATGGCAGTAGTGCGTATCAACATCCCGTCCAAGGCCAGCCTGCCGGACATGTGGGACGACATTCGGGATGACTTCCCGATGCCGTCTCCACGCAAGTACCAAGCCGAAGCGCTCTCTGTAGCGTATTGGGCCATGGAAAATGACGACTTCGACAACATCGTCATCCAAGCACCAACCGGCATCGGCAAATCAGCCCTCGCCATGACGGTGCAGAACCGATTCCAGTCAGCCTACCTGCTGACTCCGAGCCTTGGCCTTATCGACCAGTACAAGGCCGACTACGGGCACAAATTGTCCGAGGTGCGTGGCAGGTCGAACTTCGACTGCTGGGTCCGAAACGGTACCGCCAAGGGCGCTCCGTGTTGGTCCAAAGCCGGCTCATGCAAGCACGCTAAGCGCAAGGAAGACGGTGGAGACCCCTGTGGGTACTACGAGCAACGATTCGAGGCTGAGGATGCACGCCTGACACTCTCTAACCCAGCGTACCTCTTCCGAGCCGTGCAGGGCTACACGAACTTCAACCAGCGCGAGTTCGCCATCATAGACGAGGCGCACGACCTTGAGGGATTCATTCACGACCTACTGGAGGTGCGGCTGTCAGCCAAGGAGTGGCAGTCCGTCTTTGGCAAGGAGCGGTTCCCGAACCACCTGACGCCACGAGACTGGAGACAGGAGATGAAGGAGCGGATTGAGGTGGCACGCAAGTCCCTCAGCAAGGCCGAGGCAGACCTCAACATGGGCACCACCGAGAAGGAGGTGGAGCGGATTAGAGAGGCTGTCAGCAAGATGGAGACTGCCGTTGAAATCCTACACAAGCCCTCCAATGTCCACATCTCGTACGAGAACAACAAGTGGGGCCACTACCTCATCCTCAAGCCGATTCGGGTGCGCCAGTACGCCGCTGAAATCATCGAGGCGGTGAGCAAGAAGCGCATCATGCTCTCTGCTACCATTCTCGACATCGACACCTTCCTCCACGGCCTTGGGCTGGAGGGGCAAAAGACGCTCTACATCAACATCACCGAGTCGCCATTCCCGTCTCAGAACTTCAATGTCCACTACGCCCCCTGTGGCTCCATGTCATGGGGCAAGCGCAAGTTCACACTGCCGAAGCAGGTCAAGGCAATCGACGCCATCATGCGCCAGTTCCCCAACAAGCGAGGGGTTATTCTGCCGCATAGCCACGCCATTCGCAAGGAGATTGTTCAGGGCCTCAAGGACGCTGGACATGAGGACAGAGTCCTGACTCACGACGGCAACCCTCGCGCACGCAAGGAGGTGCTCGATGAGTTCTTCACCAGTGACCGAGACGACCTCGTTCTCATCTCGACCTATGTCACGCAGGGATTCGATTTCAAGGGCAAGTTAGCCGAGTGGCTGTGCATCCTCAAGGTGCCCTACCTACCCACCAAGGACCCCGTCATCGGCGAGCGAATGATGCAAGACGAACAGGCGTGGCGAGCGGTCCACGAGGACACCCCCTCGTGCCCCTACGAGCCTCCTACCAAGTACAGCGGCGAACTGTGTGGTGCAGGATTCACCTGCGACGCACCGTGTCAGAAGTGGTACCAATTGCAGACGGCGCTGGCCATCGTGCAAGGCGCTGGCCGCGTGGTCAGGACGCCCGACGATGTGGGCCACCTGTTCATCCTCGACGGTGGCTGGCAACGCTTCGCTCGCAACAGCGCTCACCTCATCCCATCTTGGTTCAGGAACAACATCAAGGACGCTCCACCGTGGCTCAAGCGACAGTTATAGACGGCACTGTTATATAGGTGAACCCCCTACGGTTAAACATGCGAGCCAAAAACATGCGAGAATGGAACCCAGCACAGATGCAAAAAGCAAAAATTGGTGCTTGGTTGAAGTACGATGGAGTGCACTACCTCAAATTGGACCAAGGCAAGTGGGCCTACTGGGAAAACACACTGTCTGTTCGCGTTAGCAACAACTTTTGGTCAGAAGACTACGAAGAGTACAGTCTGCGATTTGACACGATTGAGCGTGCTCCTCGTCGCAAAATGAAGACGCTGAACGCGGATGGACGATACATATATGTTGACGCTCCACGCACCTACGAAGAGGGCGTCTCAGTCAGTACCACCATGACAGACATGGTGCTGTACTTGCTGGGCAAGAAAGAGGCACACATGCGAGTGGGCGACAAAGTCATATTCGTCAAGGGCGAGTGACTTTGACCGGTGGCTTAATATAGGACCACACACTACGATAGAACAGAGGCGAATAAATATGACCTACACACACGGACTTGGAGATGCACAGGAAAGTCGGACCGAACTGCGACGAATGACATACGACGACGAAACACCGGTCGGACCAAAATGCGACTGCTGTGGTGGCGAAACCGAATATGTTCAATGCGAGCGAGACGGTTCCATTTATGAGTATATTTTCATTTGCCCAAACGAAGACTGCGAGCACTTTGAAAGCAAGGATTTCATCGTTGAAATTGACCTTGGCTGGGACAATGGGAACTGCTGATTCAGATGCGGATGATTGAACGCCTCCTCAGGCTGGTTGTACGATACAACCTATGGCGTAACCTTTAAGTATGTGGGGGCTATAGGGGTACTATGAACATATTCGTAGTAGACCGAGACCCGTTGATAGCCGCCGACATGTTGTGTGACCAGCACATCGTTTCGCAGTTCAAGGAGAGCATACAGATGCTCGTGGCATCAGCACTGTTCAATGGGTGCTCACCCAGCATGATGCCGCTCACAAAGGCTGGAACCCACCACCGTGGTGGGTACAAGCACCACCCATGTACGGTGTGGGCGTCTGAGAGCCGAGCGAACTGGATGTGGCTACTGCTTCACACCGTGGGGCTATCCAAGCACATGATTGACCGGTTCGACAACGACCATTCGATTCTGCACGAGCAGATGCGCACCCTGTGGACTAACTCTGCACAAATCCAAATGCGATTCCCTGACATTCCTCAGACCCCGTTCGCACGGGCCATGAACCAGTCCAAGGGTGAGAACCTCGACCTGATTGACCCGACCCGCCACACGGTAGTCGAGGCCTATCGGGAATACTACCGCCGCGACAAGGTCGGCTTCGCCAAGTGGACAAAGGGCGTACCTGCTCCCTACTGGTGGCAATAAATATAACCGGCATACTTATATAGGAGTGGTCCGTAGCATGGGTATGGACCTACCAACGAAGAGAGACTCAGACGGCACGATTTCACTTGACCTCAAGAAGACCTCGATAATCAAGAAGGTCGTGACTGCACTGGTCATGTGCAACGCCACCGTGGACATTGAATTGAACGCACTGGCACTGGCACAAGGCGTGACCGACTACGCTCCAATCGTGGAAGACTACAGCAAGCGACTCGTTGAATAACCGCGCTGGCTTTGAACAAGGCATGGGGGATGAGAATGAGCGCTTTCAGCGCATCGTGCGGACTCAGGACGACGAGTTCATCATCACCCCACCCAAGGTGCTCCTCGATGAAGCAGAGCGGCTTGGGCAGGACCCACGAAGGCCACGAACGGCAATCGCTCGATGGGCATCAAGCCACTGGGCAGAGACGAGGCGAGAAGTCGTACGGAGGAGCGCTGATGAGATTTCTCTCGACGCCGCTCCAGCCGACAAGGAAATCATGGAGAGGCCACAGCACTATCCAACCGACTTCGGCCTCAGCCTCATTCCATTCCCCAACGAGGTGGGTGGATGGGTACTGGACAAGACCGTCACGACCTGCTACTCCAGCCTGAGCACACCGCGTCCATTCGACCCTCACCTCCACTCATCTACGCTACCCGACACCGTCGGCTTCGGCTACCACTACCAAGGCGGTTCCCCGTTCATGGACAAGTACGACATAATCCATCGACGGGGCGGAGGACCGCGAGGCGGATTCTCGTTCACCACTGGACCGACCGAGGGGAACTACCCGCAGACCATCCTCCCATCTCCGACCTTCAACCTCGGCGACCTCGGATTCAGCGACGGTGGGTGGAATCCCGAAGGGTTGCAGTACACCAACCGACCTCGTCAGATGAGACTCAGTGGCCTCAGAAACGCTTGGCCGCACAAGGTGTTTTTCGTGCGCTCGCGTCAGGTTTTCTTCAGGAATCTGTACGGGCCTATCGCCGTCGATGAGGCAACGCCTCGCGCACCCTCTGTAGTTCTGAACGGTTCCCAGTCGATTCACGGCGTGCTCAGTATCTCGTCGTCTCACAAATTGAACACCCCGCAGGTGATGACCATCAAAATCTCCAGCGTAGCAGGTCGTAGGGCGGGCACAGGGGCCATCGGAGACACCGTGCAGGTGTTCACCGCACCACGACAGTGGGCGAACCCTCCACTGGTGTTCACGGGCTATATCAGCGACATCGAGGAGACCTCCAATGATGTCACTCTGACCTGCTTGGACACGCTCGGATTCTTGACCAACGAGACGCTCTTGGAAAATCCGTCAATCACTGGTGACGCATCGAGCGTCATCAAGTCGATTATCGCCAAGTCGTCATACTCGCCGCCTATCGGTCGGATTATGTCCAAGTCGAGGGTCGTCGTTCCGACTGGTCTTGACCTCAAGGGGAAGACTCGACTCGCCGCAGTTCAATCAGTTCTCGGACTCATCAACAACACACCCCGTCCACAGGTTATCTACGCCGATGAGAAGGGCTACATACACCTACGGGAGATGCGCGAAGTCGACGATTCGACGGTGTACCCGTTGGTCGCCGGACGACTACCAAGGACCGATGTGCCACAGGATTTCTACCCGACCTCGGTCGAGCGAATCAGTGGAGACCTTGACATTTTCAATGTCGTCACGGTCATCAACGAGGAACTTGGAATCAATGTGACAGTGCCGTCTCCGACCCAGCAGAACTTCCCAACCCGACCAGTCCACAGGGTGGTCCACGAGAAGACCGTGCGGGATGTCAGACAGGCTGAAATGTTCGCAGGTCTGATGCTACAGAACATCGGGAGGACCCGTCAATCGTACACCGTAGAGGGCATCCCTGAGCGCTTCGACATCATGGCCGGAGATGTGATGGAGTTCGCCACGCATGCGGGCATAGCGGGCCGTCACAGGGTGTTCTCAGTGTCTTGGACAATGTCACCAGCCGGCGCTATGATGACGCTGAATGTAGGGCGTCAAAGCCCCAACCTCGTCTCCACACTGCGCTTTGCCAACGAAGTATCACTTTGATGCCAAGAGGGCCATTAACTTCTCTTTTCGGTCTCCGTGGTTGACCCATACAGCGAATGTCTTTTGCATGGTGACATTGTCATTCAACCAAATGTACGGTTCGCCGTCAGGCATGTGCTTGAGTACACAGAAATACTCGATGTACTGTGAGAGCCTCAGTCCGTAGAAGTTCATTGCTCTTAGTGTCAGGTTTCGGGTTGCGGTTTCGTTGCGCATGTTTTACCCTATGGGCCACCCCTATATAATAGTATCGGCCATCGACACCTTTATATGGGTGATGCTCATGAGATAGAATGAGGCGACAGACCCTATAGCCAAGCGAACTTCGGTTCCCCCCACCTCTTGATATGTGCTCATGGGCGGGTCTGTCCCCTCACCCCCGATTTAATGTTGGGGGGTTTTTCCAATTTCTTCCGATGAAGGTTTGCCCAAGCGATAGGTTCTGAGCGTTTTCACCGAACAAAACCCGAAAAACCCTGCATCTTTAGAGACCCCCCGTAGGGGGGGCTCTACCACTTTCGATTCAACCTGACTTAGGGTCATATAGACACACATATTATTTATTGTGTATATGTAAATGATAGGACATAAAAAGAAAGGAATTAACCAGCGGCCTTCATAATGGTGGGGTTGCCGTGACTTGAGGCATGAGCCCCGAACTCACCGTCCACCAATCGACTGAATCCTCGTCAGACTTCCTGTTCCAAGCGGGTGACGCCGAGGTCGTCCTCACCTTCCTCTCTGCCACCAAAGGTCGCATGGATTTCTCCGCAGTCGTCAACGACGAGCCCCACGGCAAAGTCAATGTTCTCAGCCAGCACAGCCTCGCTCGATTGGGCAAGGTTGCTGTCGAAGCCGACCATCAGAAAGCGTTCGTCAAGGACATGCTCAGGGCTGGTATCATCCTCAAGGACGGCACCTATGTGGTAGCCACAGTGTCTGACAAAAAGGACGCTGAGAAGGAAGCGCTGGTGGACGAAGACTCGACCTACGGTCTTATCGGCGAAGGCACAATCAACACCTTCCTCGGCCAGCGCCACCTGCTGGACCGCATCAACGAGATTCTTCACGAGAGCCGTGAGACACCGTTCGTCGGTGACGATGCGAACCTGCTTCTCACCTTCCTTGTGTTCCTGTCGTGCAAGACTGACAACCCGCTCAACCTTGAGATGATTGGACAGTCATCCAGCGGCAAGACCTACATGACGCTGACCGCTCGCAACGGCTTCCCCAAGTCGATGATTATGGTGCTCGCTGGTGCCTCTAAGGAGGCCCTCAAGTACGACTACGACGAGGTGGACGAGGAGGGGAACTTCATCGTCAATGTGGACGGACGGTGCATCGTTGTACTTGAGAAGGACGAGTCCTTCGCCTTCATCAAGAAGATGAAGCCAATCATGTCCGGCGACGACGACGAACTGGTGTGGAAGACACCGGTCAAGAACGAACTGACAGGCGACATCGAGACCCGTGACTTCATCATCCGAGGACGACCGTCGTTCATCACACTGACCACTCGCAATCCCAGTGAGGCTGAGCAAATCACACGGCAATTGATTATGACTCCCGATACCACCGTCGAGAAGGTCGGCGATGTGGTGCGGAACGCACTGCTGGCCAAGGCTCGACCTGAGACTTTCCAAATCCATCCTGACCTCAAGATGCTCCAAGCATCCATGCTGTCGCTCAACCGGTACAAGGTGCGCAACATCTTCGCTCCGCTCATGGTCGACTTCTTCCCTGCTCGCAACGCTCAACACCAGCGTGACATCGGCAAGGTGCTCTCCATCATCGACGCAGTCACACTTCTTCATCAGAAGCAACGGCCTGTCCAAACCATCGACGGTCAGGAGTACCTCCTGTCGTCTGTAGAGGACAATGTCGTCGCTCTGCTCCTTTGTGACCTCGTACTCCGTGCGAGCCTCTCAGGGGTACCTGACGGCACATGGACGGTGTATCAACACCTCGTGCAGATGGAAGAAGCCAAGCGCCCACTGACTGAGGACAATATCCTCCAGTGGCTGGGCATCCATGCCTTCCAAGTCAGCAAGAACGCCCTCAAAGAGCGCCACCTGCCCACGCTTGAAGACGCTGGGCTCATCGAGACCGGTCGCCGTGGCGGTGGCCGTGGCGGTGGCAAGAAGTCGTGGAAAATCGTCAAGTCCCGAGCGGGTCTCATGGACGACTACGCACTCGCTCCACTCTTCGTGGAATCAGCCGGCCTCAATCTCGAATCCATCGTGTCAGAGTTCAGCGATGTGCTCGCCACATCATCGCCACCGATAAGCCAGTTCCCACTCAAGGGCAACGACATGCACCTGCTCCGTGGCATCGGCTGTCCCGACAAGGAATCCTCCAAGGTTTGGCGCTCTCTATTCCTCCCATCCTACCTCCGACCGTCCGGCAAGCGCACCCTTCTTTGGGACATCGTCGGCAAGGATTCTAAGCATCGAGAATCGCTGTTCAACGGCGATGCTTGGTTCAAGGAATCCGACTCGGTTGCTACCCTTGCCCTGACCAAGAAGCGAACGGTCAAACAGGCTATCCAAGCGGCGTCTAAGGCCGCTGTAGCAGACACTGAGGACCTATGGGAAGCAATGCTCGACGCCCAACTTGAAGCACTGGAGGACGGGGTTTGAACCTCTTCCTTGATATAGGTGGGGGAGCACAGGACAGAATACAACCCAACAGGAAGTGAACACACATGGCAAGCAAGAAACATACCCTACCAGCAAGCGTACAAAAGCGACTCCAGCCCTTCATCGACAAGGGCGTGCAGAACGGCATCTTCAACGATGACCAACCTGTCGTCGCACTCTACCGCCGCAAGGCCAACGAGATGAAAGACACCGTCACCGAACTCGGTGGAATGAAGACCACAGCCGCACAGCGATTCGTCGCTAACTGCGTTATGACTGACCTCTCCAGCATGCTTCGTCAGAAGTCGTTCTCTGCTCACCTCGACATTTGGTCGGTTGACGCTCGTATGACTCGCACTGGCCGAGCAATGGCCAACATCTTCGGACAAGTCGTCATTGAAGACGGTGACTCCACCATGGACACAGCCCTCTTCAAGATGGGACTGTGGGACGAAGACGCCGCACTCGCTGACGACATCGTCGCTGGTGCCTCGTACACCGCCTCCATCTCGTGCAAGAACCTCGACACTGAGATTCTTGACCTCCGCCCGCTCTCCGGTATGACTGTCTTCACCGAAGAAGACTACGACCACGGCGACCGAACTCAATTGCTCCGTGACACATACGATGTGACACCGATTGCAGAACTTGAGGACGACATCTCTCGCAACCGCAACGACTACCGATTGGTCGAAGCCACCGTGTCCTACGCTGGCGTTCAACAATCCAAGACCGGCAACACCTTCGGCAAGATGCTCCTCAAGGACGAATCGACCATGACCATGGAAGCGATTGAATCCGGCGAAGGGCTCATGCTCAACGCTCTCTGCAACGCTGAAATCGCCAACCGATTCGGCAAGTACAGCGAGGTTCTCGCTCTGCTCACAACCAGCATGTCCGACCAATACGGGCTCTCTGCGACCATCGAATGCGCCGTCGGCGTCATCGTCATCGCACCGCCTGTTGTCGAAGCCCCAAAGTCGGGCGACGACTCAGATGACAACGCCGCATCCTACTTCAACACCGACACCAAGGTCGAGACAATCGACCTCGATGACGACAGTGAAGCCGAGGAGGAATCCGCCAGTGAAGAAACAGTAGAGCCGGATAAGGCTCAAGACACTGAGGATAGCACGGTAAAGGAATCCTCCGAGGCTCCCGCTCTGAAAGAAGGCGACGAAGGCTGGACAGCCGAAGGCGACGACGAAGAGTGGGACGACGACTGGGACTGAGTCTCACACACCCTCCATGGGGAGGCGGTTGCTTCCATTGGCCGTCACCTGCCCTGCCGCGTTTGTTGCTTTTTCGCGGCGGGGTCTCCCCACCTACTCATGGGATGACGGGGCTCGGGGTTTCGCCCCGTCGTCCCTCCCAACCGGAACCTTTAATAGTGAGAACACTATAGGTTGGTTTGAACTGGAGACCCTTCGGTTCAAACCGGAATGTCCGAAGAACCCCCACTATGAAGAGATGAAAAATATGAACGCCATCAACCACAACCCCAACTGGAAGCCTGACTACCGACAAGCCTGTGGCATATTGACCACATACAGAGGTGAGAAGCCGATGATTCTCGTTGTCCGCCGCTCTGCTCTTGAAGACACATGCCAAGGCCTGTGGGAAGTCGCTGGTGGCAAGGTTGACGAAGGCGAGACCATTTACTGGACAGCCCGTACAGAACTCCTTGAGGAGACTGGTCTTGACCGCTCTCCGACCTACATGGCCACCGACTACGACTACAAGAAGAAGAAGGCATACCACCTCTTTGTAGACGCACATTTCACCGAACCCGAGGTCACTTTGTCCTTTGAGCACGACGCCTACAAGTGGATAAGTCTCGGTGAACTTCGCCAATGGGTGCAAGACGAACCTGAAACCATCAGCCACCACCTCGCTCATTGGGTCGAGCACTGTATCGCCACCGATACCCTACACGAACAATTCACCTACACGACCATGGTGGACGGAGTTCCCTTCCGCACTTGGAGTCCGGCATCTCTGTTCTTCTGAGCCCTTCATATAGGTGGGGATGCAAGTTCAGTGCATGGCACGCAACGCTAAGAAGAAAGCCGAAGGGTACGCCGCTCTAATCGCATCATGCGACACCGGCGACACGATGATTAAGAACAGACCTCGACACATCAAATTGCAGGGTTTCAGCGGAGCAGGCAAGTCCACATGGGGCTTGACTTTCTTCTCTCACTACGCCAAGGATTTGAAGCCCGAAGAGGCTCTCATGTGCATCATCGACTGCGACCTTGAAGGTCAAGCCGACTTGGTCGCTCGTGACGATATTGTCACACCATCTCTACGCCCTCGCATTCTACGAAAGGTGTGTCGAACTCCTGACGAAGTGAACGACATTTCAATGGCGTTCATCGACCTCATGCGACAGCACCAAGAGGAGTACCCTGACGGCGTCCGAGTCATGGTCATGGAAAACGAAGGGGCCTACTACCTCTCGTGCCGTGAGCACTACTCTGTGAGCGTCCACGGCAAGACCGAGGGTGAACTACTGCTCTCCCGTCAACAAGAGGCCCTGAGCCAAGGCAAGAAGACCCTGCCAGCGTACGCAGAGGGTCAAATGCACGCCTACAAAGTCATCAACAAATTGTTCTACAGCCCGTACGAGCGACTCAAGATTGGCGGCGAATTATATCGCTACCACTTCCTCAGCACCGTGCTCCTCAAGACCAAGACCGAGAACTACGGCACACCCAACGAGAACCGTGTGGTGCTCGCCGCAGGTCGCCCTGATATGACTGACCCCCTATTCGACTGGATAGTCGAGATGACCCAGCAACAGCGAACGGTTAAGGGGGAGGTCGAGAGCCGACACTTTGCCCACATCAAGAAATCGAGAGCCTGTAAGCCCTTCCGGTTGGAAAATCCAACACAAGAACGGTTTTGGAAAGCGGTTGAGAAGTCGGCGCAGTGAGGCGTTCTGAATGAAAGTACCGTACATCTCAGCATCGAGACTCAAGACTGCACAGGAGTGCTCTCTCAAGTACCACTTCCACTACGAGGAGCCAAACGCTGACGCTGTTGCCCTCAAGCAAATCGGCAACCACCGTGACAACAGTCAAGCAGGCCGTCTTGGAAACAATGTCCACGACGCCCTTGAGGAGTGGCGTAGGCCCGATGCTGATGGCAATACACCCAAGCCCTCGTTCGGTCGCCTGATGACCCTCTACAAGGAGGTCAGCGCCGGTCGTGAGGTCGACTTCGACATGTACGAGGACGGCAAGCGGATGCTCAAGCGCTGGTTCGACCGACGAGGTCGTGAACCAGTCCGTGTCCAATCGGTCGAGCGCATGTTTGGTTCGTTCGACCCAACAGTCGGACCACACATCCTCCAGCGCACCGGCACACCCGTGCTGGGATTCATCGACCTTATCATCGAACATAAGGACGGGACCATCGAACTCGTCGACTACAAGACACAACGCATGGACATAACACAGGCTGAGGCCGACAACAATGTCCAAGCCGCCATATATCTCTGCGTCGCTCGTGAGTGGTGGCCTGACCGCCCGCTCCAATTCACCTTCGACCTACAGCGCCACGGCACCGTGACGACTGTGTGGACAGACGAGCGCCTTGAGACCTTCAAGGACTGGCTACACGGCCAGTACCAGTCAATCATCGCCGTTGATGGCTCTGACACCATGAAGGTACCAGCGAGCATCGGCAAGGGCTGTCAATGGTGTGCCTACACCGACCTGTGCCCACAGGCGCAGAGCCTCATGCAGAACGGTGCATGGGACATGCTAACTCCAACGCTCGGCGGCGACCTGAACGACCTGCTCAATGAACTGGCGACCATCAAGGCCAGCACATCAATGCTGACCAAGCGCAAGAAGGCTATCGACGACCATATCAAGAACGAAGTGTTCGACCGCACCATGAAGGTAGCGGACTGCAAGGCCGAGACCGATGACTGGTCAGTCGAATGGCGAGAGCAGACCCGACGCTCGTACATCCCAACCGAAGTCCAACGCCTCATCCCAGCCACCGTGTTTGGGACCATCGTGTCGCTGTCTAACAGCGCCGTGGACCGTGTCCTCCCTATTCTCCCCGATGATGTCGCGGACGCTGTCAAGCGTTCGCAGATAAGCAAGCCCCAGCGAATGCTGATAATCAAGGCAAAGGAGAGCGGTGATGACAAACAAGAAGTCTGACGAAGTGCCATCGAGCAAGTACGGCACCCGAAAGAAGGGGCGCCTTGGAAAGTCAGATGGGCGCAATGTCAAGCGTCTTTGGAAGGCCATGTTGGAGGCTGGGGCACACTTCCCCGAAGGTACTCCAATAGCCACAGGTGAGATACTCACGCTCGATAACCAGCCGTTTGAGATGAACCGCCTCAGCAACCACCTCGCCAAAAAACCTCACCTCTTTTTCAACGCTGGCTCAGTCAGAATCGCATCACTGGATGGCCGAACCAAGTACCCTCAGAAGGTTTGGCTCGCCTATCCTGACGCATACGATGAAGTGTGATTCTCCGAAACCTTTAATAGGGGGAACCCTATAGGACTAAACATGGCGAACCACATGACCCCCCTGAAAATCATCAACCGAATCCTCTGCAAATTGCACTACGAGTCCGAAGAATGGGCTGAGGCATACGGTGCCGCTGGTGAAGAGATGGGCGAGAAGCGAATCCAAGAGATGGAAGCATGCAACGAGGACATTCAGTTCTACCTCGCTGAGTTCGCCCGCATGACCGGTCGAGAATGGAATCACCATGACTGGATGGAAGCAGAGCGCGAAATCACCCACCTTCGCAACCGTGCGAACTGGGAAGACCCATGCGCTGAGTCGATGCAAGAAGCAATGAGCGAGAACGCGTCGATGACTGGCGAGACTGGATGGTCCAACGCACGAGGTAGCAACCGAGGACCACGGAACTGGATTTGAGTTCAAATAGGTGGGGGCACCCTCTGAGGGTATGCTCACCCCGAACTCAAAGGTGTCCCGCACGGCCAATATACAGGTCAACAGCGGGTCGCTGGCGAGGTTCCTGAGCCGAGTCACCACCGACACTCCAGCAGTCCCTCTGCGCCTCCTCTTCACCAATGACGGCGTATCGTGCTGGACCATGAACGCTGGCAAGACCTTGATGGTCATGCTGGACAACGAGCCCCTCGATGACTACAAGGTCAAGGAGCCGTGTGTGCTCGTCTGCAACCCCAAGGAACTTGGGGACATGGTTAGGTCCAAGGGCAAGGGCGAAGTCGTCCGCATCAAGACTGCGGCTGGTGAAGCCATCGTGGTGAGCACCAAGGGTCGTGGTGGCGTCGAGGTGATGCCGGCAGACGAGGACGACTGCATGACCATCCCTGACCGCAACACCCTCCCCATCTCTGACGGCAAGCGCCTGTTCCCTATGTTCGACAACGAACCTGCGACGAGCGAGGCTCTGCTGACCAATCACGAACTGCGCAAGGCTCTGAGCGAGATGGTCACGGCCAACGCACCGTATGTCGTTATGACGCTGGGCCCCAAGTCGGAGGCTCGCAGTGGCCACTGGAACGGCAAGACCAACCGCTCGTGGACGCCGCTCACAGCGACGGTCAGTGGACCTGAGTTCACAGTCTCATTCACCGATTCCCTCAAAACGCTCATAGGTGTGCTTAGAAGCGAAGAAACACCTCTCAAGGTCTCCAAGCACCACAAGGGTCAGTTCGTCGTCGTAGAGACGCTCTCAGAGCCCTTTATCACCATAGTCGCCACCGAGGCAATCAAGGAAGTATGAAACATGGACGAAACACAGAGATTTATCGACACAGCACATGAAGCACTGAGCATGAACCACGACGACGAGACGATGCTGAGAATGCTCGCCACGATTGACCTCCTGACAGCCGCACTGGGCATCACGGAAGAGATGGTTACACTGGCCTATGCCAACCGATTGAGGACTGAAATCAACAAGACCGTTTCCCACCTCAGCGACCTTGCTGGCACAGAATAGGGTTAAGAACCACCTCGCCAACCTTGAGGGTATGGCAGTACACCAATTCACCGGAGTCACGGCAAAAATTACCGTTAGCACGAGCCTCGTCGGCTTCGTCTCAGGCGACTTCACTTTGGCAGTAGCCACTGGCAAGTACAACCAATTGAACGCCAAGTACAGCACGGGCCACACACGAGGCCTACGCTCAGTCTCAGGTACCTTGAAGAAGGCATGGGGTGTCGATGACAACACACTCTACGGCTACTTCGACACGGACTCTGAGTTCGACATCGTATTCGATAACGACGGTGACGGTGCCGGTGGCGCCGCCGGCGGCACACACACCTACACCCTAAGCGGTTGCATCCTAACGGACCTTGCTGTCGAGGGTATCGAGGCAGGTTCAGACGGAGCGTTGATGATTAACGCGTCGTTTGAAGGCTTGACTTGGGCTCGTGTCTGAATCGTTATCGCTACCCCCTTGAGGAGGCACACACATGACTTGGCTGGACAACGCAATAGAGAAAGCAGGAGCACCTATCATCGTCGATGTACGACACATCGGACTTGGTGTAGACGCAGTAGAAGCAATACCACTGAGCGCCAACGAGTACCAAGTGCTCAAGCAACACCCTGAGATGCGCTCGCTTGAAGGTGACGACAGAGTCGAACGACTTGGTCTTCTGATGGTCTGTGAAATGATGGCCAAGGCCGACCCAAGTGTCTCGTGGTCCAAGATGAAGCACCTCCCACTCCACATCCTCGGTGAACTATCCGTTGCGATAACCGAGGCCCTCGGTACCGCCACAGGAGACGACGGCGCACTGGGGGAATGAAATCCCTCGCCGAAACGGACGAGGGACAATTCATCTTCTCAATACTCGGCCACCTCGGCATGAGTCTCAACGACTGGCGGTCGATGGACCCCCGTGACAAGGTATTCTACATGCACAGCATGTCAGAAAAGAACCGTAGAGTCAATAACCAGCAAGAGGCTGAGATGGCTAAGGCAAGGGCACGGAGGTGAGTAGATGGCAGGTATGACAAACGAGACCCGACTCAGATTATCCCTTGAGGCCAACACAGCAAAGTTCCGTCAGCAGATGGGATTCGCATCTCAATCCATGTACGCCGCTGGTGGCGCCATGTCCCGATTGGGTACGATAGCCCGAGGTGTGTTACATCCCGTCACACTGGCCATGACCGCAACTGCAATCTCTGCCAAAGTCATGGGCGAGACGATAATGAAGGCGTCCAAATTGTATGTCGAGTTCAACGACACACTGGCTCGCACTGGTGCGATTCTCGGCGAGTCATCGGCTGGTATGGAGAAGTTAGAAAGCAAGATTCGTGAGGTCGGTAGGACGACCCGATTCACAGCGTCTGAGGTCGGAGAGGCCGCCAACAAATTGGCAATTGCAGGTGTCGGCGCTGACGAGATGATTAGCGACGGAGCACTGGAAAACCTCGTCAAGTTCGCAATCGCTGGTGGCGTGGACATCGAGACCGCGACCAACATAGGTATCGCCGGCGTTAAGGCGTTCGGGATGGAGATGACTGAACTGGGCTTTGTCTCCGATGTACTGACCCGAACATTCACTCGCTCAAATGTAGACATCGTCTCCCTCGGTGAGGGTATGAAGTTCGCCGCACCGGTCGCTCACAGCGCTGGTTTGGCCATCGAGGAGACTGCCGCCGCTATCGGTGCTCTCGGCAACGCTGGTCTCCGTGGCACCGTTGCTGGTACCGGTCTCCGTATGTCAATCAACAAATTGCTCAAGCCCACCTTCGACGCACAGCGAGCGATGAACGACCTCGGTCTCAAGGTCCAAGTCCTGAGTCCTCGTGGTGAGCAAGCGCGTCAAACCCTTTCAACGGTGGCACGGCAATTGTCTGCCACTAAAAGTGCCACTGCGAGCCTATCGGATGAGATGAAAGTCCTCAACGGTCAGATGTCAGAACTGTCAATCGAGCAGATGGAAAACACCGTGGCTATCGAGCAGATTAGAGCACGGGCCGCGCGAGCCAATCGTGACCTGACCAGTCAGGAAGAAGCCAGCGTCGCACGGATGCAGAAGGCGAATGAAAACCTCCGACTGAGCGAGATGACGCTTGACTTGGAGCGTCAGAAGACTCAACACAACCTCACCCAGCAGTCTGAATTACAATCGGCCTTGAGCAAGCAGAGCAATGAATTGACCAAGACCGTGGAGCAACAGACGACGGGCCTGACGAGCCTCGGTGATGTGTTGGACCAATTGGCCGGAGCCGGTGCGACGACGACGCAGATTCTCGAAATCTTCGGTGTGCGTGGTGGTACTGCCATGGCGTCTCTGCTCTCTCAGCGTGAAGCGTTCCACATGCTCGTCGAAGAGAACAACAACGCCGCTGGCGCCACTCAGAACTACATGGATGCCTTGCAGGGACTGACCGATGGAACAGCCTCTGCCAAGGAGATGTTGTTCATATTCAACTCGGTCATTCAAGACGCTCTGCTCGATGTCGGCAAGCCGTTCATCGGCATGCTGGTCAAATTGACAGATGTACTCGGTCCGATGATTTCAGATGCGCTCAAGGAGAACATGCCACTGTTCTTGGAACTGGGTGAGTCGTTGGGGGCCTTGATGATGATGGTGGTGCCACTGGCGATTGACATGATACCTGACATGATAATGGCACTCAAGGCCATCGTCCCAATCATCGGCATCCTCGTCGTAGCGTTCAGAATCTTGATGGCCGTGCTGTCACCCGTTCTGCAACTCATATCGGGTATCGGGAACATGTTGTTAGGTCTGTTCCAAATCGTCGCAACCAAGGGTACTAAGGGCAAAGGTCTGTTCATGTCCGGTCTCAAGGACGCTGTCGTCGGAGGTGCACTGACAGCACTGACCGTTGGAACTGGTGGTATCGGAGGCTACGGTGCTAAGGCACTGGGTGCGGCAGGTGCGGCCAAAATCGCTGGTACTGGTGTTGGCGCCGCCGTTGGAAAGATGGCGGTGAAGAAGGGCGTACAGGGTGGTGTAGCCGTGGGAGCCAGTGCCCTTCAGAGCGGAGGCGCAAGCCAAGGCAATCAAGCCGCCTTCGTACAAGACAGGTTCGCTGACGGTGGATTCGTTTCGACGCCTACAGTAGGCCTTGTGGGCGAAGCAGGACCCGAGGTGGTCATTCCCCTATCAAATGGAAAGGCGGGCCGTAGAGAGGCTCTTGCGGCCAAAGCAGGGCTAACTGGGAACAACCTCACAGTCAGCATAGGCGATATTGTCATTAACGGTGGTGCTAACCTCTCGGTTAGTGAGGTGCGGACCATGATTTCCAGTGAGATGCCCCGAATACTCAGAGCCGAGATGCTCCGAGGCGCCAAGGGGGTCATTTGATGGCGTCCTTCAAGAAGCAACCCATCCACAAGTTCTCACGGGTCAAGAGCGACCTCGCTGAACTACAGAAGTGGTGGCCAGCGTACATCAAGGACGATGGACTGCTCGGCATAACTGTCGACCCAGTGTTGTTCAAAACGAACTTCGGGACGCAGTCAGGCGAGATTGCAGACGAGGCCACCGTTGCAGGTATCAGAGTCGAGGCTATCGAGGACGATGGGTCCGACCTCTCAGGGACAGAGCCAACCATCGTCATCTCCGGTTCCGGCACCTTCTCCCCCAAGTGCACTATCAATCACTCAGATGGCACTTCAACGGTCATCATGTTGATTGCCCCGTCACTTGGCGTGGAAGGATTTGACACCGAGGCCGCACACAACGCTGGAACCATACCCATCGAGGTCATCCATCAAGATGTGAACAGGGATGCTACAAGGAGCACCGTCGACATCAAGGAATACATCGAGAACATGGCTGGCAACGGCTTCCGACACGGGCCATATCCGGTCTTTATGACCGTTCAAGAATTGGTTGAACTCATTGACACCTACCGCCACATCAACCCTACCGGCAATGCCGGCATGGAAGACTCCGACAAGAAGGCGTGGATGCCACATGGTATCGCCAACGGACCCCTTCTTCCATGGCAAGATTTCAGTGCTGACAACCGTGTGACTTCGTCCAACCTACCAGCGACTGGGAAGTACCGAGCGACGGTCTTCATGCCTATGATGCTCGATAACAACCAACTGCACCTCAATCAAGGGGTAAGCCAAGGTGGAATCGAGTTCGGCAACATAGCGGATGTCAATAGGGGCACGCTGTACTCCGATGGCCTCCGAGGATTTGCCAAGAGTGGAATCAGTCGACCGCCACGAGAAAACAGTCTATGGAAAACCTATATGTACTCCGGCGACCACGAGCGAAACCTGAACTGGGCTCGTGACAGTCAGGGCAAGGGGGCTGTGTGGTTCAGTCAGGACTCGTCCGAAGCACCCGCTCCAAAGTACCGGATGGCACAGGCGCTGGCGTGCTTCCTCAAGGATGGAACCTACGCTCTGAACAATGGCGTCATCATCCCATATTCCTACGACTCTCGACGCACACTGGGTGGCGTGAACACCGACACCATGTACCTAAAGTGGAATGGCGGAGCAGGTCACGGGGATGCCTCTACAACCGCCGATTTGATGCGAGAGCGACCAGCGGGCATCTACCCTCTCTTTGACTTCGTACAGGGGCCAATAACACCACGAGCACAGGGAAGCAATTGGACGCACGCAGTGCTGGCTGACCACACACCCGTCACGACTACCCCGATGCGATTCGAGGTACCACCAAACCCATCACGCAGGTCAGTGGCACAAATAGGCGTCAAGGATTGGTACGGTGGTGTGGGTGTGCCGGACCAAGAAAAGGTGCACAGCAAGTGCTTGGTCATCAAGGTTCCAACCGACCTCATAACCGACACCTACACTGGCGCTGATGTTCAGTCGTACCTCGGCACCGAAGGCTTCCCAGTCGTGGGCCAGCCAATCCTCATCGAAGGTGTGACAGGGGTGTTGGGTAGCGACACCGATATGCGCAAGGGCAACGGCAAGATATGGCCGACGCGATACGACTCTCGTCGCTCACATGTCGATGGTACGCCGACGACACAGGTCATGGACTGTAACGGATGGTGGCTCGTCTCCCGAATCGTTGACACATCCGACCCTCAAGACGGCAACTACTTGGAGATTCACTGCTACCTACACCCCAACCTACTACCAGCCACTGCCCTGTACGACACCACAGGGGCCACATGGTGCTCCGGTCGAGTCGGCGGTCCTGAGATTGGTCAGCAGACCTACTTTTTCGAGAAGGTCAACGGCTCGATGAGTCCACAGGCTACCGAAACCGACATGGCCAGCAACCTACCCGATGTCCGTGAAACGAGAAACCCAGTATTCGATACCATCCTCGGCAAGACTCGCTTCCAACTACCTGATGGAAAGCGTGCCTCGGTACGCATAGGCACCGGTTATCAGGCCGGCATGTCCCAAGGTGACTCCAATGTACCCAAGGCATCCTCTCGCAACGACACATACCCCTCTCGTATTACTATCGCGGAACGAGAATTAAAAGACCAATTGAATCAGTTCGCTGGCAATCGACCAGTGCCTCGGTCAATATCCATTCAGACCCTCGGTGCGACACCAAGCGAGGACATTCCTTCCGCTCCCCCAGTCATCACCAGCGGCGATGGTTCACTCCGAGTACCACCACCACTGGGCCACGACCTTTGCGTCCGATATAACTCGATAGGAAAGCCACCAGTCGTTGTCCCCGCAAGCGGCTTCTTCGGGAGCAATCACCCGCTTGAGGTGAAAAATCTCGATAACTCACTGTGGAGGGTTAGAAGTGACCTTGACCCTGACGACGGACACGCCTCAGTCACTGGCCGTGGTGGCCCTGACAAGTGGGCTTGGCGTGGTGTTTCAACCCCGCTGTGGTCGTACATTGAGTCGGGTACTGGTACACACGGTTGGGACTTCACGAAGCCTGCTGGATGGCTCTACGGGCGCAACAGACCAATCCCAACACATGAGCGAATTGGTACGAGATTGGCAATGTCCCCATCTCTGAGCCCAACAGCAGTCACCAGCGATTGGTCCGCACCTGCCGGTCACGAAATCACCGACATGGGTCGCTCTGAGGTCGGATGCTCACCTATCCACCTCGATATGACGATGGTCGCTAACATACCCAGCACCAGCGACCGAATGGTCATCATCGACTTCGATATGAACGAGGCCGACCCAATCCTCGGACGGCACCACATGAT
>Ga0233432_10001592_pt1 | contig 21836 bp, 19 predicted proteins | sample SI_122_August201_6_FD_179870 | JGI IMG/M metagenome (GOLD analysis project Ga0233432, IMG submission 179870) | Seawater microbial communities from Saanich Inlet, British Columbia, Canada - SI_122_August2016_10_MG | ecosystem: Environmental > Aquatic > Marine > Inlet | place: Canada: British... | reverse complement strand
GTGAATAAACAATTCCTCAATTTTCTCTAAGTTTTGTTCAACTGCTTTGTTAAGTAATATTCCACCTTTTTCTTTTACTTCTTCTGCAGAAGGAATATTAGGCAAATGGTGATGTTTCTTGGCAAATTCAATGGTTTTTTCCAGTTCAGTAAATTGATACTCAGGTTTTAGTAGGCTTTCTTCCTCAAAATAGTGTTCAAAAACGTAATCAGGTGTAATGGTTCCGCTAGCCAAAATATTTCCGCCAACATGAAGTTTTTCAGTTGGGTTTTCTAAACCAACTCCTACATTTCCGTTAGTGGTTACAATAAAGTCGGTGTCTAGGTCCCTGTATAGGCTTATCTCTCTAATTTCACATTCACCACTATGATTTCCTTGAGGGTCAATCAGTGTTCCGCTCGAACTGGAAAATATTCTTATTCGATAGTGAGTGTAAGAAGTTGTGTTGTTACAATTAAAGCTGTACGTTGATTCGGTAGTAGGGTTAAAATCCCATTCTGGTATATTATTTTGAGTTTCTAAATTTATCCAACTCGAGCCGTTATTACTTGCTTGCATCCTTAAATTTGATGGTGCAGATTGACCACTTCCACCTCCAGTAACAGCATAGCCATTTAGCACAATAGTGGATGAAAACTGAAGGGTAACCCAATACCAAGCTTGCCATGAAGTTCCAGAGTAATTAGAACGCCAATAAGTAGAGTTATCGCCATCAAAAGCGTGCCAATAGGGATGAGAGCTATGTTCATTTGAACCAGATAAAGATACATTCGAGTTTGAATTGCTACTTAAATTAATAACCGCATTAGTGTCTTGTGGCGAATTAATCTCAAAAATGCCAGTTGGGCTGTCCGTTCCAATACCCACTTTACCATCATTTTTGATTGTCATTCTTTGTGAATTGTTGGTGCGAATATCCAAGTCAGTATTATTGGTAGTGCCTAAAAAATCAGATAAAGTCGCTACATTACCCGCCAGTTCCCAATTGGTTGAGCTTGAACTGGAAGTTGAAGATAAGTTCACCCAATTAGAGCCATCATAGTAGTAGATAGTATCCGTACTTTCTACATAAATTAGATTTCCCTCTAATGCATTGGTGATACTACCTAAAGATGATACATTACTGACGGTATGAATACGAATCAATTGATTGCCACTCTGCCCCATAACATGAACAGCAATAATGAAAAATAGTAAAATTAGAGTACTTCTAGCTGACTTGCTTATATCCACGGCTTTAATAATTTTAAGGAAAGCTAATGTACAAAAAATAATATAGCTAGACAATAGAAGGGCAGATATCAGAATATTAATTACTTTTGCACCCCAATAAATTACAGACGTTCAGACGATGAATATTACGCAAGAAAAAATAGACGCTTTAAATGCTAAACTTAAAGTTCAGCTAAGCAGCGAAGACTACCAAGAGAAAGTAGAAGCAGTAATCGTTAATTACAGAAAGACAGCAAGCATACCTGGTTTTAGAAAAGGAAAGGTACCTATGGGTCAGGTCAAGAAAATGATAGGTAAATCTGTATTAGTAGATGAGGTAAACAAATTGTTGCAAGAAGCGATTTACAAGCATATTACTGAAAATAAAGTTGAGGTATTAGGAAACCCTTTGCCGCTTACTTCAGAAGTGGATTGGGACAATGCTACCGATTTCGAATTTGAATACGAAATGGGACTTGCTCCAGAGTTTAAAGTAACTCTTGACAAAAAGTCAAAATTTGATTACTTACAAATCGTTGCTGACAAAAAAATGGTGGACCATTATGTAACCGACATGGCAAAGCGTTATGGTAAAATGACTCAGCCAGAGAAATCTGAAAAAACAGACCTCATGATGGGGGAGTTTACTCAGCTTGACGGTGAAGGCAATGCTTTAGAAGGCGGTATCAACCACACTTCTTCTTTAGCCCTAGATATAATCCAAGATAAAAAAGCTCAAAAAGCTTTAGTAGGCTTAACCGATGGCGATGAGGTAAAGCTACACATCACCAAAGACTTCTCTAACGATGCTCACCATATGCTGAACATTAAGAAAGAAGAGCTAGAAACTCTAGATGCAGACTTTACTTTTAAAGTCAACAAAATCAGTAGAATGGAGCCTGCAGATATGACTCAGGATTTATTTGATAAAGTGTTTGGAAAAGATACTGTAAAAAGTGAAAAAGAATTCAGAGCCAAAGTAAAAGAAGAGGTAGAAAAATCTTTTGAAGGCGAAAGCGACAATAAATTGAAAAATGATGTAATTCTTCACCTCATAAAAAAGACTAAACTGTCATTGCCAGATACTTTCCTTAAAAAATGGTTAGTTGCAACTAACGAGCAAGGACTTACTGAAGAGCAAGTAGAACAAGAGTACGAGCAGTACTCAAAGAGCTTAAAGTGGCAGTTGATAGAAAACAAAATCATAAAAGATAATGAACTTGAAGTGAAAAATGAGGACGTTATCAGTCACACTAAAGAACTTATTGTTTCAAACTTCGCCCAATACGGACAGCCCGCTCCAGAAGACAAAAAGCTAGAAGAGATAGCTGTGCAAGTCTTGGGCAATGAAGAAGAGCGTAAGAAGGTTTACAATCAACTTTACGATGTAAAAACTATGAGTTTGTACAAAGAAAAGTTTAGTCTCAAAAATAAAGAGGTCACTTACGATGAATTTGTTAAATTAGCTTCTGAAAAATAAATCACATAAGACTATGTTTGACCCCTCAGAAGAATTTAGAAAATTTGCCACCAAAGACCGTGGTATCAGCAGTACAACGCTAGACCGTTTTCAGTCGGCCTATGCAAACTACATCTCACCAACCATTATTGAAGAGCGTTCGATGAATGTAGCTTCTATGGACGTGTTCTCTAGGTTGATGATGGACAGAATCATCTTCTTAGGTGTGCCTATCAACGATTACGTTGCCAATATTATTCAAGCACAGCTTTTATTTCTAGAATCTGTAGACGCTGAAAGAGGTATTCAAATTTATTTGAATTCACCTGGTGGAGGTGTTTATGCTGGCTTAGGGATTTACGATACTATGCAGTACATCAACCCTGATGTAGCTACTATCTGTACAGGCATGGCGGCTTCAATGGGTGCTGTACTATTATGTGCAGGAGCTACTGGCAAGCGTACAGCTCTAAAGCATTCCCGAGTGATGATTCATCAGCCCTTAGGTGGTGCTAGTGGACAGGCTTCAGATATTGAAATTACGGCTCGTGAAATTCAGAAGTTAAAGAAAGAATTGTATGAAATTATCGCCCAACACTCTGGTAAAACTTACGAAGAAGTTTGGAAAGATGGTGACAGAGACTACTGGATGACGGCTGAAGAGGCTAAAGAATATGGAATGATTGACGAAGTACTCGTTAAGAAAGCCTAATCCATTTTAATATAAGACTAATCAAAAACCACATGCCTAGGGTGTGTGGTTTTTTAGTATTTTTGTACCATGTCTGAAGATAAAAATATCAATTGTTCATTTTGCGGGAGAGATAAGCATGATACAAATGTACTCATTGCTGGAATTGACTCTCACATTTGCGATAGCTGCATAGAACAAGCCGTAGGGATTGTCCATTCTGAAAAAGAAGGCAAAGACCAACAAGTGCTTGCCGCCCAAATGAATTTGCTAAAGCCTATTGATATTAAATCCCATTTGGACAAATACGTTATAGGACAAGATGAGGCTAAAAAGGTGTTGTCCGTAGCCGTTTACAACCATTACAAGCGATTAGTACAACCACCTTCTACCGATGTTGAAGAAATTGAGATTGAAAAATCCAATATCATTATGGTAGGAGAAACCGGAACAGGTAAAACACTTTTGGCACGAACGATTGCTAAAGTGCTTAACGTTCCTTTCTGCATTGCCGATGCTACTGTACTTACAGAGGCAGGTTATGTAGGTGAAGATGTTGAGGCTATACTCTCAAGACTATTACAAGCTGCTGACTACGATGTTAAAGCTGCCCAAAGAGGTATAGTTTTTATCGATGAGGTTGATAAGATTGCTAGAAAAAGCGATAACCCTTCAATTACACGAGATGTTTCGGGAGAGGGCGTTCAACAAGCCATGCTAAAACTTTTAGAAGGAGCTGTTGTGCAAGTGCCACCTCAAGGCGGTAGAAAACATCCAGAGCAAAAAATGGTATCTATTGACACACGTAACATTTTATTTGTTTGCGGTGGAGCATTTGACGGTATCGATAGAGTTATCGGAAAACGATTAAGTACACAAGCTATTGGTTATTCGTCGGCTAAAAAAGAAAAAGTAGACAAGGACAACCTACTTCAATACGTATCACCCCAAGACCTAAAGGGTTTCGGACTTATTCCCGAACTCATTGGACGTCTGCCAGTGCTTACTCACCTCAAGCCTTTAGATAAAAGTACGTTACGCCAAATTCTTACAGAGCCTAAAAACTCCCTTACAAAGCAGTACGTTAAATTATTTGAAATGGATAGCATTACGCTCAGTATAGACGATGATGTTTTAGACTACATCGTTGATAAAGCTATTGACTTTAAACTAGGAGCAAGAGGATTGCGTTCAATCTGTGAAACCATCATGATTGACGTTATGTTCGATAGTCCATCAAAAGAAGAGATCAAAGAATTTAAACTCACCCTAGAATACGCTCAAAATAAAATTGAGAATTCTAAACTCAAGAAGTTAAAAGTAGCTTAACGCTCAAAAGTCTGAAAGGTAAACGAAAAAGGATGTCTATCATCTTTTGGATGATGCTCTTCATGCACCAATTTCCAATTTTCGTCCAAATCGTCAAAGAAAGTATCGCCTTCAATTTCGGTGTGCACACGTGTCAGGTAAACTCTATCTACAAGATTATTGTCCAAAGCGTATTTATAAATCTGTCCGCCACCAATAATAAAAGGCTCATTGTCCTTAGCATTCTTAGCTAATTCAATAGCTTCTTCAATGGAATTGACTACCAAACAACCTTCGGCTTCTAAGTTTTCCTGACGGCTAACTACTACATTTGTACGGTTTGGTAAAGGTCTATATTTATGGGGGATAGATTCAAAATTACGTCTGCCCATAATTACAAAATGATGTTTCGTAGTATCTTTAAAGAACTTCATGTCAGTTGGCAAATGCCATACTAAGTCATTGTCTTTTCCAATGACTTTATTTTCTGATACAGCTACGATTAAGGATACTATCATGCGTTTTTATTTACAGTATAAATGACCCCTCTTTCTTCTAAGTAATTTCTGACAAATTCAAAATGTTCGCCAAGGTATTCAGGGGGTGAAATTCCAATTCTATTATAGTCGCCGTTTATCACTAAATTGGCTACGGCAGTACAGGTAAAGCCCGTTGTTCGAGCCATTGATATAGTATTGTCCTGATAGCGGTCTAGTAAATTGTACTGATAACTTACCTTTTTGCCATCTTCTTCGCCAGTCATGCGAATACGCATAACGGTAAAGTCTTTTTCACCTTCTTTTAATTGCCATTTAGGGAAAAGCAATTTGGAGGTAAGGTCTATAGGTCTAACCATCTGACCGTTAACCTCAATTTCTTCGTAAGAGAAAAAGCCACTAGCCCTCAGGACTTTCAAATACTCCACACAGCCAGGGTAACGAAGTGTCTTTTCAATCATATTAGGAATGTGGGGCATAGTGTCAATGAGCGAGCGTAAGCCGTCGGAATTCCAACTCTCTAAAGTGCCGACTCCCTCAAATTCAATGAGTTCGGTATCGGATAATGCTTCTTTAGTAATAAGCTTACTATTTTGAATGAAGCGTGCTGGCCTCACATATTCTTCGATAACATCTATAGGAGAAAAGACGGCTTTATATTCATACGGCCATTCTCGTATCTCTGGTAGTCCACCTACTAAACATTCGTAATCCGATATTTTCATGAGTTTATCATGATGCCCCAAAATAATATTTCCCATACCGGGTGCAACACCACAATCCATTACAGCTATAACTCCCATCTCTTTTGCCAGTTCGTCGAGCCCAAAAGGGTCTTCAGGGAAAAAGGAAATATCAATGATATTTTTTTGTGATTTTATAACAGTTTCAAGCATTTTGTAGCCCATAAATCCAGGCACAGCACCAACCACTAAGTCATAATCGCTAATAAGTCGTTGTATAGTGCTTGCATCTGCTAAATCAGCGTGAATAGTATGAATACCTAAGGCTGAAAGTGGCGATAAAGCCTCTTCGCTATAATCTACTGATGTTACTTCATGTGCTTTAGCCAAGTCTTTGGCCATAATGCCGCCAACAAGACCGGCACCTAAAACAATAATTTTTGCCATTATACTGCTACTTTACCTTTAATGTGTGGGTGTGGGTCGTAATCTTGAAGTTCAAAATCTTCGTATTTGAAGTCAAAAATACTCTTCACTTCAGGGTTTATTTTCATGCTCGGTAGAGGACGAGTTTCTCTGCTGAGTTGTAATTCAGTTTGTTCAAAATGATTAGTGTAGATGTGTGCATCGCCAAGGGTATGTACGAAATCACCTACCTTCAAATTGCAGACTTGTGCCATCATCATGGTTAATAAAGCATAAGAGGCAATGTTAAAAGGTACACCCAAAAATATATCGGCACTTCTTTGGTACAATTGACAGGATAATTTTCCGTCAGCTACATAAAACTGGAAGAAGGCATGACAGGGTGGTAGTGCCATATCTTCGATTTCACCAACATTCCAAGCACTCACAATCATTCGTCTACTATCAGGATTGTTTTTTATCTGATTGACAACTTGAGTGATTTGGTCAATATGTCTTCCGTCTGGTGTAGGCCAGCTTCTCCACTGGTATCCGTAAACGTGACCCAAATCTCCATTCTCATCTGCCCATTCATCCCAAATTCGAACACCATTATCTTTCAAATACTTAATGTTAGTATCGCCTTTCAGGAACCAAAGTAGTTCATGAATAATGGAGCGAAGATGTAGTTTCTTAGTTGTTACACATGGGAAACCTTCGGATAAGTCAAATCGCATCTGATGACCAAACACACTTTTTGTTCCTGTTCCTGTGCGGTCCGCTTTTAGAGTGCCTTCATTCATCACTCTAGTCATTAAATCTAAATACTGTTGCATATCTTATAAAATCATTCCTACAATTACAGAGGTAAATAAACACGCTAATGTTCCTGCTATAAGTGCTAATATTCCTAATCTTGATAAATCCTTCATTCTTGAAGGTGCTAACGCACCAATACCACCGATTTGAATACCTATGGACGAGAAATTGGCAAATCCACACAGTATATAAGTGGCTATAATAATTGATTTCTCTTCAAAAAACCTTGACGAGGCTTTCATCTCACCCAAAGAAACGTAGGCTACAAATTCATTGAGAATAGTTTTTTCACCCAATAGCTGTCCTACTAAAACTATATCTTCTTTGCATACTCCTAATAGCCATGTGATAGGAGCAAGGGCATAGCCCAAAATAAATTCTAGACTAAAACCGGTGTATTGTCCGTCAGTTATATTTTCAACCCAAGTGTTGATGCCTGTGAAATCGCCAACAAAATTAGTTAGAAAATAATTTATCATAGCAATAAAGGCGATAAATACTAGTAGCATGGCCCCAACATTTACAGCTAGTTTTATTCCTTGACCAGTTCCAATACTAATGGCTTCTAAAACATTACTTCCAAGTTGTTCGTCAGAAATTGTCATATCTTGATTGACTTCTTCAGTTTCTGGTAAGAGTATCTTTGCAGCTACTACTGCAGCAGGAGCCGACATTACCGATGCGGCTAATAAATGCTTGGCGAAAAATAATTGCTGAACAGGGTCATTACCTCCTAAAAACCCAATGTAGGCAGCGAGCACACCACCAGCAATAGTTGCCATACCTCCACTCATTAAGCATAACAATTCTGAAAGCGTCATCTTTTCTATGTAAGGCTTTATAAGTAGCGGAGATTCCGTTTGTCCTAAGAATATATTACCAATAGCCGCCAAACTTTCAGAGCCTGACAAATTCAAAGTCTTCTTCATTATGAGAGCAAAGAAGTAAACGACTTTTTGAAGTATTCCATAGTAAAATAAGATGCTCGTTAGGGCTGAAAAGAATAGTATGGTTGGTAATACTTGAAAGGCAAAAATATAGCCAAAGCTGGTAGTATCACTTATTAAATTCCCAAAGAGGAACAGCGAGCCTTGTTCCGTAAAACCTAGAAGTACTACAAAAATTGAACTGAGCCAATCAAATAAACTTTGTATAAATGGAACTTTAAGAATGGCAATTGCAAAAATGATTTGAATGAGTAACCCTTTCCAAACCAAGGACCAATTGATGGCTCTTCTGTTTCTGCTGAATATAAAAGCAATACCAATAAGAACAGCAATACCTAGTAATCCTCTTAAAATGTTCATGATGTTGAAACCTCCGTTTTCATAGTCTTGTAGACTAGTAGTGAAGGCATAGTTTATGCCTTGTTCACTAAGAATAAGGCTGTTTGCCGAAAGCTCTATTTCATAAATCCGACTTGTATCTGTTGGTAGCTTATAGTCAAACTGAAGGGTGTTGTTTTCTATGCTCCAATCTCCAGATGCTTTGAGTGGGATAGAGGCTATTTCGTATTCAAAAGTGCCGTCGCTATTAATAAGCATATAGTCATCTGCACCAATCGTTCTTAATGCAGTAGTGTCATCAATCTCCGTGATGCTTTTAAACATCCACTTTCTATCGATGTCTTGAGCATTTATGCTCAACGATATCAGTGTAAGAAAGAGTAAGGTTATGTGTCTAAGCATGTGCTGTATTTATTTTCGTTTTTCAATTTCATCCCTCAGTTTAGAGGCAAGCTCATAATCTTCTTCAAGTATAGCTTTTTCTAAGCTTTCTTTGAGTTCAGAATTGCTAAATTTTTCAAAATTTGAAGAGTCTTCCACCATTTTATGCTCTATCGCTTCTTTCTCATCGGTGATATCTTGCTCCAAAATGATGCCAGCCTCGTCTAGTATAGCGGCATAAGTGAATATGGGGGCTTTAAAACGAATAGCAATGGCAACAGCATCTGACGTTCTGGAATCAATTTCAACTTCTTTTCCATTCATGTCGATGCAATAGATGATAGAAGAAAAAATACCGCCAGAATTTATAGAGCTGATTACAATTTTTTGAACGACTATATCATAGCCTTTACAAATGCTTTTGAATAAATCATGCGTTATAGGACGCTGACTTTTAAATTCATTGTCTAAAGCTATTGCTATGGCTTTGGCCTCAAAGTTCCCAATAACAATTGGTAGTCTTCGCCTGCCTTGTAATTCTCCAAGTACTAGGGCGAATGCACCAGATTGAGTTTGACTGTTAGATAGTCCAACTATATCTAGTTGAATTAGCTTCATTAATTAGATGATTTGAATTGTTTTATTTCTTCAATAAGTCGTGGTACAACCTCAAAAGCATCGCCAACAATTCCGTAATCGGCAGCCTTGAAAAAAGGTGCTTCAGGATCGGTATTTATGGCCACCATTACTTTGGATGAATTTACACCAGCAAGGTGTTGAATAGCACCAGAAATACCAACGGCTATGTAAAGATTTGGAGCTATTGCCTTACCAGTTTGCCCAACGTGTTCGCTATGTGGTCGCCATCCGATATCAGACACAGGCTTAGAACATGCTGTTCCAGCACTTAATAAATCGGCAAGTTCTTCAATCATTCCCCAATTGTCAGGACCTTTCAATCCTCTGCCCGCAGAAATAACAATCTCGGCTTCCGCTAGGCTAATCTTTCCACTTGCTTTTTCAACATTGATGGATGATACGTTAGTGTTTTCTACTTGGCAATCGGTTGTTACAAAGTCGCAGGAGTCATTATTGTTCTGCATAATGTTATAGGCATTAGGGGACAGGGCAATAACTGTTTTGTCGGCATGGCTTTGAGCCATTTCAAACGCTTTTCCTGAAAAGGACTTTTTCTTTACCAACAAAGGACTCGATTCAGATGGTACATCAACGGTATTACTGATAAAAGAAGCATCCATTTTTACGGCAACTCTTGGGCCAATGGTTTTTCCAGTATTGGTGTTTGATAGGATAACTAAATTAGCTCCTTCTGAATCAGCGATTTCTGCCAATGCAGATGAAAGCCCTTTGTTGTCGCAGGCATCAAATTGATTAGTAATACTGACAACTTTATCAGCACCATAATTGGCTAGTACTTTAACGTCATCTGAAATTTCTCCAATGGTTATGGCCACGCATTTGGTGTCCATTTTTTTTGCCACATCATGGGCATATGTTAGTATTTCAAATGTTCCTTTTTTAAATGTGCCGTTCCAACTTTCGGCAAAAACTACTACAGACATACTTATATTACTTTAGCTTCTTTATGAAGTAAGGTTACTAATTCTTTTTCTTGACCTGCTTCAACCATTTTACAGGCTTGTTTAGCGGCGGGTTTTTCAAAGGATACTGAAGAACTTTTACCAGAACTACTGCTACATTCTACTACGGCTAAGGGTTTTGTTCTAGCAGTCATGATGCCACGCATGTTCGGGATGAGTAAATCAGACTCTTCCACTAAACCTTTTTGTCCTCCAATTACTAGTGGAAGACTAGAACTTACAAATTCTTTACCACCTTCAATCTCTCTTTCCATCTTAGCTTCAGTACCTTCGATTGTTAATCCAGTACAAGCGTTTACAAATGGCAGGTCTAATAGTTCTGCAATCATAGCGGGTACAGCTCCACCATTATAGTCTATGGATTCTCTACCTAATATAATGAGGTCAAAATTATTTTCAGAAATGACTTTAGACAGTTCTTTAGCAACCAAAAAACTATCCGTAGGAGCGCCATCAATTCTTATAGCCTCATCAGCACCAATCGCAAGGGCTTTACGTAGAGTTGGCTCACTTGTGCTTTCGCCAAAATTAACAACTGTGACTTTGCCGCCGTGCTGCTCTCTAAGTTTTATTGCTTTAGTTAGTCCAAACTCGTCATAAGGATTGATAATAAACTGTACTCCATCAGTTAAAAATGAGGTGGAATCACTAGTGAATTCAATCTTAGAAGTTGTGTCTGGGACGTTACTTATACATACCAGTATATTCATTGTTAAAATAGTGTTAGTTATGAATCAACAAAAGTAAGATTTTTAAGTAATTATTGAGCACGAATCACACTTTAGTATCAACAAGATTTTAATAGTAATTTTCTCGCTTTGGTAATTTGTAAAAAATGTTATTTTTGCAGTCCCTAAATATAGTAGGAATACAATGAGAGAAGTACAATTTCGAGAGGCTATTTGTGAAGCCATGAGTGAAGAAATGCGTCGAGACGCTAACATTTACCTGATGGGTGAAGAGGTAGCTGAGTATAATGGCGCATACAAAGCATCTAAAGGAATGCTAGATGAATTCGGTGAAAAACGTGTTGTCGACACCCCAATTTCAGAACTTGGTTTTGCAGGTATTGGTGTAGGTTCGGCCATGAATGGTCTTCGACCAATAATCGAGTTTATGACCTTTAACTTTTCATTAGTAGCTATTGACCAAATTATCAGTAATGCTGCTAAAATGAGACAAATGTCTGGAGGTCAGTTTCCTATTCCAATGGTTTTTAGAGGACCAACAGGTTCTGCTGGTCAGCTTGGAGCTACACACTCACAAGCTTTCGAAAGTTGGTTTGCCAATTGTCCTGGACTAAAAGTTGTAGTGCCATCTAACCCATACGATGCAAAAGGATTATTGAAATCCGCTATTAGAGATAATGACCCAGTAATTTTTATGGAGTCAGAGCAGATGTATGGTGACAAAGGAGAAATTCCTGAAGGCGAATACTTATTGCCTCTAGGAGTAGCCGAAATCAAACGAAAAGGTACTGATGTTACTATTGTATCTTTTGGAAAGATTATAAAAGAAGCTTATAAAGCTGCTGATGAATTGGCTGAGCAAGGCATAGAGGCTGAAGTCATTGATTTAAGAACTGTAAGACCGATTGATTACGATACCATATTAGAGTCGGTGAAAAAGACAAATAGATTAGTGGTATTGGAAGAGGCGTGGCCACTAGGTTCTATCGCCACTGAAATATCATACAGAGTGCAAAAGGATGTTTTTGATTACCTCGACGCACCAATAAAACGAGTAACGTGTTTGGATACTCCAATGGCTTATGCACCTACACTTGTAGAGGCCTTTTTACCAAATAAAGACAAGCTGATAGAAGCCGTCAAAGAAGTTACTTACACTAAGAATTAAACTAACCTAAATTAACTAAAATTTCAAAATATGAAAATGATTGTAGATTATCTTCCGTTGTTCGGTGTGCTAGCATTAGGCTATGTATTCTGGAAGAATGCTTGGGTTTCTAAGCAAGAGGAAGGAACTGAAAAAATGTCGAGAATTGCTAAGAATATTGCCGATGGTGCAATGTCCTTTTTGAAGGCTGAGTACAGAGTATTATCTGTATTTGTTTTAGCAGTGGCAGTACTTCTCTACTTTAAAGGAAGTAGTGAGGTGGGATCAAACGGAATGGTAGCAGTATCATTTATCGTTGGCGCTATCTGTTCGGCACTTGCTGGGTTCATTGGTATGCGTGTAGCAACAAAAGCTAACGTAAGAACAACGAATGCTGCAAGAACATCTTTAGGGGCTGCTTTAGAGGTTGCTTTTGCTGGTGGAGCTGTAATGGGACTTGGTGTTGTTGGTTTAGGTGTACTTGGATTGAGTTCTTTATTTATGATATACAGTGGTCAAGGCTGGGAAATAGGAGAGGTACTTAATGTTCTTTCTGGATTCTCTCTTGGTGCTTCATCAATTGCACTATTTGCACGTGTTGGTGGTGGTATTTACACTAAAGCTGCCGATGTTGGTGCTGACTTAGTAGGAAAGGTTGAAGCTGGTATTCCAGAAGATCACCCACTAAACCCTGCTACTATTGCTGATAACGTTGGTGATAACGTAGGTGATGTTGCTGGTATGGGTGCTGACTTATTCGAATCGTACGTAGGTTCTATTATTGGTACAATGGTATTGGGTGCGGCTTATGCTACATTGCCAGAATTCCAAGCTCAATTTGATGGTTTGGGAGCCGTTTATTTACCATTAGCACTAGCTGCAGTAGGTATCATAATGTCTATTATCGGTACATTCTTTGTTAAGGTAAAAGATGGTGGTTCTCCACACGCGGCACTTAATATTGGTGAATTTGGTTCAGCAGGATTAATGTTAATTGCTTCATATTTTATCATTAACGATATGCTTCCTGAAAGTTGGGTTGAGTCAGGTGTTCAGTACACTTCAATGGGTGTGTTTTGGGCAACTATTGCTGGTTTAGTAGCTGGTTTAGCAGTTGGTAAAGTAACGGAGTATTACACAGGAACAGGAACGAAGCCTGTTAATTCTATTGTTGAGCAGTCAGAAACTGGTTCAGCAACAAATATTATTGCTGGTTTAGGAGTAGGAATGATGTCAACGGCTATTCCAATTATCCTTATTGCTGCAGCGATATTAGTTTCTCACAAATTTGCTGGATTATACGGTATTGCAATTGCTGCAGTAGGTATGTTAGCCAACACAGGTATTCAATTAGCTGTAGATGCTTACGGACCAATTTCTGATAATGCAGGAGGTATTGCAGAGATGGCTGAATTAGAACCAGAAGTAAGAGAAAGAACAGATAAATTAGATGCTGTAGGAAACACTACTGCAGCAATTGGTAAAGGGTTTGCTATTGCTTCAGCTGCACTAACGGCACTAGCTTTATTTGCGGCCTTTATGAAAACAGCAAAAATTACATCTATTGACGTTTCTAAGCCAGATATCATGGCTGGTCTATTAATTGGTGGAATGTTACCGTTTGTGTTCTCTGCATTATCGATGAATGCTGTAGGCCGCGCCGCAATGGCAATGATTGAAGAAGTAAGAAGACAGTTTAGAGATATCCCTGCTTTGAAAGCTGCTTTGGAAGTAATGCGTAAAAACAATTCAGATATGTCTAAAGCATCTGCAGCTGACCGAAAAATATTCGATGCTGCTGATGGTGTTGCGGAATACGATAAATGTGTAGAAATTTCTACACAAGCATCAATTAGAGAAATGGTATTGCCTGGCTTATTAGCTATCATAGTTCCTGTATTAGTTGGCTTCGGCGGCAAATGGTTTGGAATAGGTGGTGCAGAAATGTTAGGTGGTCTTTTGGCAGGTGTTACTACTTGTGGTGTACTTATGGCAATCTTCCAGTCTAACGCTGGTGGTGCTTGGGATAATGCTAAGAAGATGATTGAAGAGCAAGGCAAGAAAGGAACTGATGCTCACAAAGCAGCTGTTGTAGGTGATACAGTAGGTGATCCATTCAAAGATACTTCAGGTCCATCTCTTAACATTTTATTGAAATTGATGTCTGTTGTAGCTTTAGTTATAGCTCCTTCATTAGTTCCTGTAAATGCTAGTGAAAGCACTTCTGAAATGCCAGTAAAAACAGAAATGGTAACGGAATCTAGAGATGTTACCAAAGGTGTTGTATCCTTTACTGTTGGTGATGAAAGAGAGAAAATTAACGTGAGAGCATATTTCAAAAAAAACGACAAAGGTTTCGGAGTTGGTTTTAAAGCCATGGATATAGGTTCTAAAACTTCTAAAAATCCTATTTTGTCTTCTAGAATGTTGGCTTTTAACTCTACAAGTGTTGAAAAGTCAGTAAATGGAATATTTGTTGCCAAAGGAGAGCTTATGTATGAGTCTGGTAGTATGCCAGTAACCTTTGAATTCAAAACCGATGATATGATTATAGGAGAAATTAAAATAAAATAGCACCAAACTATTTCAAATAAAAAAACCCAGCTGATGCTGGGTTTTTTTATGTCTATTTTTTTTAATTTAATTAGAAAAGTCCATTTATTTCAGCGTCAATTTTATCGATAATGAAACCCAAATCTTCTTTGTTCTGTTGGAAGTCAAGGTTGTCCACTTCAATAATTAAAAGCTTGCCATGCGTGTAGGAAGATATCCATGCTTCATACCTCTCGTTAAGACGCGATAGGTAATCTATTCTAATAGAGTTTTCGTAATCTCTTCCTCTCTTCTGAATTTGTTCTACCAAATTAGGAACAGAAGAGCGTAAGTAAATGAGTAAATCAGGACTAGGAATAAACGTATTCATTAGCTTGAACAGGTTTTTATAGTTTTCAAAATCTCTAGTACTCATCAAACCCATAGCATGTAGGTTAGGTGCAAAAATAAATGCATCTTCATACATTGTACGGTCTTGAATAACATCCTTATCTCCGTTATGTATTTTTTGTACTTGAGCAAACCTACTATTCAAAAAGTAAATTTGAAGATTGAAGGACCAGCGTTGCATGTCCTTATAAAAGTCGTTTAAATATGGATTGTCATCAACGTCTTCGTACTGTGCCTCCCAACTATAATGTTTTGATAAAAGAGTTGTTAAGGTGGTTTTACCAGAGCCGATGTTTCCAGCTATTGCTATGTGCATTTCAATAAAATTTAGCCACTAATTTAATAGGAATTATTCTGATTTCATAGTTTCCATCAAATTAAAAATCGATTCGATGTGATTACGGTGATTAGCAAGTCTTGGCACTTTAAATTGACGCCCTAATTTTCCTTGTGATTTCATCCATTTGTAGAAAAAACCTTTTTGCACAAAATGAACAATAGGCATTACTAATGCCATATCTTTATTTCTTTTTGAAGCATAATCTGAATTTATTTCTTTGAGTGCATTGTCAAGTTCAGAGGTGAACTTCTCTTTGCTTTCAGGAGCTATGATAAATTCGAATACCCATTCGTGCGCTCCCTTTTCGCCCTCTTTCATAAACTTTGGTGCTGCACTATATTCATTGACTTCAGCATTGTTATTTTGACAGGCTTTCTTTATGGCTTGTTCAGCATTAGCCATTATGAGTTCTTCGCCAAATGCATTAATAAACTGATTTATTCGTCCACTAATGATAAAGCGATAGGGTTTTACTGAGGTAAATTGTATGGTGTCGCCGATAAGGTACCGCCAAAGCCCTGAATTTGTAGAAATGACTAATGCGTAATTAACTCCCATTTCTACATCCCATATGCCAATGGCTTCTCGTTCACTTAATTTATCTGTCGGAATGAATTCATAGAAAATACCATAATCTAACATGAGTAACATGTCATTAGTATTCTTTTGATCTTGAATACCGAAAAATCCTTCTGAAGCGTTATAGGTTTCTAAGTAATTTGCTCCATTTGGAATGAGAGTGTCGAACTGACTTTTATAAGGTGTAAATTTTACTCCGCCATGCATATATAATTCGAGGTTGGGCCAAACTTCACTGATATTGTCTGCACCAGTTTTTTCTAAAATTTTATGAAATAAAACAATCATCCAAGATGGAACGCCAGAAATATTGGTGACATCTTCTTGTGAGGTAATGACAGCCATCTGATCGATTTTCTTTTCAAAATCATTCATTAAGCGAATTTCTTTATTTGGAGTTTGGTGCACGTTCACCCAAAAAGGTAAGTTCTCCACTATAATTGCGGATAAATCCCCTTCTTTTTTTTGCTCGCTTAAGGAAGGTTCATGACTGCCACCCATTATCACACTTTTGCCGTTAAATACTTGCGTTTCAGGAAAGTTGTCGCAGTATATTGTTAGCATATCCTTTCCGCCTTTGAAGTGGCAATCGTACAGGGATTCTTTTGTTACTGGAATATATTTGCTGGCACTGCCACTAGTCCCAGATGATTTTGCAAACCATTTGCTTTCGCTAGGCCATAAAATATTTTCTTCACCTTTTCTTAAGCGGTTGATAAAGGGGCTAAGTTCATTATAATCAGAGATAGGGACTCTTCTTCTGAATTCTTCATAGGATTGTATCTCATTAAACTTATACAGCTTACCCCATTCGGTATTTTTAGCCGTGTCCAAGAGAGATTCTAGCCATTCTTGCTGAACTTCATGAGGGTAATTTCTGAACAAATCGATTTGATGAATTCGTTTTCTCATTACCCATGACATTAGTGAATTCTTTAAAGAAAAAATCATATCTTGGTTAAAGTATTGAGGCATAAAAATAATATTTTGAAATGAAAATAACAGGTGGATTATTAAAAATGAAGGCGGAGCTTAAGGCACCTATACATTACCATTTACCTATTGGTAGTGAACTGATTGATGTGAATTCATTGATTAATAAACGTATTCGTCTGACTTATGAAAATGATATTTTTTGCATTAACTGTGGGGCAAAAACATATAAATCATTCAATCAAGGTATGTGTTATCCATGTTTTCAAAGTTCGCCTTTAGCCTCAGAGTGTATTATTCATCCAGAAAGGTGTCAAGCTCACTTAGGTATCGGTAGGGATATGGAATGGGAAACCAAATACCATTTAACTCCGCAAATCGTATACTTGGCTTTAACGGCAAACGCTAAGGTTGGTATTACTAGAAAACCCCAAATCCCCACTAGATGGATTGATCAAGGTGCTGTTCAAACGATAGTATTAGCAGAAGCTCCAAACAGATACCTTGCAGGTATGATAGAAGTATCGCTTAAAGCCTTCATTGCTGATAAAACCCATTGGCAAAAGATGTTGAAGAATCAAATTAACCCTGATGTTAACCTTTTGGAACTTAAAAAAGAAATGACTCAAAATCTATCGCCTGAATTAAGAAAGTATGTGGTTGATTCAGAATTACAGGATTTAAGTTACCCTGTTCTTGAATACCCCGAAAAGGTTAAAAGTTTAAGTTTTGATAAACTTCCTGTTGTTGAAGGGGTCCTTACTGGCATAAAAGGACAATATTTAATGTTTGATTACCTGAATGTTCTGAATGTAAGAAAACATCAAGGTTATGTGGTTAGCTTAGAATATTAGAACTCTAATTCTTGACCATCCTTTAGATTAAACCTCTTTCTGATAAGTCCGATAACTAAATACAGTATAGGAGTGTCAATCATTGCCATAATCACCTTGAATAGAAAGCCGTTAATTAGTAATAGCCAGAACTTATCCCAAGCGATACTTCCACTTAAACACAAGAGTATCAAAATAGTAGCTGTATCAACTAGTTGAGAAGTGAAAGTGGAGGCGTTGTTTCTTAACCATAAATATTTTCCTTTAGTTAGTTTTTTCCAAAAATGAAAAACACGTATATCTATAAACTGTGCTAGTAAATAGGCAAGCATAGAAGCACCCACGGCTATGCCAGTTAGTCCGAAGACACTGCTAAAAACATCATTGTCAATGGGTGACCATTCTGTTGCTTGAGTGGCGTTAGCTACCATAATAATAGCAAGAACAAAAAGACTTGAAAATAAACCAGCTAAAACTACTTTATTGGCTTTTTTTCTACCATATATTTCTGAAATAATATCGGTTACTAGAAAGGTTATGGGATAGGGTAAAATCCCCACAGAAATTTCAAAAGTGTACAAGCCAAATGGCGACCAGCTAAAGAACTTCTGAAAAATCAGATTGCAACTTACCAAGGCAGCAATAAATACACCACTAAGTATAAGGAAAAGTGTGTGTGCTTGCTCTCTCACAAAAGCAAATCTAATTAATAAATCTCAAACTGCATTGGCATACGCATTTGCATATTTTCCATTTGCATTACCTCATTTAATTGTTGGTAATACTCATATGATTCGCCTAATTCGTTCTTTACTAACTTTGTTGTTACCTGTCCGCCTAAGTTTTCAATAATTTCCTCAAATGGATTTTTAAGCTTTGGTAAGTTTTTGATTCTGTAACTTTCTAAATCCGCCATTTCTGCTGCTATGTCAATAGCATCTTCTAATCCTCCAAGTACGTCTACAAGACCTAATTCTTTAGCATCTTCACCAGTCCATACTCTACCTTGACCAATGGAGTCAACAGCTGATTTTGTCATATTTCGTCCTTCAGAAACATTTGTAATAAAGGTGTCGTAAATTCTTTTCACTTGATTTTGGATAATATCTCTTTCATTAGTTGTTAAAGCTCTAGTCAGTGAGCCTAAGTCAGCATATGAATTCGTTTTTACTCGGTCAGTAGTAATGCCAAGTTTGTTTTCCATCATATTCTCAAGGTTGAACAACATACCAAAAACACCAATTGAACCAGTGATAGTTGTGGGGCTAGCAACTATAGTATCGGCTTTGCAAGAAATATAATAACCACCTGAGGCAGCAACATCTCCCATAGATACCACAACTGGCTTAGTTGCTTTTGCTAATTCCATCTCCCTCAAAATAGTTTCGGATGCTAAAGCACTTCCACCAGGTGAGTTAACTCTTAACACTATAGCTTTTACTTTTTCGTCTTCTCTTGCTTCTTTAATTGCTTTTGAAGTAGTAACAGATCCAATACTTAAATTGTCACCTTCTCCGCTACTTATATCTCCTTGAGCATAAATAACTGCAATTTTATCTTTTGAATATTTCTTTTTGCCTGATTTAACGCTTACTTCAGAATATTCTCTAAGAGATATTTTATTGACCTTAGCATCTTTTTCTATTTCTAATTTTTGTCTTAGGGTATCTCTAACTTGATCCTCAAACAGTAAAGCATCAGCTAGTCCATAGTCAACAGCGTCTTTAGGTGATTGAACAGATAGGTTTTCTGCAAGGGCGTTTAATTCATCTTCAGAAATGTTTTTTGCTTTTGAAATCCCCATTTTCATATTATTCCAAATAGAGGTAAGGAAGCGATTGACTTGCTCTCTGTTTTCATCACTCATTTTTTCAAGGATAAACGGCTCAATAGCACTTTTAAATTTACCATGTCTGATTATTTGAGGTTCAACTTCTAACTTTTCCAATGCTCCTTTGAAAAACATACCTTCATATGATAACCCTTTTAATTCCACCACACCTTCTGGATGTAAATAAATTTCATCTGCTATTGATGACAGGTAATAGCTTTTTTGAGAATACACCTCGCTATATGCGATAATAAATTTGTCGGTTGAATCTTTAAATTCTTGAAGTTTATTTCTGATTTCTTCAGTTGTTGCAGAACTCGTCTGAGGCATTTCTATATTTAAATATATACCTCTGATTCTATCATCATGCTTTGCTTTTTCAATGGATTTTAGAATTTTATTTAATCCGAAAGTATTTTCTTCATTGAGTATTGAACTGATATCAAAATCAAATTCAGAGCCTCTGTCAACTATTTGTTCATTCAAATTAATTTCGAGAATACTTTTGTCCTTTACTACAACTTCCTTTTCTGAACTTGAAGACGATACACCGATGACTACAATAATTAAGACAATAAGAAAAAATGAAATGATGGTAACGAATACTGATTTTAAAACGCTTTTCAGGAATTTTAGCATAGCTGTGAGATTTTGATTAATTAATTCAATCCAAAGTTACATTTTTTTAGAATATTTGTAGGCTTAATTCTGTAACCTTAATTAAATTAGTCGAATGAATTATGTTTATCTGTTATTGGGTAGTAATTTAGGAGACTCAAAATCCTTAATTGATAAAGCTGCTGACTTGATATTCAAAAATTTGGGGGAGTTAATTAAAGAATCCTCCTTTTACGAATCACCTCCTTGGGGGTTTAGTCACGATAATTCCTTTTTAAATAAAGTGTTATTTATCAAAACAGATTTTGAAGCGAAACGGCTTTTAGATGAATGTCAATTCATTGAGAAAGGATTGGGGCGAGTACGATCAAATTCTGAAGAATATCAGGCTCGAGAAATTGACGTGGATATATTGTTTTATAATGATGATATCATAGAGTCAGAGGAGTTGACTGTTCCGCATCCCAGAATTAAGGAAAGACGTTTTACACTTTTACCAATGTGTGAAATAGCAGAAGGTTTTGTTCATCCTGTTATGAAGTTGACCTTGGCAGATTTGTTGAAGGAATGTAAAGATTATTCAAAAGTAGTAAAGGTATGAGTTATCAGTTCATTGCTGTAGAAGGAAATATTGGAGTAGGTAAAACAACCTTTTCAAATATGCTGTCTGAAAAGTTAGGCTGTAAGCTCATACTTGAAGAATTTGCTGACAATCCATTTCTTCCAAAATTTTATAAAAATCCGGAGAGGTATGCCTTTTCATTGGAGTTGTTTTTTATGGCAGAACGCTATAGACAACTGGGTGAGGTCAGAGATCAGGACTTGTTTTCAAAAGGTCTAGTTTCAGATTATTTTTTCGTTAAGTCTAAATTATTTGCAAAAAACAACCTGTCAGATGATGAGTTATTATTGTTTAATAGGCTTTCTGATATCGCTCTCAATAACTTGCCAAAGCCAGATTTAATTCTGTATCTACATTCTGATGTAAGTCGATTGCAGCAAAACATTCATAAAAGAGGAAGAGATTATGAGCAAGACATTTCCGACAACTATCTATTAGATATTCAGAATAAATACTTTGATTTCTTTAAAAAGCAAACTGATTATCCTGTTCTTATTGTTGATGTATCAGATAAAGATTTTGTAACTGACACCTCTACTTTTGATAAGCTTATAAAGCTTACAGAACAGTACTATGAAAAAGGAATTCATAGAATTATTATATAAAAAAAAGCCCGTGAAAACGGGCTTTTTTAAATTTCTGAAATTTATTTTATTACTTGACTAAAGATTGAAATTCTAAATTGTCTTTCAGTTTGATGAATTCAACGTCTTTAGCAGCTTCCTTTGAAAGGTTAGCATCAAGGCTTATTGCTTGACTTAAATTTTGAACTGCGTTATCAAAATTCCCTGAACGTGTACTTGAAATAGCATTTAAATAGTAGCCGTCAGCTGTTTTATCAATTGTAGTAGCATTATTTCCATTTAGGATTTGAGCAAGTGTAGCATTGTAGCCATTACCTTTAAGTTTACTACTAGCAGAGTTATAATCACCCATTT
>Ga0233432_10001590_pt1 | contig 21849 bp, 50 predicted proteins | sample SI_122_August201_6_FD_179870 | JGI IMG/M metagenome (GOLD analysis project Ga0233432, IMG submission 179870) | Seawater microbial communities from Saanich Inlet, British Columbia, Canada - SI_122_August2016_10_MG | ecosystem: Environmental > Aquatic > Marine > Inlet | place: Canada: British... | reverse complement strand
TTTCCGCGATTTCTTTACATACATATTGAGGAACAAATGTTACATCATTTTTTGTATCATATAAATCATTAGAATATATATCCTTCCATATAGGTTGGTCTTTTAAATTATAACCCAATCTTTCAATAAAAGACATTTTCATATATGGCACCGCAGAGAATAGCGAACCATTTGCGTTATTATAATAAAAACTCCAAGCCCTCATTCGCTGAAAAGCGTCCACAGGCAAAAGAAAAATATTCTTTTTATTTTTTAAACTTCTAGCTTTACTCCAATTAGGTATTTGAGAGCCAATTCCAGAAACCCAATGAGTAATTCTTCCGCCAGTATAATCCGCCAAATCAGGAACATGCTTGAGACCCCTAACGACCCAATCATTAATTCTGCATACGTTAGGAAAAGAATCTATAATTTGACCTTTTTTCTTATCTAATAAAGAAGAAGAGTTTCCTACAATAATAATATCTCTACCAATTGGTCGATTTGTATACATTGCGTTCATCTCTTTTCCAGCTTTTCTAAAAAAATCATGACTTTCTCCGAACTTTACTCTGGCTTCATTTTCTAATTCTATACTTAAATCCTCCATAAAACAATAATAACAAAAATAATAATAAAAATCAAGCAAAAAAAACTTAAGTGTGAAAAATATAAACTATAATGTCCCGCGATTGTGTCAATGTGTCGCGATAAATTACAAAAACCCACATTAATCAACTAAAAAAACTGGCACAAGTAATGCAATAATATATATATATGAAATATTCACTAATTAATAATGGTCTTGGAAGCTCATGGCTGTCCGATTTTTTTGATGTTAACGTTAATTCTCTAGATAAAGAAAGATTTAATAACTTTTCTTCCTGTTCTAATATAGAGGAGTTGGAGAACAGCTACTCTATTACTCTGGAAGTTCCTGGAATGACAAAAAAAGATATTAAGATAACTATAGATAATAAAATATTAAAAATAAAAGGGTTAAAAAAGATTAACAATAAAATGAATTCTACGATTAATAAAGAATTTGCCGCAAACATCGATATTGATTCAAAAGCTTCTTCAGCGAGAGTAGAAAATGGAATGCTTACTATTAACCTTGCAAAAGCAAGAAGCGCAAGCAATGAAATTAAAATCGAATAGGCTTCCTATTTTTTTCGGTCAAAAGGATTATAAATAATTAAAAGCTAGCTTTATATTGAAGAAAACCACCCCCCCAAACATTTTCAGAAAGTCAATATGATTTTTTCTAGAAAATGGGGGGGGTGTTTAGAAGGTGGAGGATATGCTTAAATTAGTGCTTAAAGTTACTGCAAACCAATCTGTTGGGTCAACTTCGTTCCCGTCTAACATCGGGGCAAAATTGTTTTGGTGGAAATTCATTCCCGTTATGCCGTTGACTCGTTCTCTTGTGGTCGGAGTGTTCCAACCTGCAAGCGTTGCCATAACTAGTCCCGAAGGGTCACGCTTGACAATTTCGTTGCCATGAAGAAAAACGCTTGTGCCGTCTGTTCTTGTGTTGCCAACTTTTAAGGATATACCTTTTTCAAAGGCTTGCTTAATTTTTTGTGTTACTTGTCTCATAATTTTTACTTTCTGTTAACGATTGACATTTTGATTCCAACTTTTAGTTGGTCGTCTTGTATCTTGTGAGCAATGCGAAGAGCGTTTGCCCTCGACTTAGCGTTATCAATTACCTTTCCGAAAAGCGAAATGTTAAGCCATTCTGAAAAGTTTCTGTTTGTTTCAATCTTAATCATATGTATAATCTAGTGCAGTTTTGTTGTAAAGTCAAGCTTTTTTATAAGTTTTTTTTCGATTACTTTGCTGCTTCTAAGATCATGTCGTAAGTCCAAACATGACCCCCGACATCCTCCCAAAGATCAAAAGCCTCTGACATTGGGCTTGCTTGGATACGCTCAAGACCATTGTCTTGAATGAATTGCTCTACTTTCTTAATCATATATACAATATAGCATACCCATTCGCTAATTGCAAGAAAAAAATGATCTAATTAGGTAAATAGTTTGTTTTTTTTAGTACTTAAACGGTTGGACATCAAAGAGTTACGTCGAATCGCCCCGCGATTTTCGTGCCAATCGCGTAAGTAGCTGATTGCTAGCGGTTTACCTTAGGAATTGCAGAATAGATCATAAAACATGATCCAAAACACTGCAACCCATGGTAAGAATAGTAATATATCCCAAGTCATGCGTCTAATTCAAAAATTCCTTCTTGTATCTCTGTTAACCTTTCTGAGTTTGCAAGCACACAATCAATCGAAACAATTTGATCATTTTTCTTCGGCTGATAATAATCTGAATCCTTCCTTATGATAATTGTTCTTCTATCTATAGATGTAATAACAAAAGGGTTATCAGCTTGCATCTGTTTAAGACTTTTCATTTATGGCTAAAATTTTACCTTCGTTGAGAACAAATCTTTGCTTGTTTTTCCTTGCAAGATCTTTTGCGATCTGAAGTGCCTTAGCTTGGCAAGTAGCTTGATCGACAACTTTGCCAAAAACGCTCACATTTAGCCAATTACAAAAGTTCGGGTGTACGCTAATTTTTATCATACTATGATTGTATCAGTTCTGCTATCAAAGCACAAGCAAAAAGAAGTCCTGTGCCAAATGCCCCCACACAGATGTAGGGGACGACTATGTCGATAAAGTTTATAATGTGTTTTTTCATAATACTAAACTAATATAATAAGCAAAAAAGGTCAAGCGTAAACAGCAGTTTTCCTTAATTGCTTTTGTTGTAAATCTGCAATCTTTTGCTCAACATCTCTTCTTACAACATCAAGTTGAACGGCTTGGCTTTTTCTACCTTCCTTAAGTGCGATAATATGGCGTGAATTTAATGCTCGTAATGTCGAGGCGAGTGTGTGGATTTTTTGTTCTAACATAAGATAATAGTAATAGGCTTAAGCTTAAAAGTCAAGTGTTTACTCAAATAAATACTGCTCAAAAGAGAGATCTTTCTCAAGCCTCTTTAATCTGTCGTACTCCCATTGTAATTGCATATCTACATAGGAAGCTCCCATTTGATTGCTCTTGCTATCTCTAAGAGCTTTCCAATCTGCAATGCGTTGATGTGTGCGAATAATCTTTTCTTTAGTTGTAATCATATATAGAATATAGTTCAATTATCTCTAAAAGTCAAGCATCTAAAGCAATAAAAGTGAAAATAGTTACTTTTTTTTAAGAGTTAAGTTGTTGAGTATCAAAGAGTTACCTAGAATCGCCCCGCGATTTTCGTGCCACTTTCACAAGCAGCTTATCGCCAATGATTTATGAGGCTGAAAAAAGCCCGTAACGGCGGGATCCATCTCCCGACTTAACTCTGCGACGATAAAGCTTTTCGGCTTCACGCTTACGCATAGCAATACTTTCAACTTTCCAAACGGCTCCCGCTTGGTTGAGGATTGATTTTAGTATGAACATAATTTTTTCCTTGGTTAGTGTTTAGGATTCGAAAACCTCAAGAAGAGAACTGCTAACATTCTCCATATCAACTAGGTTTTCATCATTGTCGAAATCGTCTTCATCTTTGTCATTCTCGACTGCGTCAAGCGAAACGAATTCTTCCTCAATGTCTTCTTGTTTGGCTTCAGTTAAACCATGCTCTACAACGAGCTTTTCCGATAGAAGGTCGGCAAGTAAATCTTCAAACTTTGAAGAGACTTTTTTGTTGGAGCTTCCAACGGCATTAGCAATAAGTTTTAGTCTTTGTGTTTCTGTCATAATAGTATTCAATCAAATAAATGGGGTTTTGTCAAGCCTAAGCGTAAATAAATCAGTTTTTTTTCAAAGTAATTCTAAGCGAAATTCGTTAATCTGATCTCTATGAATTTCCAAAAGCTCGCGTTCTTCGCTTCCCTCTTTTGATTCAAGCAAGGCAATACGGGTAAGGGTAAATTCTTCGTTAAGCTCTTCAAGACTTAAGCAAGAAAGAACGAATTCAGAAGTAGGAGAGAGGAATTGTGGAAATGTTTTAAGCATAATTTTTATAGTGTTAATTGTTATAATGTTATATATAGAATGTATCAGATAGATAATGAAATTGCAAGCAAAATCGCATCAAATTAAGAAAAAAATGGATGAAGTTTAACATCCTCAAAACGAATGCCGACTTCTCGGTTTGTTCTGTATGGGCGAACGAGGGCAATTTTGCCAAGCTCAGGATGATTGAAAGTTCCTTTGAACTGAAGAACTTTGTTGTCGCGAGAGATCAGAACATCTCCTTTTTTATACTTAGTAGTGTTAATCATATACCTACAAGGTAACACATGAATGAGCTAATTGCAAGAAAAAAGTGATAAAGTTATTCACAAAATAGCATTTTTTTAAGCTTAAAGTTGGCATGAAATCGGCCCGCGATTTTCGTGCCACTTTTGCAAGTTTCTATTCGTCCATTAGCCATTCGTCAAGGGCGTAGGTATCAAGGTCTTCATCCTTGTAGCTTGCTCCATCAGGTGTACTAAGTGTACCAAGTTGCTCAAGGCTATTGGCAAAATCTTTGTAATGAACAAATCTTCTAGACATTTTATAAAGTCCTTCGTCGTTACCTAGCCAAAGGGCGACATTCCAAGTTGCCCAATTCTTCCATCCGTTATATGTAGTAGTGTTTTGCATAATTGTATTCTCTCAGTTTTTAGGGTTTTTGTCAAGCAACTAAGTTAAAATAATCTTTGTAGCCGATATATGCTTGAAGGTTTTTTACTCTGCCCATTGCACGAATCCCAATGACTCCCGAACGAGAACGATTCACTCTACCAACCCCTTGCTCAAATTGATTGCGATCATATGAGCCATCCTTAGATGATCCGTTGGATACAGGATCAAGGCTATTGACTAGCTTTTTGGTTAAGTTACCGAAGTAGCAACTGCTTGGCTTGATTATCTTGATAGAAAAATGCTCTAAAATTTTCTTGCCTTTTTCCTTGGAATATACAGCAGTAACTTGTACCATGCCTGTTTTAGTCCAAGCATCGTGCTGTTGTCTTGCAGTACCCAAGCCTATAGAACTGCCCTTGGCAACCGACTTAATTGACCAAGGAAGTTTATATGCCTTGGGAATGATTGGGTTACGAGCGACAACCTCTTGAGGTACATCGAAGGGTTGACCCCATTTTGAAGTACCACCAAGTCGGTGATCTCTATATGGAGAACCATCTTCCTCGGTAAATCCGAACGCAAGAATAATAAAGTCTTCAAAACTATAGCCATGACTATTCTTGGCATTAGTTCTTTGTGGGTTAAGAGATTTTTGAATAAGTTTTGTATCAATTTTTTCTTTCAGCATATGTATATCCTAGTTTAAATATTCTTTCCTGTCAACTACCAATTTATAAATTCTTTACAGATTAGCATAAAAAGTGTGCAAATAATTAATGCTCCAACCATGTTAGGAATATAGTTGGGTTTCTAACTCTTTCCTTGCTTGTGCCTTAGCTAGAAAAGAAGCAAGGTTAATCTGAGATTCCTTTATAAGTTCGTTTACTTGTGAATCTGATTGATAGCAAAGTACATCTTGGTATGCTCCAAGCCTAATCATATCCCCTTGTCTGAACATTGCAACTTCGTACGATGAATTATCCTTAATGACTGAAAGAAATATGCCATTAGGCAGTTCCTTAGAAGCATTAGTGAGTGAAGGCAGATGCGGATGAGGCGTGAATTTGAGTTCTTGTAATGTAATCATGACTTTATAATGACGCATTTCTAGATAAACGCAAGAAAAAAATGATGCAATTAGAAAAAAAGTTTTTGGCACGAAAATCGCGGGCCGAAATAGAATAGTGCAATAAAATAGTTGAAAGGTAATTGAAAAAAAGTTTGCATTTTGTTAACTTGTGTGTTACATTGTATATATAAGATTAAGAAAGATAAACTACTACAATAATAAAATAATATGAATTCAACATCAATAAAATTCCGTATCAGAGAAACTGAAACAGACATTCGTAACGCCACCGATTCCTTAGAAATCGCTCGATTAGAGAAAGATCTTAAAGAGTGGAAACTTCACTTGCACAATGCCGAAATGATCGAGCTTGAGGAAAGAGTAGGTTTCAGGTCAATGGAGCGAAACGCTTAATAATAAGAAAAAAAAAGTAAAATAAAGTTTGCAATTAGTCGCCTTTAGTGGTACATTATACTATAAGATAAATTAAAATAATATGAATAAAATACAAGTTAGAATAAAAGAATGGTCAACCCATACATCAGTTAAAATCTTCGATCAAGGCATCGACTCAAACGGCAACGATCGCCCAAGGGTTCGGACTGCATCAAGTCAAACCCATCTTAATAAGATCATGAAAGACGAAGGCTTAAATCAGTTTCGCTTCAATGTCGTCTTTCAATAATAAACAAAAATAAGTAAAATAAAACTTGACTTTTAACCAAAACTAGATTAGATTGTATATATGATTAAGAATAAGAAATTTATCGCAAATGTTCATGTTTCCTCTATAGAGAGGGAAGAAAAGCTTCCTCTGTGGAATACTCACATGGATACTTTCGTAGATACTCACATGACAAATAACATCTTTGAAATTCAAGCTGAAGACAAGCACGAAGTAAGAAGAAAAGTCAAGGCTCTCGTAAACAAGCTTCAAACTAAAGTTCAATTCAAGCGAGGCATGATGACCAAAGAGGGTGATAATGCCATGTGGTATATAAATAGAATAACAGAAAAACAATCAAAATAAAGCTTGCAATCACTTATAAAATCCTTTACCTTATACTTATGAACGATAAAAAAAGACTACAAAAAATCATTGACGAAAATCTCGAAGCAGCTGAAAATGGCTCAGCATCAGCTAAAATGTGCGTAATCGCAGCTCAAGCTGATCTTGATCGAATTGCTCAAGCTGAAATTACCGAAGCGATCGCCATAAGTGGCTTGCCTTTAGAAATGGAGTCTTTAGTTTTCTAAAGGCTTTAAGTTCAACAACTTAGGCAAAATCGCCCCGCGATTTTCATGCCAAAGAAAATTGCAAAATAATGAGATTTGTGTTGCAATTACTAGGTTTTACCTTTAGATTATATATATGAAAATGATTATAGATAGAATTAGAATTACAGAAGCAGAAATTTCCGAGCTTTCAACAGCAATCACTCGCATGAATGCAAGAGTGACTGCCGAAACGGAGGCAACCATAAAGGTTGCAAACGATGTCTTTGGGGGAACTCTTAGAAACTTGAAAGGTCAACTTTTTGATCTAAAAACAGAAAAAGCAAAAATTGAAGCAAGCAACAAGCTTAATAGTATAATGAGAGAGATGAGTGACGAAATCGATCGAGAGAACAGAGCAGTGTAATAACAATGCCGAGAAAAGGTTTGGCATAAAATCGGCGAGCGATTTGTAACTACCTAATCCTCAACGGTTTGTGTAATCTTATCAATCTTAACTATAGTATAAGGAGAGTGCTCTATTTGCCTATTTATATTAGACTCGAGAGATCTTACGACATCAATTAATACAGAAATGCTTCCATGCATATCTGTTGGTTTGCCATTTTTTAAGATCACATATTCGTTTTCTTTCATATTACATAATAAATGAAGATTGAACTTGTTCAATAAAATCCCTTGCACATTCTTTCACTGCGTTATCAAAGTCGTATTCGTTAATGTCAAAACTTTCTTCGTAATAATCGCAAAAGCTAAAATCTTCTAGATCATGCACGCTAATTCCAAGTTGGGCGGTTACAATTCTGTCTACTGCATTTATGAATTCATTCATAGTTTTTATATTTTCTGTTTTAGTTTAGTTATCAAGACCTAGTTCTGATCGAAAGTCTGCTCGCAACTTCTTGAGAAGGTCTACCCAAGCAAAGCCATTAAGTTGTGCGTCTCTCATATGTATACTAACTTGGACAGGCGTTTGTCCAGCAAGAACATCGTCACTAACTGCAAGTGGAACATAGCTATCCTTGTAAAACATTGCAACTTCGTAAGTGCCATCTCTTGCGTGACCATACAAACCCGTACCATCGCCAATGTTTTGAACTACGGAAATTGTAAAATCTCCAAAACTTAATTGAGCCATAATTGCGTTCGAGCAAGATGGGTGAGTATGAAAAGCAAGGTTGGAGAAATCTAGGAGTTTTTGTGTTGTTGTCATATATGTAATGTAATGTAATTTGTTATAATTGTCAAGAAAATTGTGAACCTCTTTCTCTCTCCCCGAAGGGTTGTAGGCGTGTTCTGACGCCTCGTTGTTCAATACTTTCGTATCTACAGAAAGAGCAGTCCCATAGGAGAATCGAACTCCTATCTTTATTCCCTTTACGATGATCAATCGTTTGCAGTCGTAACTAGTATTCTGCTCGTGGAAATAATGCTTTACCGATTAAGCTAATGGGACACAAATGGAGGGGATCAGATCAAACTCCGAATACTCAGCGATCAACCTATCACCCCATAAAATATCTAAAGAACTATATATAATTATGACAAATTCTAGCTATAAGTCAAGGCTTTTATGAAAATTTTTATGCAATTAACTTAAGTGTTTGCAGTTCAGCTAGTTATGAAAATCGCTGGGCGATTTATCTCGTAACCCTTTGATTATAAGCTATTTAGTAGCCTAACCATTGCAACACTTTTTGTGCATTATACTCTCTTCGATTACCCAAGTCTTCAAAAAATTCTGTGAAGTCTTCGCAATTATGATCTCTAAGCTCTTGCAAGGCTCGGTCTCTCGTTATAGTTAGGTCTTCGGCACTTTCGTAATAATCTATCATAATGTAATACTAGTTGAGTTTGAGTATAAAGTCAAGTCTTCGTTTTCGAATTGTATGCGAATATATGGCTCGCCATTCTCGTCTTCATCCATGTCGGCATAATTGCAATCAACGAAGTCGCCAATATCGTCAACACCATTGTTTTTTGCAAAAGTATTGACCTTGAATGAACAAATATCATTCCCGTAGTAATCTTCAATAACTATCTTCATGAGTTTACCCCTTCTTGAACAAATCCCGTAGCGTCTTTCTTTGCCATACCCTTTTCGATAAGACCAACAACAACACCTTTCTTGTCAAGGAAACGCAAATCGGTTTCATCACCATTGACAACTTCAAAACCTTTCCATGTCTTTGGTAATTGATTGCGAAATACAACGGCAACATTGCCACCCATTGCAAGAACCATTTCACACTTTTTGTCATTATTCTCTGAGCGAGAAAAGGTTAAGTGGTAATTGGAAGGAAACTTTGCCTCGCCTTTGATAAATGGCTTGTCAAGGAAAGAACACATTCTCTTGAATGACTTTGTATAATCATAGAATTGAATATCATTGAAGTGTTTGAAAATGCTTGTGCCCTTGAACAACTGAACATCTTCCCATGAAATGTCGCTCGTAAGATTGAGGCGAAACACAGCTTCCATCTCTTTCTTGAGGGAGCTTTTGATTGTCGAAGTAATCTCTTTGCATAGCTTAGTCATAAACTCAGCTTTACGCTCAAAGAATAACTTTGTCTTTGCAATGCGTGATTGCTGAACAGAATTCATTTGTCCACGACCAGCAGTGTTGAGGCATGATGCCGTGCAACCTTTGCTTCGCCATTGGCAAACTTCGTAACCTGCAAGATTCGCAGGAGCAAGGTGAATGCCTTTTGTGATGTAGCCTAATTTCTCGCCTTTGAGAATTTTTTGATTGCCTGATGTGAGTAGTGTTGTCTTTATCATAAATATAATTCTATCAGTTTTTGCGTATGTTTGTCAACCTTGTTTTTCAATTATCTTTTGAGCTTTCTTAATGCCTTCATCCATTCCGAACTGAGACACGAGCCGTTTGAAAGTTTCCCAAGCAATAGTATTCGAGGGAAGCTTTTTCCATTCATTCATTCTTTCTTTAGCGTTCATGTATACAAGTATGACAGGTTAAGTAGTTAAGTCAACACTTTTTTTCGTAAAATAATCTTTTTAAGTCTTATGCTTGGTATATCATGCAAAACAATCTTACTTGACTAAAAATCGCTAGCTAAACGCTCAATGCTTAAATAATGCAGTTTATATCATGCAAATTGGCATGAAATCGGCCCGCGATTTTGTAAACCATTAAGCCCCAAGGGCTTGTGCCCTTGGGACCTATTTGATTAAGCTATTTGCCTATTTGTCTATTCGACTATTTGCTCTAGAGAGCTTTTGTTCTCCTAAAGAAATTCTTTCCGCTTTTCAGTCCAAGTATCGAAGACCTACGAACTTTGCGAAAGACTCGCCCTTTACTTTCGTTGGTATCAACAAAGGTTACAACTTCAGAGTTATGACCTTTTACTTTTGCTGAATAAGAATGTCGATTCGAGCCATTCTTAACAAGAACCGAAACGAATCGCCCTTGGAGGTTATTGAGAACAGATGATAGATTACTATGCTTCATATTACTTTTTTCCTTTATGTTAGATTAAGATTTGGTTGCGAGGGTCAAGCCCACTTCAGAGTCAAGTACAGAATGCAAAGCATCAGAACGCTTTGGCAACTGCATGATACCCCCACGAAGAACTGCGGTGAATCCATTGTACAAGGAATTCATATTCCTATCATTGAATTCGGGATGTTCGGGAGTTTCCCATTGTTGAACAACATCAGCAATTTTTGCCTTACTGATTGCCCCTGCTTGATAAGCACGAATGATCAGATCATTTGCTTGAGCATTGGTGACATCATAATCCGAATAGGATTCAATACGCTTGTCTTGCGTAGTCCACATTCCCGATAGCTTGCCAATAGTGCGAGCGATAACTTGAGGAAGGTCGGTCATAATGTTCTTGGTATGCCTACGAGCAAGGACAATCTCATTGTGAAAAATGAGGTTATCGCAGACGAAGGGAGCGTCACCTGCACAGAGTCCTGCGGGAAAGCACTTGTCGTGAGCATTGCGAAGACCGAGTATAGTTCCTCTGTCGCCTTGCTCCCGATCCTTGCTATTCACTTGGAATAGTCCAAAGTAGCGTTGCCCGAAGCGAGCGAGGTTGTGGTTTTCAGCAACAATATCGTAGCCGTTGTCATCGAGATGAGTGCGAACTCTATCGATAAGGTAGCTATGGCTAATTGGACGCCAAGTTTCTGTAGCTTGCGGAGTTTCTACTGCACAGACTTCATCGAAGCCTACTTTTGTATGTTCGCCACCGCAGATGTTTAGGTTTAGTCTATTCATAATTTTTTTAGGTTATCTTGATTATAGGTATAATTATCTCAAAAATTGATGCAATTGTCAACCACTAATTTTGTAAATCTTTCCCTTTTTGTAGTTGCTCATAAGCATATGCTTTTTGAGCTATAATCTTAAAGGTAGAACCTGCAATGGCAAGAGCAATGCCCTGTTCTTCGGTTAACTCTTTTTCAAATGGCTCAATTATTACATTGTAAACTAAATCCATTGCACTTGAATTTGCATCAATAGCATTAGTTATCTCTTCTTCTTCGTAGTTTTTCTTAATATACATTTTTTAGGTTTTGTTTGTGTTTCTGTTTTCTATCCAAAACTTTATTCTTCATCTTGAATGGTCGAGCCTTAGTAAAAAGAATTTGTTTTCTTATCTTTATCTCTCTGACTTTCATAACTATGATTATGACAGAATTTAAGCTAATTGCAAGAAAAAAATTCTTAATTGATCATTTTTTTTCATATTCTTAAATTTATAAATTGGCACGAAATCGGCGGGCGATTTTTGGACCAAAAAAAAGTGGGGCCCGCTACGCAGACCCCACTCGAACACACTACTACTATATTAGCTCACACCACTGAGCCATCAACCTTGAAATTTGAAATTTTATCTAGAGAAAATGCTTTTACATGACTGATGTCATTGTTTACGCGAGCAGATAGGTATTTTTTTCCCTTGTGTTCTACTATTGCGCGATTAGGCATTGATCCCCAACGCCTATCACCGAAAGATGCGTCATTTGCACCGATAACAACATTTCGAGAGGAACCGTTATAGTCGAAACTTGCTATGGCAGTACCACGAGCAAGAAGGTTAGTAATTTGATTTTCTAGCTTATTCATTTTCTTTTTCATAATATATAGTATGCCATGATTAGGCGTTTTTGTCAAGCGTTTTTTTAGCTTTTTCTTTTTCTAATTGTATTTTGTTGATAACTCTATCTTCTGCAATTCTTTGTGCAGTTAAGTGAGCATCTTGCTCATCATTGAAATGAAGGCATACAATGTCATTTGTTTTTGTATATGGATCGCTATACTCAAAGTACAGACCCCATGTTTCTGCATCTGCATCGTATTCGGGAACACTCTCTAAAGGAGGTAGTGTGCCAAGGTTATCTTTTTCGCATATAGCGTCTATGTATGTGTCGTATTCGCCCATGATTATATGATTTGGTTGTACATTTGGTGAAGCATATCTACATCAACATCTTTGTCGACATAGCGATTATCATCATTCGTGTCTGCATGATTTTTCTTACTAGAGGATGGATAATTCTCAAAATGGTTGCTCACAATACTGCAAGCAAGCTCCACTTGTTTTGTGGTAAAATTAGTTCCAACCATTGAAGAAAGATAGTTTCTTAGGTCGTTTTCTATATCTTGTTTTATGTTTTGCATAATTATATTCTCTCAAATTAAGAAGCTTCTGTCAACCCAAAAACTTCCTTTAGTTGACGAAAATGAACGGATTCGATAAATACCTCACGCACATAATCTTGATCGCTTTCTTCTACGATTTTGATTCGCTCTGCAACCTTTGATGCTTCAATTCTTTCCCTAGGCATTCCTCCCCATTTGATAACAAGAGGAGTATTGGGAAAGTGTTTGGCAAGCTCAGGAAGTTGAGCTGAGTCAACAAAACCCCAATGATCTAGTATTGATTTTAGTATCTTCATCTTACCACCAACAATTATAGAATACTTTTTTGCCTTCTTCGATAGCTTTGCGAGCTTTTGAGATGAATTCAAGATCAGTTTCCTTGTGATAATAATCTCCCTCCTCGTAAGGCTTGCCGTTCTCATCTTCCCAATCAAAAGAATCTTTACCAAAGAAAAACCCACCTGTTTCGGGCAATTCTTTTGAAAGCACGGATTCTTCTAGCTCGTCAATATCTATAAAGGTAAGTTCAAGAGGAACGCAGTTGAAATCTCCCATTGGGTTTCCTTCATCTTTCTCTCCATCGAATGGTCTACCTTTACCTTCCCAAAGTTCTTCCATCCAACCTTGTAGTCGATTATGCTTTCTCCAATCTGCAATCGGAGTTTCATCTCCATCATTTTCGCCACCTTGTGTGACTGCATATGCGTATTGATCTAATCCCATAGTTTTATCTTTCGTTTAGTGTTATGTATTCAATTATGACAGATTACAAAGAGGAGTCAAGTCTTTTTCCCATCTTTTCTTCATTGCGTCAATGCTTTCTTGTGGTACATTATGCACATTACCGAAGTCATTTTGGCATTCAATTACAAAGACAGAGTATTCGTACTCTTCTGCGATCTGATAATACTTTTCTGCTTCCCATGCTTGAGTGAATGTGTTGGCAACTGCTACCGCTTCTGCTCCGATGAACATTGCGTCTCTTACCTTGCCCCAACACCACTCGTGAGCTTTGCCAAGCAATTTGGCATTGAAATTGTATTCCCCCTTTTTGTTCGTGAAAAAGTCATCGGCAGAATATACTAACTCTGCGACTTTCTTTGCTAGACTAGACTTACCACTTCCTGGAAGCCCTCTTACGATGTATAGTGTTTTCATAGTTGTGCTGATTGAAAAGAAGACTCTATTCTAAGCTCATTCTGCAATGAGGTCAAGCTTAAAACGATGTCCTCCAAAACTTCTTCGGCTGATTGAAATGTACTTCCAAGTGGAAATTTTTCGGGATGACGCTTGTTCTGTTCCAAGCATACCTTGGACATTGGATCTGCATATGCCATTTCTCCTCTGACTATGTCTAGAATGGTTTCTCTAATTTTTGCTTGTGTCATGATTAATTTTTCCAATCTACGCTATGTATGTCTTCTTCGCCTTGCCCAAAAATCATCTCAAAGATTTTGATAAGTTCGGGTGGAGATAGGATAGGAAGATTTTCTTGAATTTCTTTTAGGAGTTGTGTTTTGGTCGTTTGTGTTTCTGTCATTATAGTAGTCTAGTTAGGTTTATGCGTTTTGTCAAGCAATAAGGACTCTTTTTTCTTCGAGTTTGGCAATACATCCAAACCAACGAGGAGACTCGTCCTTTTTATGAACAAATGAAGAATACTTGTAAGGGTTATATGTAATCTCATCGAACTGATCTTCGGGCAAATCATTCCACGCCCTCTCAAATTCCTCAAGGCGTAAATATCCCTTAATGCCCGCATGGACATTCTTTCTCTTTTCTCTCAAAACTCTTTCTCTACCCTTGCGATTGACTTTGATCACTACTTGATAAAGAGTTATATTGTCAGCATGAGCCTTGACTAAACCATCTTGTTTGACACTCCAACATCCCTTGTGCAAATTTTTGTAGACAAAGACTTTGCGATCAAAGTCGAGGTTATACTTTTTTTCATTCTTAGTGCGTTTCATAATATATAGTATGACAGAAAACCTTATAGAGTCAACCCTAAATTACATAAAGCTAAGTTTTTTTTCTAGCAAAACTCTTTGACTATCAAGGGTTTATAAACTTTTAAAAATCGCGGGCCGATTCCTAAGTCGTTGATGCTAATTGATTTGCAAAATAGTCGTAAAGAAGCCTTGTTCTGCAAGGGTGATCGAGGTATTTGGCCAATTGATGTATAACCTATCTAGTATTTTAGTTAACTTAACCTCGTCTTGCTGCTGAGGCTCGAAATGTTTATCAAAATAATCTATGGCCTTAAAATAATTTTCAATTTCAATATTAGTCATTACTTTATTCGAAGAAAATATAAGTACATTAAGATTATATGTGCAAGTAAGATAATGAATGCTTCCATTATAATTGCAATGCGTGCAAAAATATAGGCGTCATTTCACCAACATAAGAACCTTCTGTATTGAACCAAAAATGTTCGGTTGCAGTTTCATAATCCATATCTTGATCGTTTATCAAAGCTTGAATGCATAATTCAATATCGTATACTACTTGACCCTTACTAGTGCTTCCAATAATTGCTTTATCATATTCGGGGTAATAAATTGCATCATCGGGAAGATCTGATTCCATTAATGCGTTAAGTTTTGGAGAGTTTTGATGTATTCCCATAAAACCTCCTATCTCTCTAAGCAGTAAGACCAATAGCGAGAAGTCCTTCTGTTTTGAACTTTATTCCAATAAATCTCTCTTGCAACATTTGGAGCGATATCGTACTTGTCGCAACGATCAAGCCACTCATTCTCCATCTGCTCATAGACCCTTAAATCGCTTGCGTGACCATTCTTGAGGTCATGCCCCATAAACCTTAGTAAATGCACATCTAGGCAACACAAGCGAGCTTCAGTAGGAAATCCCAAGGTGAGGGCATAAGTTGTCTTAGCATTAGCTAGACCATATATGCTACCAATAAGACGATTACGGCATTCTTGCCAAGTTTCATCTTCTTTCTTGTAAAATTGCTTTGGGTCTTCCCTAAATTTTTCAACTAATTCCCATAACCCTCTGTTGCGATTTCTGTACATTCCGACTTTCGCATCAACGATCATTTGCTCTAACCTATCCTTGCTGATTGTCCAAGAAAGGTCTTTCATGGCTTCTATATAACCTCTAACATTACTTTCCCATGTGGTATGAACACTCATAATCGCAAAAACCCAACGATCAAAATATTCTGCATCGTTACGAATTGTCAAGTCTTGCCAATAAGATTCTTCTTTTTTTACTAACCCTAAATTAAGGTTACTGAAAAACTTGTCAACTTGCTTGTACCTATCTGAGGCAACAAGAATTTGTCCTTGTTTAGCAATGCGAGACGCATTGACTTTTATCGAATCGAAATCTACTTTTTTAGCTTTTTTTGTTTTTTGCATAATATATACTATAGTTGATGTTTTTAGTTCTGTCAATCAATTTCCGTAAGAATACTTAGTCCAAACCTCTAGGTCAAAATCAGTAACGCTTTTACCTTCAAACAAGGCAATGCTTTTGAATATCCTTGAGAACTTCTCATAAACCTTTGGGTTTTGAGGCGTAGCTTTAGGTACATCTTTATATCCGAAATCCGTAAGGAATCGCAAGATATGAGTATCAAGAACAGGTTCGTCAAAATCTTCTCTTGAATGTGTAAGAAAAAATCGAGATGTCTTCGTACTAATACCTCTAACTTCTTGCAAGCCCTTAAGTGTAACTTTACTCAAATCTTGATCAAGTAAGCTTACAATATCCTTCAAGCTATTGTAGCGTTGTTGATAAGGAGCAATCTTGTGCTTCTTGAGGTGTTGCATCAAACCGTCCTCTTCAATAGAGGAGACCTTGAGGAGTTTTTTTATAAGTTCAAAAGGTTTAAGTCCAAATCCAAATCTTGGATCCATACAAAACCTACGAACCTTTGGGGATTCGATCTTACTTTTTTTTCCCGCAACGCACACGCAGTATATAAGGAACTCTTGGAGTTGCCATTCGTTTCTGTTGTAATCTGTAACTTTTTTTGGATCAATCATTTTTCGCAATATGTTTTTTTTGTTATTCTAATATAGTGACATAAGGTATGTATCTCGTCAAGTTTATTCGTAGTCTCGAAATGCTATTGCATATGGGAATCTAGGAATTCCATCAGGAGTAAGTTCAAAGAATTTTATAGTTACTAACTTTCCAATGTAATCTTCGCTATTGTTTAGGATTTCAGCGAGATAATCAAAGTTACCTTTTATATTGGAATTGAAAGTTTGATCTGTTAATGGGCAATAGCATACCAAATGCTTTGCAGTACCACTACGATTACCATTACCTTCTTCAATGTCAATCACTTTGTACTCTGCATCTTGGAATTCTTTTCGCTTGAGTAAGGATTTTGAACGCTTGCTTTCGTAACAAGCATCAATGCGAACCATCTGCCCTTCGTAACCTTTTTCCATAAAAGAAGAGTATCCTTGATCGAGCGATAAAAACGAATAGCATTCATCCGTCTCTACAAGTTTGACAGAATTCCCATCTATCACATCTGCAAACTCTCCTTGCAACATAAAATTTCTAACTGAGAAAGCGATTGATTCATCATACTCGTTAGACAACTTAGGGCAATCATATACCCAATACTGAATCAAGTTCTTTGATTCAACCAATGCTTCTTCATACTTTGCTTGCTTTTTTGCAAAACTTTTTTCTGAGTCTCCCTTAGTCTTTTGTGGAGTCTTTTTGCGTACAAGAGAAACAATCTTGTTGAAGTCGTGCTTTAAGTCGTGATTGTACAACTCTCCATCAAGTATAGCGTCTTCGTTACAATCAAAGAATACGCTTAATTCCTCAATTACATGGGGAATAGTGTCGATAGTCCTACCCTTACGAGTACGAGCAACAATTTCTCCATCTTCCAAGCGAACAACGCAACGAATCCCATCTAACTTTGGTTGAGAAAGAACTCGCAACTCATCATTGAATATGGACTGAATCTCTTTCTCTCTATCTTCAAACTTTTGTGCAAGCATTGGCTCATAATAACTCATGGTTTCTGCTTCCTTTGGGGATATAGCATAACCTTCTTTGAGTTTTTTGTCTCGCCTTGCTTGTGCTTCAAGTAACGCTTGTTCTTCATCGGTAGTCTCGTTGACCTTACCTTCGTTTTTGCCGATTGTAGTCGTAGGCTTATCGCATACGATTTTACCTCCAACTAAACCTTTCTCTGCGTGAAAAGAGTTTCCTTCAATTACCATTGTCCATTCCCTTAGTTTGCCAAGGGAGTCAATTTTGTATAGCTTATCAAGTTTCTGCATAATGTATTCTCTCAAATTATCTATCTCATGTCAAGGATTTTTTTGAAATCTTCGTAAACTTTTTGCTTACTACCCTTTAACCCATACTCTTGCTTGATAATCGCATAGCAAGATTGTCCTCGCCTAGCCATTCCTAGAATTTCCAATTTCAATCCTTTTAGTAATACTCTTGCTCGAAAAGCATCAATTTGTTCAGTAGTATCTAGCGTGTGTGTTTTGTTTGTCATAATATATATTCTCTCAAATTATAGGTGCTTTGTCAAGGAAAAAGTTACAGAACCTTGTTTCCAATTCTGTATACAGACCAATGCCCATTAGAATAAGGGTAATTTCCTTCTGCCCACTTAACTGCCCCTTTTAGAGAGCGAAAATAAAGAGGCGACTCGCTAGGACTATCATCGTCTAATAATGCGTATACTCCCACGCCAATGTCGCAAGGATTCGTTTTCTGTTCATTTTCTAATTGAGCTTTCCATTCAATGTATTCAAGTTGTTCTTCGCAATAATTCATAATACTTAGTATGACACCTTTTGTCGTAAAGTCAACCTTTTTTTTCGTTCAATTGAAAAAAGTTTTTTTGACTTTGTGCTTGACAATTCTAATCGCCCGCCGATTTTTTGCAAACGCTTGACCTTCAACGCATTATGTGAAATGAGTTTATTTACTACAATTTTGTTTTCTTTTATATTTCGCTAATTCATTTTCTCTTTTTCTTTACTAGTTTTTTTCTTTGTAACCTTTATGCACATATTTCTAAGCCATATTTCATCAATTGTATTATTGCATTGCATTATGACTTGCTTCGTAAAATTCTGTATCATGCTCTCCGTCTTCGTTATACTCTCTAAGCTCTTCGGTTTCTGCGGGAAATACATGACATATTCCATCAGCTCCATTTTGCTTGATGTACCAACTTGGTGGATCGTGTGGCTTTACGATTAGCCCAATAAAACCATGCTCAACGAAGTATTTCTTTACAACAGATCTTCCGATACCATTAATCTTTACATTTACTTCATCTCCTATATTTGGTATTTGCTTTTTACTTACCCATGCAAGTTTATCATATTCTGTATATTTTTGCGTTGAATCGCTCATTGTTTTCTTCCTCCATTATCAATTACATTTCTAAGACATGATTGTTGCCCCTTGCGAGACGAAACTGCTTTTGCTTTATTGAATGAATCTTCACTAGCATACTGCACCATAATTGGCGTGGATTTATCTAGGTAGACCATCATACCCTTGCGAGGCTGAGAATTTGCTTGTTGTTCTACTTGTTTGATTGAACGCTCGATATCTTGTAAGAAGGCTTCTGCTGTATTCATTCAATTATATTATTGCAAATTTTTATATATGTCAAGCTATTTTGACTTGCGAATTCTTTTTTCTACTTGTTCTAACATTTTACCCTGTCTTCTTACTCTATAATCCCAAGAAGGAATGTCTTCGGGTAGAGTTCCATAGTCTCTGAATCTTCCGTTATGAACATAACTTCCGTTTTGTATGTTTCGTTGAACTTGGCTATTTCTTGTGCATTTTGCAGTTTTACTCATTATCTTGTCCTTTCGCTTTGATTTTCCACTCCGCCTGTGGGGCGGGTACATTGATGAATGGTTGAATTGGAGCTTCATCTGAATCTGCTCCAACTTTACTTGAAATTTTGTTCAATAAGATAAAAACATTGTCTGTTAGATAATCAACTTTCTTGTGAAGTTTTTTGATTTGTCTTTCTAGTTCTTCTTCTCTCATTATTCTTATATTATGACATGGGTTATGTGTTAAGTCAACAAAAAAGTTTTGGTACGGAAGGTGAGACTCGAACTCACGACTTTCTGCTTAGAAGGCAGATGCTCTATCCATCTGAGCTACTCCCGCAATTTTACAAATTTTTATATACGATTAACTAAAGTATAAATTATAATTCTTTTTCTTTATTGTTGGCGTAAGACCATTTAGTTTATTTACCTTATTATTTGTTGTAAATATTACTGCACCTCTACTTATAGATTCTAATTCATATATATGATTATTTATCTCATACTCACTCATCTTTTCATTTATTTGGTATGTTGATAATACAATAGTATATTTCTTATTTGATCCATTTTCGTTTCGTTCTATATTGTATCCTTTATTTGAAAGATAATCAATATCCTTGCGGTTTTTAGCATTGTAATCACATATTGTGACATTTTCTTTTTTGAAATCGCGGTCAATCTCGAACACTGCCCACATATTTGACCAGAATTCGGATTCAATTAAGTCGGCAATGGGTTTAGAACTCTTCGTCTTCGAGGTCTTCATAAGTATCTACATTTTTATTTATTATTTCTACTAATGTATCAAACATATTATTATATTCCCATTTGATTCGTGCTTTCTTTTCATCTTCCGCAGCATCGGCATCACACCAAAATATTACATTATTTGCGAATTCTGTTTTCTTTTTTTCTAATTTATTTGTCTCTTCTATACTAAAATATCTTTTATTTTGATTTTCTATTTCAGTCATTTTATTTGAGAACTCTTCTAATGAGGATAAAAAATTATACATCTTCTAATTCTGTTATTAGAACCTCTGTCGCTTGTAGCGATCCTTCAAGGTCGTTATTATTATCATACAAATGTAGTCTTCTCACCTTCGATTCAACATCTTTGAATGCTGAGTCACCCATAACTTGGCGAGCGTTGGCAAGGAGCATTGCGAGTACGATCCTTTGATTCATAATTTGTTTCTTGAGCATTTCTTTATTTTCCATTCTATTATAATGCCATGAATCCTGTTGAAAGTCAACTAAAAAGATTCAAGCGTTTTGATTGATCGCGAAATCGCACGAATATTTGCGTAAAGTTAAGTCCCGTATTTATTCTCAATTAAGTAAAATTTTTTATATATTTATTTTATTCTCTCTCTTATCGGAAAGCCGTGCGAGTTTCTTTCTAACATTTCTTCTTTATTTGAGATTTCTTTATTTAAGATTCTATTATTTGTTATTTCTTCTTTTGTTGTTGCAACAATCCTAAGCGACAATCTGATGCAAAAACGAATCAAGTTAAAACTAGAATCAATTATGTTTTTTATTATTTTCATTATTTTGTTTTTCTTTTTATTTAGTAGAGTAATATATATTATATAGTAATAGAATACAAAGTAAAAAAATTGATAAGAATATATTGTTTATTGTATTTTATGTAATTATAAATGAAATTAGCGGTGGGGTTAATCGCAAGAGAAAAAGCGTGGAGGTTGTAAAATCGCTAATATATTATTTATCTTGATTATATTATATCTTATATTTGTATATATATTATTCTTATTACTTGTTATATATGTATTATCCTTATTGTTATATTGATATAGTTTGAAATGTATAATCAGAAACTATTTGAAATAATGTTATTTGAACAGGAATACCGCAATTTACAATCGAATTCAAAAGTATTTGTAATTATGTTTGAATTATATTTGTATTATGTTCGTTTCAATCAGTATAAAATGATTTTCTATGAATGAATAATGAGAAGAAAATTTTATTTACTTAATTTCCATTCGTTTGAATTACCTTCTTTCCAATCTCCATATAAATTAGAATATTGACTTTTATTTATACCGCAATTTTGATCGCTCGATTGATCTTTGTCTACTAAAAAGAAATCTGAGAAATTTACTTGAAAGGAATCTTGAATAGATATGTCTGCGAGAGTTTCTTTGAAAAATAAAAATCTTAATGAAGCTTTAAGTCTTAATTTAAGATGTTGAGTATAGGATTCATATTCGCTAGGTTTACATTCGCTCCAAAATTTATAAGGGAGAATTCCGCACCAAGCATTTCTAACTATTCCGCAGAATCTATAATAACCTAATACTGCACAAGCTATAAAAACAAAGGATAATGAGATCCAACCAATAGTAAAAGCAAAAACGGATGAGGCAAGAAACCCCAACCTCAACCCCAACCGCTTTGCCATTTATTATTCCTCGTTAAGAGA
>Ga0233432_10001589_pt1 | contig 21854 bp, 21 predicted proteins | sample SI_122_August201_6_FD_179870 | JGI IMG/M metagenome (GOLD analysis project Ga0233432, IMG submission 179870) | Seawater microbial communities from Saanich Inlet, British Columbia, Canada - SI_122_August2016_10_MG | ecosystem: Environmental > Aquatic > Marine > Inlet | place: Canada: British... | reverse complement strand
CATCTTCGCAGGCGAATTCCAAAATGACGCGTAGGGCGAACGGAGCATGCAGGCCGGAAGCCGCTCCCAAAGGGGGGGCGATGGTTGCAATGGGGGTGACGGAATAATGGGTGATTCTCTTAAAAGGCTTAGGATTAGTTTAGCGAAGGCGGGAGGGCGAGCTCTATGGAACAGTTCGTTTCGAATACGGCGAATTTTTTCGAAAAAGGGTCGATCGGAGAAATTGATTGCCTGCTTGTTGAGGAGGATGGAATTTAAGTGCTTTCGAAAAGCGTTTAAGCGAGGTGCAGGTAGGAAGACAAGTTATCGATTTGCTAGTAAAGAGCGGGATTGGCGTTTGCGCTGGGTGCCTCTTGTTGCTCTTGGCGTCTTGCACGAGCGAGCGGGGTATCCCGGGCGAGGTATTCGATACGTTTCAATCGGCTTGGAAAAATGGCGAAACGCATCGCCTCGATGGTTTGGTAAATGAAGGGTCGCGGGCGTATTTCAAGGGGCTACAGCCGTGGATCATTCGCGGGGACGAGAAATCGATGAAAGCTCTCGAGCCATTCGATCGATACATGATTCTAAAACTGCGAATGCATCTCGATTTCTTGGAGATCGACGATTGGAAGGAGTGGAATGCATCGCTCCGTTCGGATGTGGAGGGACAAGCGATTAGCGGATTCCTGATGGATATGCTCGAAGAGGAATTTTTTAAGACGTCGCTTGGCGAAATCGATTCGATAGGCGGAGTTACTGCTGGTCGATTATTACGATCGGGATTTCCGACGGGGTCGAGCGTTCGTTTTACGAAGGAGGAATCCTGGAAAATCGATCTTGCACGTTTTTTGAGGGACAGCTTTGACTATCGGATGAAACCGTATCTATCGGATCGCTACAAAAATCGAGATCGGGTTTGGGAAATGTTAAGCGAGCAATATGGAGATCGAGCGAATCGGTCGCTGTTCGCATCTCGAATCGATTAGTCGGATCCGCTTGAGTATTGCTATCAGGTTGAATGCTCGGTAGCTAGATTGGACATATGAGCAGCTTAGAAAAGATTCGAGTGGGCATTGTGGGTGCTGGAACGAATACGAAATTGAAGCATATTCCGGGGCTTCAGGCGATTGATGGGGTGAGCGTGGATGTCGTTTGCAACCGCAGCGAGGAATCATCGCAGAAGGCGGCTGATGCTTTTGGGATCCCGAGAGTTGCTAAGCACTGGAAGGCAGTGGTCGCGGACGAATCGATTGATGCAATTTGTATTGGTACGTGGCCCTATTTGCATGCGGAAATCTCGATCGCGGCGTTGAAGGCCGGTAAGCATGTTCTTACGGAGGCACGGATGGCAATGAATGCCCTGGAGGGACAGGCAATGGTCGATGCGTTTTGGGAATGCCCGGATTTGGTGGCCCAGGTTGTTCCGTCGCCGTTTACTTTTAAATGGGATGCTACGATTATGGCTATTCTTGATTCTGGGGAACTGGGCGATCTTCGAGAAATCAGGTCGATTAAGACGTTGCCGATGAATGTCGATGCCGAGGCTCTTCTCAATTGGCGCCAGAATTTTGAATACAGTGGAAATAATACGATGATGTTGGGCATCTACTACGAGGTGATTCAGCGGTGGCTTCGGCGTCAGCCAAGTAGAGTATGTGCGCACGGGCGGATTTTTTCAGAGAAGCGATTTAATCTGGAAGCGGGGAGGGAGCAAGAGGTTCGGATTCCGGAAACGCTTACTTACGCTGGCGTGTATGAAGATGGGTTACAACTAACAGGTCTGATGACGGGAATGGAACTGGGTAGCGGTCGTGACGAGTATGCAATTTGCGGATCCAAAGGGACGCTTAGACTGGATTTGCAAACCGGGACTCTTTACCGAACACTCATTGGAGAATCGGAAATGGTTATCGAACCAAAGTCGGAAACGATAGGAAGTTGGAATGTCGAAGCGGATTTTATCGAGAGCATTCGGTCGGGTAGTCCAGTTTCGTTGACCTCTTTCGAGGATGGGTTGAGCTACATGAAATTTACCGATGCCGTGAGAGCATCGTTCGATGCCGGAGGTGCTTGGCAACCGCTTTAGATTGGAACTTCGGGATTGAAGAGCGTATTTTCCAATCGGCGTATCCGGCGGGTTCCGGCTGAGGGAACTGGTACCAATTAAGCCTAAATAGAAGGGTAAATTGTGAACTACGCGAGTCCCTCGCGCAGCTACTTCGCTAATCCTGGGCTTGGTCGGAGGGCAGCGTGGCTTGGCTTTAGCTCCCCGGTTTGATAGCAGGAATGTCCTTCAAATGCTCTGGGAGATTGTCTGAATCGTAGGTGGGGAATCCCATTTCCAAAAGCGATACTAGGGGGTAGTCGAAGGTAGCGTTTCCCTGACTGCGGTCGACTAGGACTGCGATTCCAGCGACTTTGCCGCCGTGCGCCCGAACGATTTCGATGGTTTCATTAACGCGGCCACCGCGAGTGATAACGTCCTCGACGATTAGGACGGGCTCGTCCGGATCTAATTTGAATCCGCGTCGCATGACTAGACGGTCATTCTCCTTTTCGACGAAAATGTAGCGTGAATCGAATTGGCGAGCAACTTCTTGTCCAACGACAAGTCCACCCATTGCCGGGGCCAGTACGGTTTTGAAATTTAAATTCGCCAATTTCGGGGCCAGCAATTCGATAAGTCGGCTCACTGCAGACATGTGCTGGCAGACCTGAGCACATTGGAAGAAATATTCGCTTCGCAGCCCGGATCTGAGGATAAAATGTCCTTGGAGCAAGGCATTCGTTTTGCGGAAAATATCGAGGACTTCTTGGTTAACGGACTGCATTTGTAACTACGTTGCTCAGCTCGTCTTAAGAATCCAGTAAAATATCGCGGTGTGGAGCAATAGTTGGGTTATCTAAAGGTGCAGATCGATAATTTACCCGTCTGAATAGCGGGAGTATTGGCCTAGCCAACGTTACGAGCGGAACACTGTCGTTTTCTCAGGTACTAATGATTCTGTCCGATAAAGGAAAACTGGCGTTTTCGGTAGGGGGCAGCCCGAGGAAACGCTTTTGGAGAATCAAACTAAGTGAATCAAGAATCGACAGTCTTTACCGAAGGATGGAGTTGGGGGGCTATTGGGGTCTGCTACGCTTATTTCTACGGCCTGTATTTCGGCCGCATGGCAAACCGCGTCAAGCCAGACTTGAATTTCGTTAAAACCCCCGGTTCTCCGGAGAGGCTTTATTCGAAACAATTGTGGTGCTATCGATTCGCTGGTTTTATGTTGGTCCCGACCGTTCTGGAATCGATTCAAAGCAGCTGGTTTACGAGCGCGTTAATAACCGTTTTACCTTGTTTGTTCGGCATCTGGGTTATGCACGCGGTTTGGAGAGAGGTTTTGCTTTCGAGGCTCCCTAAATCGGAAAACCCGAAGCAGCATCAACCTTAGTCGGTCGATTGCTCGAAGGGGCTCACATCTAACCGTAATTGCTTTTTAAAGACAATAACTTGAATCTCGACAAATTCATCGGAGACATTCGCTCTTAGGCGAAGGCTGTTTTCTCGGGAATATTTGGTGAATAGTACGTTCAGACCTTTGTCTTCGATAACTCGGGTTTGCTGTTTATCGCACGGACCGTGGAATTCGAAAATGAATGCCATACCAGCGGCGTGCGGCGCCATCTTGATTTGCAAGGCTTGGATTTCACAGCAAAAACTCGAAATTTGAAAGAAATCTTCGGAAAGCTCTAGAATACGACGTGAAGCGTGAGGAACGGCGTTATCCTCGTCCTGCTTGGCGTTCAGGCGATTTTTGATTTCGTAATTAAGTTTCATGGAGATAAATGCTCGAATGCCCAGCACTTAATCGATTGAGAGCAGCTTAGGGCATCGATGGATTCTTCTTCGATGAAGAATTTATTGGTCTGATGGTGATTTTCCAGATCCGCACTTGCGTTTTCATATTGATCCAGGAATTAGAGATCGGTTCTAAGCTCGTCTGAGAGTTCTGCGATCGTATCGCCAAGGGCTATGGAATGCAGAGAAGGAACCGCCCTTAGAATCGCGGTTTTGCTACTTGATGGAAGTGCGAGCTTTTCCTCGACCTTGCGTGCCGGTTTTAAATTGGGACCTGGTTTATTGGTTTCGGTCATGAATTGAATTAGAGGCTTTGGGCTGTTGGAATATTCTACTTGCCGAATCAGGAATCCGATTGATTGCCACTCAATTTCGATGTTGATGAATTATACTCGATTGACGGTTGGAAATGCTAGAGATCTGAACTGAAAAAAGCGTCAAATTTCCCCGAAGGAGAGCAGCCCAAAGTTAGCTAGAGGCTTGCCTTTCGCTCTGGTTGATGTCCTTGAACACCTTAGAGAAGGTTAGGGCGGCCCGGCTGAATGTTCTTTCCTAATGGAGTACGGTATTACGCGTCTCGATCTCATTCCGAGGGGCCGGACAAGGCGTTTCGACCTTTTTTCCAGTTCGATCGCGAACATAGCTGCTGCGATTTCAAATTGGTTTTGAAAACTATTGGCCTTCTAGCATTTCGGCGGCGAGACCGTAGCGTAAATTATATCTGGAAAAATGAAGCTGTTCGCAGCCAAGGTGGTCCAACGCAGCACACAAGATCGTGGTAGCAGCGGGGAAAATATCGGCGCGGGACTCGGGTACGTTCATCTGTGACACGCGCCCCGGTTCGCTATAAGAGCATACTTTTTGTCGGAACGTATGGAGCTGCTGCGAGCTTATTCGATTTTGAGAATCGGGGTGCCTGGTGGCCAAAATAGATGCGGTCCCGCCAGTTAGGACGGCTACCGAAGAGGGACTTGCATTCGCTACGATAGAGGCGGTCGTAAATGATTCTTGGACGTGGCTTCTAATCGATTCCGCTTCGCTCGCAGCGAGGGCTCGGTATCGATCAAAAATGAACTTCGAGGCGAGTCGGACCGCTCCCAAATCGAGGCTGTTCGATGAGGAAATTACTCCATTTTTGAAGAGAATGCACTCCATTGAACCCCCACCTAAATCGAGCAACGAGTAATTGGAGAGGTGGGCAAGCTCTGGATCGCACCGGAGACCTTTGCCGATCATTCGAGCTTCTTGATCGCCTGAAAGCACTTCGATTTGGAAGCCAGTCGCTCGTCTTACAGATTCGATGAAGACATCGCGATTGATGGCGTCCCGAACGGCGCTGGTGGCTACGATTCGCAGAGAATGGAGATCGTGCGTCCTTGCGAGATCGTGGAGGCGGGCGATGGCTTGAGTTCCCTCTGCGATGGCATTAGCATCGATATGGGGAGGCGTACCGGTCATTCCCTCGCCGATACGGGTTTCTTCTACCTCGAATAGAATCGATGTGATGGTCCCGATTGCAGATTGTTCGGCGAGCAGGAGTTTGATCGAGTTGCTGCCGATATCAATGATTCCGACTGGTCGCAGCGACATTTTAGAGGGTGAATTTACCGGGAGCGATGATAACGACGAATTCGCCTTTCTTGCTCCCGTCTTTGAAGGTTTGACTGACATCCTTTAGAGTTCCCGAGCGAATGGTTTCGAAACGTTTTGTAATCTCGCGACCGAGGCAGACGCAACGTTCGCCGTCTAAAAGATCAACCATCTCTGCCATGAGCTTTTCGATTCGGTGACAGGATTCGTAAAGAATGATCGTGTAGGGGAAATCGATATGCTCTCGAATAAATCGTCTCCGAGCAGCAGATTTTGGAGGTAAGAATCCCACGAAAAGAAATCCGTTCGAAGGGAGTCCGCTTGCGCTGAGAAGCGCCGTTGCCGCGCAAGCTCCAGGCACAGGCACAATGGTGAGACCGCGTTTGTGACACTCGCGGGTCAAGCGAAAGCCAGGATCGCTGATGGCGGGAGTGCCGGCATCGGATATTACCGCTATCGATTCGCCAGCTTCGAGGCGACTGGCTAAGGTCGCCGCCATGGATGCCTCGTTATTGTCGTGATATGCAACGAGGCGGTTCTTGATTCCCAGCTTGGAGAGCAGGGCACCGCCTACGCGGGTGTCTTCGCATGCGACCGCGTCGACTCTTTCCAGAAGAGCTCGAGCGCGATCAGTGAGATCCGTCAAGTTACCAATCGGAGTGGCGACGACGTAAAGGTGACCCGCTTGCGGGGTCAGCGACGGGTTCTCGCCTTCCATCCTATTGGGAATCGGCAAGGTGGTGTTCGGTTGCGAAAGGTCGCCTAACGGCTTGTGCCTCCCATTCCTGGAACGCCGCCTTCCCAGGTCTTAGGCCGACTCCAAGGAATGGTCGATTCGTCGACTTCCGTGCAGCCGGTGAAAATTAGGCTCAGTCCGAGGGATGCTATCGCAAGGAAGAGTGAAAGGTATTTTTTCATAATCTATCGGTTTCCGCTAACAACCGAATCGCCCGGTTTGGGGTCGGTTTTAAATGACTCTGGCAAAATTCTGCCAATGCTCAAGTTTTCCTTTACTTCAGTAATCTGTAATTGAGCGATTGTAACGTTATCTCGTTCGATGTTGAGAAGATAATCAAGACGAATTCCACTGGTATAGCCAAGATTCGTGATTACGAAGGAGGATTGGGCTCCAACGGTCAGCACAACGCCGTTGAGATCCGCTGGCGCATACTTCGCTCCAGCGGGCAGACTGTTTTGCGTAGCGAGAGCAACGCTGCTCTGGGTGCTTTTCAGCCGGAGGATCTCCGATTCAAGCGATGCGATGCTTTGCTCGTAGGATTCCGCTTTTTCGAGGCTAATGGTGGTGGCTCTCAACTCTGCCATTGATTTCTTCAAATCCGCCAAGGTGCGCTGCAGGGATTCTTCGTTTTCCAATCTTCGCTCCAATTCGTCCGTTAAGCGCTTGTTTTCGCGCTTGAGCTGATTCGAGCGCGCGGTGCTGACGGTGATGTTCGACCGCGCTTCTTCGAGATTTTTCGATGTTTGAGCGAGTTGCGAGGCGTTCGTGTCAAGCGTTTCGTTTTGCTTGCTGATGGTTGCTCGTTCGGCTGCCAATTGCGTTCCGTAAGACTGAATGTTCAATTCGAGCTGATTCTTGTCCTTGGTATTGAGGAAGAAGAATACTCCTGACGCGACTGCTCCCAATAGCGCGAGAATTGAAAATACGTTGGTTATGGATTTCATCGAGGGAAACGAGACTTATTCGAAGCGGGGAGATAGTGAAATCCAGAACCCGTTTTGGAAAGGCTAATTTTCAAGGCTATTTCAGAATTGGTTTAAGCGATTCGTAAACATGCTGGGCGACAAGCTTGTGTCCTTCTCGGTTTGGGTGGATTCCATCGGTTTGATTAAGCGCAGGATCGCCCCCGACGCCTTCGAGAAGAAAGGATATGAGAGAGGCATCGAGCTCTTCGGCGACTGCAGGATAAAGGGCTGCGAAAGCGCTTGCATAGCGCTCGCCGAGATTGGGAGGCATCTGCATGCCGGCGATAACGATATGGACTTCAGGGTTTTTCGCCTTCACTCGTTCGGCGATTCTAATTAAATTACGCTCCGTATCCTTCAGATCGATACCACGTAGACCATCATTTCCGCCGAGAGCGAGAACGAATACATTGATGGGAAGTCGCATAACCCAATCAATTCGACGTAAGCCCCCTGCCGTAGTCTCACCGCTAACGCCGGAAGGAATGACATTGAAAGGGAGGTCGTCTGCTTTTAGGAGCGATTGCAGGATACTCGGATAGGCTTGGTCGAAGTCGACTCCATATCCGGCGGTCAGGCTGTCTCCGAAGATCAATATCGTTTGTTCGTCGGGGCTTGTTTTCTCTTGCCCAATGGAGGGCAAGGCCCCGAACCAGATCAAGATAACCGAGATCGCGGCTTTGATGAAAATCTCGAATTTCGATAATGAGGTCATAATGAAAATGTCGGATACCGTGTAACCGCCGCACCAGCAATATTGGTCTATTAGATGAATGGTTTCATTTGCAGTTCCCGAAAATCGCAACACAAATGGAAAAGGGCTGTCCCTCAACGGACAGTTTTTTTGGCGTGTATCCATACAGTTCGATCTGGAACTTGCTCGTTAGCAAAGAATGGTACCGTATTAGTCAGTCAAAATAGCCTTTTTATCAACGTATGAGCGATTCGAATATCCTAGAACTGATCCAAGTAACCAAAACCTTTCAAAGCGGAGATCGATCCCTTGAAGTCCTCAGGGAAGCGAGTTTCATTGCGAAACAAGGAGAGTCGATTGCTATTGTCGGTCCTTCGGGCAGCGGCAAGACCACTTTGTTGGGACTGTGCGCCGGACTGGATTCGCCTAGTTCGGGCGAAGTGAAAATAGCCGGGGAATCACTTAACGCGATATCGGAAGACGATCGCTCTGACATTCGCAACCGCCTCGTGGGCTTCGTTTTCCAAAACTTTCAGCTGCTTCCAACGCTTACGGCACTGGAGAATGTCCAGGTACCACTTGAGCTGAGAGGAGAGCAATCGAGCGAGTCAGTTGCCAAGGGTCTATTGGCGAAAGTCGGTCTTGAGGAACGGATGGGCCACTATCCGGTTCAATTGTCAGGGGGAGAGCAACAACGGGTCGCAATAGCCCGGGCGTTTATAAACCGCCCGAAAATTCTTTTTGCTGACGAGCCGACAGGTAATTTGGATGGGGATACTAGTCAGTCGATCGTCGACCTTTTATTCGAACTGAACCAAGAAGCTGGGACTACTTTGGTTCTCGTGACTCATGATTTGGATCTCGCTCGAAAGACGGATAGGATCATTCGCATTAATGTTGGAAAGGTGACAGTGGAGCAATGAGCGCTTCGCGGAACCAATCAACCCTGCGCCCCCGAGCTAGTTGGATCTGGCTTATGGCTTGGCGTGATACGCGGCGGTCGCGGGGCAAGCTGATTTTATTCGGTTTTTCGGTGATTTTCGGCGTTGCGGCTCTCGTTGCGGTCAATTCTCTGCGTGGAAACTTGGAGGCGGAAGTAGATCGACAATCGCGATCACTCTTGGGCTCGGATCTAGAGTTCCAGAGCCGAGAACCTTTCAGCGATGAAATGGAGGCCTATTTCGAGTCGCTCGATTCAAAAGGTAAAGCGAGCGAAACACGTTTGTCGACGATGGCATTTTTCGAGAGCTCTGGCGGAACTCGATTGGTTTCATTGCGAGCAATGGCAGGTGGCTTTCCCTGGTACGGGAGCTTGAATACGCGACCGGCAGGACTTTCCGTGGCTCATGCGACGCAACCCGTGGCGCTCGTTGAGGAGTCGCTCCTGATCCAATATGATTTAGAGGTCGGGGATACGATTCGAATTGGAGAGGCTAGCTTCAAGCTTATCGGAGAATTTTTAAAGCTACCAGGCGAGTCATCATTCGGAAGCTCATTCTCGCCTCGAATTCTCATTCCAGAGGCGTTTTTGAAGGAAACCAAACTGTTGGGCTTCGGGAGTCGCAAATCCTTCAAGCGGCGTTTCGCTTTTGAGAACGGGGTCAGTCCCCAGTTGAATCGAGAGCTTATTGAGCGTAGATCGGAATTTCGAAGAAACGATGTTCGAGTCGAGACCGCTGAAAGCCAGAAGCAGGATATCGGCAATATGTTGGATGAAATGACAAGCTACTTAAGTTTGGTCGGTTTTGTGGCGCTTCTACTAGGAGGAGTTGGAATCGCAGGCGCGGTTCAAGTTTACTTGAAAGAAAAGGCGGAGTCGATGGCAGTGCTACGGTGCTTGGGTTGTCAGGCACGGACTAGTATGTTCGTATTTTGTATTCAAATCGCTATTATTGGATTCGCTGGATGCCTTGTTGGGGCGATCATAGGAATCGGGGTTCAAGCTGCCTTGCCGCAAATCGTGGGGCAATTTCTTCCATTCGATATGCCGTTCGAATTCGTTTGGGGACGGATTGGCGAAGCCTTTGGATTTGCCTGGGTTCTGACTTCGTTGTTTGCTTTTCTCCCACTGTTGCCGTTGCGGAAATTGTCGCCGATGCGAGCGATTCGTTCTTCTGCGGGCGTGTATCATGCCCGCAAGGATTGGCTTGTTTGGTTTACGATCGCATTAATCGGATCGTTAGGCTTGGCGTTTTCCATTTTGCAAACGGATAGGTATCGGCACGCCCTAGGCTTTTTTGGTGGACTTGTTGCCGCGATACTTATTTTAGCGGCTACGGGAGTGGCTTTGCGATCGGTTCTGCGTTGGCTCACGCCGAAGACGCTACCCTTTGTTTGGAAGCAAGGTCTGAGCAATCTCTATCGACCGAACAATCGGAGCGTATCGTTGATTGTTATGATAGGGATGGGTGCATTTCTAATTTACACTTTGTATCTGTGCGAAGTCAGTATTCTCAAACGAGGCGAATTGAATGACCAGGATACTAAGCCGAATACGATTTTCTTCGATGTTCAAACGGATCAGGTTAAACAGGTTAAGACCCTTGTAGAGAAAAACGATGCGGATCTGCATTTCCACGATGCGATGATTACGATGCGTTTGACGCATGTGCGGTCGGAAGCGGTAGCGACCTTGAGAGAGGATCGGTCTCAGGATTTGGAAAGGTGGGCGTTGATGCGGGAGTACCGCTCCACCTATCGCGACCAATTGAGGGAACACGAAACATTGGTTGAAGGCGAATTCGTCTCCAATTCAACATTAGACTCGAGAATTCCGGTACCGGTTTCAGTTGAGGAACGAATGGTCGAAGCGCTGCAATTGAAGCTAGGAGATTCGTTGATTTGGGATGTGCAAGGATTTTCTTTAGAGACGATTGTAAGCAGTATAAGAAAAGTGGATTGGCGGCAGATGCAGCCGAACTTTTTCGTCGTTTTCCCGGCTGGAGTTTTGGAGGCGGCCCCGGCTAACCATCTAATCGCCGTTCGGGCAAGCGGTACCGAAACGATTGCTACTTTGCAGGGCGATGTGGTGAAGCGATTCTCAAATATCTCGGCTATAAACCTTTCAATGGTTCTGGAAAGCTTGAAGGAGATTTTCGATAAGGTCGGCTTTGTGGTGCGTTTCATGGCATCTTTTACGATTCTTACGGGTTTGATCGCGTTGGTGTCGACCGTTTTGACGAGCCGTTATCAACGTGTCCGGGAAAGCGTATTGCTGCGATCCCTTGGTGCAAGCGTCGCGCAAGTTCGGCGTATCATGGGAATTGAATATTTCTTGCTCGGGGGAATTGGCAGCCTGACTGGTGTCATTCTCTCTCTCGGAGGCGCTTGGGGAGTCACCCATTTTGTATTCAAAATTGATTTATATATTCCGTGGGCCATGACGATAGGAACGATTGTCATGATCGGTTTGCTGACGCTTGGAGCTGGAATGCTGAACAGTCTCGGAATTGCAAAGCGATCGCCCTTGGAGGCACTGCGTTACGATTGATGAAAACGACAGCTCTAAATTGAAATTAGTTAATAAGTATTGAACCGTTCAATTCCAGACAACCAAACTTATTGCCTAAAAGGGGCACTTATTCGTTTCGATGAAACAACAAGCACAGCGTTGTTAAAAAAGCTATTCGATTAATTTTCAAACAACGGCCTTCGGCCTTGTGTTCCTGCTGCACAGGCCCAATAGGTTCTCTCGTTGCGAGAAATAGGTTTCGAGTGAAAAAGACTGCTAGTGTAGGATATCGTAAATCCAACTAAATACTCAGAATTCGTACACTAGGGATCTGTTTGCAATTGCCTAGAGACAACGATGGGTGACCGAGCCGGGAATCCTAAAGCAGCTTCGAAGTGCTCGACTCAAAGGAAGCTAAATAGGAAGTTCGTCTATTCTTTTTCGTACATGGTAAATGGCCATGAACTGTTCGGCAGTGGTCGGATCGATTAGGGGGAACGAACCAGTGACTATACGAGGTTTCGTTTCGTTGGTAAGCGCTACGGGGTGTTGCCTTGTCAGGTTCTCGGCGAAATCGGAGAAACGCGGCGTTTTTGTTTTTCGAATTTGAGATCGTGTAAGGATTTGGAAATAGCCGATTGAGGTAGCTGCGTTGTGTTCTCCAAGTTCGTGGGCGACTCGTCCCATCGTGTAGCGAGGATTAATCTCGACGATTGTTTTGAGACGAAGGTTTCCCGATAAATCGCTATAGACAAATGCGTCGATTCCCAGTGGCCCTTTGAATTCAGATTTTTGGAGGGCCACGGATAAACGAGGGACCACCGTTTCTTCATACCAATGGTAGACTCTTGGGCGTCCTTCGATTCGCTTCATCAAAAAACGAACGATCTCTGGGGCCAAGCCTTTGCAAAAGGCATTGGTTACGATCCCTTTGAACTGGCCACGCGCGTTGTTTGCGAGTCGGGTGAACGCTATCGTTTTCAATTCTTTGCCGGGCATTTCCAGTTGCAAGGAAAAATCGAATACGCGCTCTAGCCATGGTTCGACGATCACGGAACCTTGTGTTTTGAAAATGCCTGTAATCCATGCAAGAAATTCTGAGCTCATTTCTTCGTCGGCAGGTAAACAACGGATACCGTTTGCGGCTGTTCCGAAGGGAGCTTTGCAGACGATGTTTCGGTATCCTGATTCAGCGAAGCGGTTGCGCAACTCGGTGACTGCTTCAAGGCTTTCAGCGGATTGCCCATAGACTTCGGCTGGAGCGATCCAGTCATTGACTAGCGATTCAGCGGCAAATTGCTTGCCCCAGTTCAAGCTCCATGACTTTGAAAACAGTAGTTTCTTTTTGTCATTCCAAAGCGTGGTTGAACTGATGGGACGCGTTACCAGTTCAAATGTCTTTTCGAAAAACGATACACTGTCAGGCGTCCAGGCCCAAGGGCGTAGATCGCCTATTTTTCGAGAGAGCTTTGGTGCTGTGGAAACTTTCGAATTCGGGTCGGTTGTCAGAATCTCCGGCAAATGAAACCCGAAATTCTGGATTTGGCGCAAGAATTCCTGAGACGGCTGCCTTTTCATAACAAGGAGATCGTCTTTTTTCGAGAGATACGCGGGCAGGAACTCCAAATCGTTTTGTACGGTGGAGGATCCAGGCGTTAAACCTTCGCTCGAATTACGAGCAGCGTAGGTTTCAGAGTCCGGATTAAACCAGAATATCGATGGGGTTCGTCCTCGTGATTGTTGGAATATTCGAAGGTCGCTAATGAAGTCCGGGTGGAGCCCAGTTTTAGCACGTCCTTCCGTATTGAAATGATTTCCTTTTGCCCGCGCGGGAGAGAGCGGAAAAGTCAACCGATCGCGATAGGCTTCCCAATCAGACTTTCCAGACGCTTTCCAGCGTCGAAACCACTTTAAGCCGAAACCGACATGCTCTATTTCGTCACGATAAATTTTGTCTAGAATGTTTGCCGTGGATGGGTCGCCGACTTTTTCGAATATAGATTTATATTCACGCGAGTAATCGAGATTGGCTTGTTCGAAGGTGAGCGAAAGCCGGGTCACATAGTCTAATGGATCCTCCATCGAAGAAACGCTTTTCCAAAAATAATCACTCAATGGAAGCTCGCCGAATTCGATCCCGCACTGCTTCATTCGATTGATATAAAGCTGGGTATGGATTTGCTCTTCTTTGAGGGTCTCCAGTACGCCTCGACGAAAACTGGCCGGAGCATCGGGGAACTTCAGCAGAACCAGAGCCATCAGTTCGGTTGCCAGCAATTCATGGTTACCAAAAAAATGAAGCAATCGACCGCGTTCCTTTTCATCGACCAATTTGGCATTGCTGGGATGGGTTGCTTTGACTCCGTTTTCCCGAAGCGACAGGTGGGCAGGGCGAGAGAGGTGGCGAGGGGTCTTGATCGCTGACCCAGGATCGGTATCGACAATCTCCTCACGAGGAAAGCTCAGTTTTTCCTCGATGGTCGTTCCGAATAGTATCTGTTTTGCGAAATCCTGGAGTTGTATCGTCATTTATACCCTTATCGGATGATTACGGTAGACCAGCTTGCCTACCAGTCGAGCTATACCTTCAGCCCTGACTTGCTGAATCGTTCGAACCTATCAACTTATAAGCAGCAATCTCGAAGGTCGACCCGGAGAGGTCGTGGGGGCGCGATGGATACAGGGTGGCACGGGACTTCCAGGGTATTGAGTTGCTATTCGCCAGAGATTGCCGAGGCCGAAGGTGTAGGGCTTGGCTTTGAGTATTGGCATGTAGTGGAGATCTAAGAAATTGTCTTTCAGGTAGGCGAGGAAACCGGTGTCGTCTTTTCCTCCGTATTGGTCGAGCAAGGCGGCTCGCGTTTCGGGAATGTCGATGCGTCGCAGCGCGTCTTCGTTTCGAAGACCCTCCGATGAGGCTTCGTTGTAGCTGCAAAGGTAGGTGTCAGCCTCGGCAGTCGCGCTGTCAACGTGATAGGAGTATACGTCGGTCGGCACGGCGCCTGCATCGGGATCGCGGGGATAGGCGGGGATGCAATCCAGCATCGGGGAGAGTCCGAATTCGCTGAGAAGACGTTGATCTTCGATCAAAGCGTCGCGGGCAATCTTGCCGGAATCGCTCAATTCAAGGTCCTGCAACGCTTCACCTTCGAGTGTTGCGATTTCATCGCGAATATCGAGGCGATTCACGATCTCGTTGAAATCTCCGGCCAGGGATCGTACCCAGCAATGGGCATTGACGCGGTTGGCGAAAGGCGTCGAAACGAGCTCCTCGAAACTGCCGACCTCTCTGATACAGGCGTAATCAGGAAACACTTAACAGATGAAATAATTTGGGAACGAATCCGATTTTAGGGAGCGCTTGAAACATCTTGGGTTTAATGCTCCGTTAGAGTTGGCCTAGAGCTCTTTGACCTTAATGTTGCGAAAGAGAACAGAGCCTTCTTTGCCTGAGTGGATTTGAAGGCTGAAAAAGCCTCTTAAATATTCGTCGTTTTTCCATTGTGCAGCAGGTACCCCGTTGATCCAGGTCTTTGAGAGATTGCCTATAGATTCTACGGTGATGCGATTCCATCCGTCGTATTTCACCGCATTACGGGCTTTTTCGTGGGCGTTAAGCCAAAGCGGATAGTACCAACCGCCGCATGATTGTCCGTAGATGCCACCCGACCAGAAACGTTTTTTCGAATCGGCTTCCATTTCGGCCTGAGGGCCAAAGACCGTTTGCTTACCTTTGGCATCCACCTTGACTTGCCCCCGGAACATGAAACCGGTGTTGCCGTCGATTTCCCATTTCAACTCGGCAGTGAAAATAAAATCGGCGTAGTCGTCCTTGATAGTGGAGAGATAGGTACTGGGAGATCCATGTATGGTCGTACCGACGATTACGTCGCCTTTCGCTTCGAATGCGCAGTGGCCGCCGTATGGAGTCCAACCGTTCAGGTTTTTGCCATTGTATAGACTGACGAAGTCTTTGTTCAAGCTCGGTTCAGGAGAGGTGTTTAATAACATGCTCTCCGGTTTCGGAACGTTTGCCTGCTTTTGGTAGTTGGCGATCCACTTTTGCTGGCTTTCGGCGATTTGGTTGTCCTCGGCGGCAAAAGCCGGAAAAAGCGATAGGGCGATCAAGGAAGTAGCGAGTAGGAGTTTCTTTTTCATGGCTGCTAGGAATGTTGAAGGGAAGGGTGCACTGGAAGCGATCAAATTTTCAAGCTCGCGTCGGGCTATAGGGGATTCCCATAGGAACATTTACAAAACTCAGCTCGGATTTGCCGTAAATGGAGTCCGTCCTTGCCAGCGGACTTTCTTTGAGCACATATGCCTTCGCTTTGAAAAATTTTAAAGAACTCGGAGTTTCCTCTAAGCTCATACAGGCTTTGGAAGAAAACAATATCATCACACCTACCGAAATCCAGCAGGAGGCCATTCCGCACTTGCTTCAGAATGGAGGCGATTTCATCGGGCAGGCTCAAACGGGTACAGGTAAGACGGCAGCCTTTGGAATTCCTCTGCTTCAGTACGTCGATCCGAAGATCCAAAAGATTCAGGGACTGGTGCTCGCTCCGACACGCGAGCTAGCAAAGCAGATCGCCAAACAACTATTTCGTTTCGCTCGTTATTCTTCCGAGCGGATTTTTACGGAGGCGGTTTACGGAGGCGATCCTATCGAAAAGCAGCGCGCAGCGCTCAATCGACCTACCCACATCGTCGTGGCTACGCCCGGTCGACTCATCGATCTTCTGAAGATCAACGCGTTAGATCTATCGGGTGTGCACATCGCTATCTTGGACGAGGCTGACGAAATGCTGAGCATGGGCTTCAAAAAAGAACTCGAGACGATTTTGGAGCACCTCACGGTCAAGCGCCGCACGTGGCTTTTCTCGGCTACGATGCCCAAGGCTCTGCGTCAGTTGATCAAGAATTACATGTCAACCGAGGCGCATACGATACGGGTCGATCGTCGAAATGTAGTTAATAGCAATATCGAACACAAATACGCCGTATGTCGTATCGAGGAAAAATTCGTGGAGATTACTCGCTTTTTAAAGGCTCAAGGAGAGGATCGCGGTCTTGTCTTTTGCCGTTCTCGAGCCGGTACCAATAATTTGGCCAAGCACTTGCAAGATGAAGGATTTCTGGTTGGAGTTCTTCAAGGCGAATTGTCTCAGAAGGATCGCGAAAAAGTGATGCGCGGGTTTAAAAAGGAGCGTACTCAAATTTTGGTGGCGACCGATGTCTGCGCTCGTGGGATCGATGTCGAGAACCTTCAGTACGTAGTTCATCATCAATTGCCAGACCAGATCGAGTACTACACGCACCGGAGTGGTCGGACCGCCAGAGCCGGTAAGACTGGAGTGTCTATTGCGTTTATAACAGGGCAGGACATGAAACGTCTTAAAGAGATCGAGAAAGAGCTGCAAATTCGCTTCAAAAAGGTTAAATAGAAACTTTCGATTGCCATCATGAGCTAGCTGAGACGTCTCGCGTCACCGGTGAGTCTGATAACGTGGATCGAGGCCTCCGGACCCGGCTTTCAACATCACTCCTTAAGGACCATATCGATGCACATGACTGCAGCCATGATGAGTTTTCGCAATGGGTGATCAGCCTCGAGGCTTTCGTCGATCGTGAGCATGTAGTTGTCGGCACTGGTGAATAGCTCTTTTCCTAGTCCGTTCCATTCTTTGGATACGTGACCGAATTCCACGTTCTCGAGGCCGAAGGAGAAATTCCAACCAGTCCATTTACCTTTGAGCTGACAAAGCAATTGGTCGTTGGAATCGACGACATCGAATTTGCCGCCAATCGAAAGAAACTTCTGCTTAAAACTGCCAAGCGGCGAATCGTTCTCGTCGTGTACGGCAACTTTTGAAAGAAAGAGCGAGATGCCGCGTTTAATATGGATAAGCGTCTTGCCGTTAGGCTCTCGGATTTCGATGTGAAAAGGGGTGTGTTTTTTGTAGTCGGTGAAGCGAAGTATCTTGGTGAACAAACCAAGGCGCTCTTCGCGGCATTCGAGGATAATCCGACCTGATTGCGGGTCGTAGATATCGAAGTTGTTCGCGGCTTTGAAAATACCGACATGTTCTTTTACGAGAAAAGCGTTCAAGGATAGCGAGTTGGACATGCGAAAAAGCTGCTGAGAAAAAAGTAGCAGGGCAATGGTAAAGGCGCTCAGTCCAAGCTGATTGAAATCGAGCATTGGACTGTTAAATAAGTCAGTTAATGCACAATACCCGTCCTTTTCGCTGAATTTCGATTGTTTCATCGTTTCCCGATTCAAGTGTCGCAAAGTTCGGTACCTGATTTCGAAATAGCCTTAGGGTATTACTCGAATCGAAATCCGCAATTCGATCGGCAAAACCCCCTTCAACGACTCAGGCGGGCTATAATTAATAGCCTCTAGCGAATGTGCTGTCCGTATGCTTCAAGTGAGGTGATGTTTGGATCCGGGGCTATCTGCGCTAGCGGGATCTTATGATTAGAAGTAGGAGTCGACCAAAGCATTTAATGGATAGCCGCTCGGATCTAACTGCATACGGTGGAAAAAGTTAAACTGTTTTGGGCCGTCGATAAAAGTCAGACGAATTCATTCAATGGGTACGCAAGATTTTTCGGCTCGTGTTTCAGTAGCAGGATAGACGTCCCACTTTGTTTCCGAACCTCCTATAGTAACTCCCAGATCTAGTTGTCTGACTCTACCTCACGGAGCAGTGAGAGGCTTGCCGTTAACCGATGCGTCGAGCTTTGCAAGGAACGGGCCGGCACGTTTTGCCCATTGAGTTGCGTCTTCGAAATTTGCAGCGTCTTCACTGAAACAACTTTGGAGCATTTCGGTATTGATGATGCCGGGGTTCATCGCGGCGACTGCAATACTTGCGGGCAGTTCCTGTGCCATAGCCTGGCTCAGCCCCTCGATAGCCCATTTAGTGGCACAGTAGGGAGCGACTTCGGGAGATGTGGAACGGCCCCAACCGGAACTCAGATTGATCATAACTCCGCTGCCTCGTTCGATCATCCTCGGAGCAAAATGCCTTAGAACGTTGAACACGCCTTTGATGTTAACGTCGACGACAGTCCCAAACTCTTCTGGCGGAATTTCCCATAAGGGGGCGTTGGCATTTATGATTCCTGCGTTATTCACCAGTAGATCGGGTACGCCAAGTCTGGCAGTAAGGTCTGCGGCGAAGGCGCTGACGGCAGAGTCATCGGTAACATCGGTCACGCCGAAAAAACCGTTTTCCCCAGTAGCTTCGCGCTGGAGAGCTTTGATGGACTCGGCATTGCGACCGAGCCCGCTTACGATCCACTTCTCATTCGAAAACCACTGTGCGAGCGCGTGTCCTAGTCCCTTCGTGCAACCCGTTATGCAAACATGTTGAGCCATGGCAAAACGATGGATGATGACTTAGGATAAATCACGAATAAAAGCGAGTACCTGTGGCGGCTCGGAGATCCGCCGCCATCGTTCGGATGCATAAATCGAGGGACTAGGCTTGATCTCTATTTTGTAAGTTTAATCGCCAGGCGAATAAAGGCAGTCAGCACTAGAGCTGAGCCGATCGTTATATACACGCTGATTCCGATGTAGAAACTGGGATCAGCGTTATCGGTCGCTAGAATTCCAAAAGGAGAATACAGAGCCTCATTCGCAAAGGAGTACCAAGCAAATAATCCTGCTCCGGTTGCCAATAGAAGCAGGGCGAGAGAGGACGCAATATGGATGCGATCATACTTATCGCTTTGTTTGGGTTTTGAATCAGTTTTCATCGATAGTGCGATATTCGAAGTTTTCGCTAGTTGATCCTTCCGCTTGAGGTTGAGCTCTAGTAAGATGCTAAACTTCAAGAATTGTCATATTCCATGGAGATTAGCGTTTGTCCATAGCCTCGTTAACGGCGATTCTCTGTGCATCGCCCCTATTCAAAATAGCATCGTCATGAAAGGTTTTGGATACCAAGCTTCTTTTATGGATTTGAATCTCACCGGAAAAACGGTCGCGGTTATCGGAGCGGCCAAGGGTATCGGTAGGGCCATTGCGAATGGTTTTGAGGATGAAGGCTGCCGGGTCGTAGGGTTCGATCGCGAATCTGGATCATCCGCGATCGATATAACTATTGGCGATGTCACTTCGCTCGAACAGGTGCAGGCCTTTGCGGCTGCGTATTCCGAGGCCGAGCACATTGTCTTTTCAGTCGGTGCGGGATCTGGGAAATTCGGCTTTCCGTTTTGGAAGCTGGAGCCGACGGATTGGGCTCGTACGCTTGAAGTCAATTTGATCGGAGCCGTGAACATCGCCCATGCCTTCGCACCCCAATTAGTCCGCCGCAAACAGGGCTCGTTGCAGTTTCTAGTATCTGTGGCCGGCCAAATTGGTTCGCAGACCGATCCCCCCTACAGCGCGGCCAAAGCGGGACTCATCAATTTTACGCAATGTGCTGCCCGTGATTTCGCTAGCTATGGCGTGCGCGTTAATGCCTTGTCGCCCGGAATGGTGCGTACCGACTTAAACGAGTCCGTTTGGGAGTCCTCTCAAGCGAACCTACCTGAGGAGGAACGACAGAGTTACCCCGATTGGGCGAAAACGAAAATTAGACAGGTCTCACCTCTTGGGCAATGGCAGACACCGGAAGAATTCGCCGCTATGTCGGTTTATCTAGCGTCGGATCACGCTAAGAACATAACGGGGCAGACGATCAATATAGACGGCGGTCAGGTCATGCACGCTTGAGAAGCTCGCGGGCCTCACATTAAGAGTGCGGGATTCGTACGTCGCGGAAAATCTTTGCAGGAACGAGGCGTTACCATCTCCGACCCGGTTACGGTTTATGGCGGCGATCCGATTGGGGCTTTCCTCGACATCGATGGCAATACGCTAGGGTCCTGCTCGGGTGCCAAGCTCGGCTAGAGCAAGATTGAGGCATTGCAGAGCTTGTAAACAAAGTCAGATCGCGAAAGGGTAGGGTTCATCGTTTACCCCTCCCATCGAATCGACTATATTATGATACTACGACATCTGCTTTTATTCCTTTTTTCATTTCTTCTTTCCCTTTCGGTCCTGGGCCATGGATTGGCTCCGCAGCCGCCAAAAGAAGAGGCTCGCAAGATCATCTTTCCCGATACCGAGGAATACCTGACGCTCGTATTCGATCCACACACGCACTCTGTGTTTTCCGACGGCCACGTTTGGCCGAAGATACGCGTTGGCGAAGCGGTGCGCGATGGGCTAGATGCGATGGCGATAACCGAGCACCTTGAGTATCAACCGCATATTGCGGACTTGCCGCACAAAGATCGCAACCGCTCTTTCGAAGAAGCGGCGGACGCGGCTCGGTATTCGAAATTAATCGTTATCCCGGGTGCCGAAATCACTCGCAAGGCGCCGGCCAGCCACATGAACGCGATTTTCATTAAAGACGCCAATAAGCTCTACCATGTACCGGAATCAGCGGAGCTTAACAGCTCGACCGATTTCCGAAATGCGGCTCGTGAGTGGCCCGCTCAGAACGCGGTTGAAGCCGCCAATAAGCAAGGAGCTCTCGTCTTTTGGAATCACTCGTGGTGGGGTTCCGATTTCCCGAATGGAATACCAGTGCTTTCCGATTTTCACAAAAAGAACATAAGGAAGGGATTGCTGCACGGGATTGAGATCGCCAATGGGAAGAATTATTCGGAAGACGCCTTTAGAATGGCGTTAGACAAGAATCTCACTTTGTTTGGAGCGTCGGATGTGCACGATCTAATCGATTGGGATTACGAGCCACACAAAGGAGGGCATCGACCCGTTACTTTGGTCTTCGCTAAGGAGCGTTCAGCAGAATCGATGAAGGAGGCTCTTTTCGATCGTCGCACGGTTGTGTGGTTCAAGAACTGGCTCATGGGCCGAGCTGCCCATCTGCAACCGCTTTTGGAAGCGTCTCTCACGGTCGGCGATGTTACCTATCAAGATGGGGAGATCCTCATCTTTACGATCCACAATCATTCCGATGCTGATTTCCATTTGCGCACCCTAAGTCCTTTTGGTCTGCATCAGCATGCGTCGACCTTCACTGTCTCGCAGCATAGTTCCGAGCGGTTGATGGTTCGAACTGGGACGGCAGTAGAGTCAATCTCTTTGGAGTTCGAAGTACTCAATGCCTTCGTCGCTCCCAATAAGACGGCCCGCATCGAGCTTTCGACGGAAATCGAATAAGAGGTCGAGATGGCGCAAACCAATGGAACGTCGTCAGTGGGGAATACGCTTTTTCAGCAAGATGGAAACGGTTGGCGTATAGCCAAAGGCGAAATCCCTGAGACGCTGTTTCTACGGGCCCGTTTAAAATAGCTCTCTCTCTTTTTTAAGGTGAGCTTAGTTCGTCCCCTTGGATGGACTTAGCCTTTTCGTTTTGATTGTGGGGGAGTGTTCTGGGGACCGAAGTATTTTTCGCTTCGGTAGCGTAGCCAGACTCTGAGGTCTTGTGGGATCTGCTCTTTTTGTTCGGGCGCGAGCTTTTCGTAGAGGACTAGGGCTTTTTCTCTCTCCCCTCGGCAAGGGGCGTTGCGGTGCTGCTTCCAGAATGCTTTTGCCAAACGTATACGATGGCAGA
>Ga0233432_10001586_pt1 | contig 21875 bp, 19 predicted proteins | sample SI_122_August201_6_FD_179870 | JGI IMG/M metagenome (GOLD analysis project Ga0233432, IMG submission 179870) | Seawater microbial communities from Saanich Inlet, British Columbia, Canada - SI_122_August2016_10_MG | ecosystem: Environmental > Aquatic > Marine > Inlet | place: Canada: British... | reverse complement strand
TATCCTCGGAGACAGTTGTTACAGCAACTTCTTTAACAGACAATATTTATTCAAAAGCACAAGGTTTTGTTAAAACATTTAAAGTTGTAAGTGAAAGTCAAGGACCAGACGGAAACTGGGAGGTTACAATCTCTGCTGAAGTAACCGCTATGCTAGATGAGGTAATGCAAGACGAGGCTGCTCTTCAAACTTTATTAAGTTCTATGAACAGACCTAGAATTATTTTTTTAATCCGTGAAGATAACCTTATAGACAATGTGCCAACAGATTTTGCTGAAACAAAGCTTCTTAGCATGTTTTATAATAAAGGTTTTGATGTAGTGGATAGACAACTCGTACAAGCATTAAAAGGTGCACCGGACTATGATGATGCTATTTCTGGTAATGTCTCAGCGGCAGCAAAGGTAGCTAGCCAACTTGGTGCAGATATTATCGTAATAGGAACCGCAAAAATATCTTCTGGTGGTAAAGTATATAGTATGACTTCTGGACAGGCAGATATTAACGGTAAAATTGTTAGAGTTGATACTGGCGATATATTAGCTGTTGTACCAAATGCACACGGTAAAAAACCTCACATTTCCCCTAGCACTGCTGGCGTGAATGCTATGAATGATGCAGCAGGTAAATTAGGTACAGAAATAATCAGGCAGCTCATTCAGAAATGGAGTACCGCTCAATCCAATTTCATCAAATGTTATGTTGTGTTGAATAATGCTGATTTTATGTCTTACACAATGTTTGAAAGTTTCTTAAAAGCACAAACAGTTAATGGTATTAGAAATGCTTATTCTAAAAGCTTGAATGATGGAGTTGCAGAATATGAAATTGAATTTGAAGGGAAAGCAATGGATTTAGCAATGGGATTAAGTAAGACTCAACCAGATGGCTTTAATATTAAAGTAACAGGTATTACCGGAAACCGTATTACCGCTGAGGTTGCTCAATAAAAGAGGTTTATATGAAGTATCTATCTATTTTTTATCTATTGATTTCAATAACGATTGCTCAAGATAACTTCATTGGAGATGTTTTTGAAAAAGGGTCCATTAATTATGGAGATAGGACTATCCAAGCAATTGGAATTGGTTTTATACCTGAAAATGTAATTAATGCAGGTCAAGCCAGGAGAGCTGCAATGCGTATTGCCAAGCAAGACGCTTTAAGACAGCTTATTGAAATTGTAAATGGTGTAAATGTTACTTCTGAAACAACAGTTTCAGGTGCCATGTTTGATGATATGATCAAAACACAAGTTCAAGGTGCTATTAGAGGTGCAAGACGTGTAGGTCAACCTTCGTACCTAAGTGATACAAGTGTAGAAGTAACCTATGAAGTTAAAATGGCTGATATATCAAAAGTTTTACTTCCCATGGCTGACAGTGCACCAACTCTACAATATGGTATGGCAAACAACACTAATGCTACCGCAACTTCTTCATCTACCGCAGCGCAGACAACTTCGGGTGGAGTTACAGGTATTATCATTGATGGTACCGGTTTGGGTTTAAGGCCCGCCATGTCTCCTCGAATTTTAAATCAAGATGGAAGTGTTGTGTATGGTCCTAGCCAATACAGTCGAGATTATGCAGCTTCTAATGGTGTAGTTGGATATGCAAAAACATTGGATCAAGCTAAAAATGACCCAAGAGTACAAGGTAACCCGTTAATTATTCGTGGTACGTCTATTTTTGGATCTTCCGCGGCGGATATAACTATATCGAATACTGACGCTGGAAAAGCATCTTCTGCGGATGGATCAGCATCACTGTTTAGTAATTGTCGAGTAATGTTTGTTTTAGACTGATTCGGCCTAGATTTTTAATAAAAGGATACTATGAAATCAATATTTAAAATTTTCTTTCTTTGTGCATTATCAATGGGATACTCCAAGGATGGTGAAATTGCTGTAATACCTGAAGATGATTCTAAAGACCCCGGTTTGAAAATTGGCGATATTGCTCCATCATGGGCTTTAATGTCCGGTCCTGGAAAGTTTGAGTTTTTAAAAACATGGACTGAGGAAAAAGGTAAAAGATTAAAAAAACCCACAACTCAACCTGACAGACATGTCGTTGTCTTAAGTTTTTTTGCAACTTGGTGTAAGCCTTGTATGAAAGAGCTTCCACACTTAGAGACCTTATATCAAAAGTATAGTGACGAAAAAATTAAGTTTTTTCTTATTGATATAACTGAAGCGACGCGAACAGTAAAAGGTTGGGAAGATTCGCCTAAGGCGGGTCCATTTTTAGATGCAAAAGGAATAACAATGCCAATTCTATATGATTCAAGAGGTGTTGCTAAAAAAAGGTATGGTGCAAAATCTTTACCTCGATTATATATCATTGATAAATATCGAACGATTCGTTTAGCTAAAAAAGGTTTTGATGAAAATGAAGATTTTGAAGGTGAGCTTAGTACTGTAATTGATGAGCTGCTGTTAGAAAAATAAAATGAAGTCTTTTCCCCGTACGGTTAGAATAATATTTATTACTGCTGCGGCTCTTATAGGTTTTCTTTTTAGTCAAAATTCTTCAATGATCATAGTAACTGGTAATGTTCATGGTCAGCTAGATCCTTGTGGCTGACCAAAAAAACCACTAGGCGGTCTGTCTAAAAAATTTACAACTATTAAGCAGCTAAACCAGCAAGGCTTAGACCCTTTAATTTTAGATGCAGGTGATTTATTATTTAAATACTCAGCATTACCTGATTCTAGTAGAAATTCTGATCTTTTTAATGCATCGAAAATATTAAAAGGATATGAAAAAATAGGCTGCGATGTGATCAATGTTGGTAAACTTGAATTATCAGGTGGGCTTTCATTTCTCTTGAAACAAAAATCTTCGAGCCAAATTCCTTTTATTTCAGCAAATCTAGAAACTGAAAAATTTCATAAACTCATTTTTGATCCATTTATTATAATAACCAAAGAGGATTTACAGTTTGGAATAATTGGTCTGACAAATTTAACAGAAGTTAGTGAGGATGGGGTAATTGCTAGGGACTATATAAAAGAAGGGAATAAATATATTTCAAAATTAAAAAATAAAGTTGATTTTATTATTCTGCTGATAAACAGTGAGCGTTCATCTTATAAAAAGTTACCACAGTATTTTCCAGGAGCTGATATTATTTTCACTAGTGGAAGTAAAATGCTAACCAGACCATCGATGAAGCAAGAAGAAAATGGTCCTTTTCTTTTTTCCTCTGGTAGAGAAGGTCGATATTTAAATAAAGTTACACTGAACTTTTTAAATAAAAATAATAATAAATCTTTTATAAATAAAACTTATCTGCAAAGTCGAATAAAATATCAGAAAAGACGTTTAGATAGATATATGGATAAGTTTCCAAATCAAACGTATGAAGAGGCTTATAAAGGTCAAGGCGATATTCTTTCTATTTTTAAGGAAAGTAAAATAGAAGTTGAAAGAATGCAAAAAGAGCTAACTAAAAAGCAAAATAATTTAGAATTTGAAAATCTTCCAATGGGTTCCTCCATAATAGATGATCTTAAAATGTTAGACTTTGTTGATAAAGCATTGATTGAAAGAAAAGCACTAATCAAAAAAAAATAATTTAAATATACCCTGTCCTCATTTTATCATGTCAAATGTTAGTATATTTATAGATATTTTAGTAAATAATTTTAATTAAAAGGGTTTTTATGAAAAATAAAGTATCTATTTTGTGTCTATTTATATGTTTCTTTATAGGTTGTTCTGCATCTAATCCAAAGCCACTGACAAATAAAGATCTTCCTTCATGGTATTTGAATCCTCCAAAATTTGAGGACCGTTTTGTTGGTGTTGGTGATGCACTCAGGCCTCAGTTCAGTTTGTCTAAGCAGGTAGCGACCGAGAGAGCGAGGGTAGAAGTTGCAAGAGCGGTTGAAACATCTATTACTTCAGCATTAAATGATCACATGCAAGCTTCGGGAATGGGGGCAGATGCTAGTGCAACAGAATTCACAGAGTCTGTTTCAAAGTCCTTAGTCAATACCACACTAAAAGGATGCACTATAGAAAAAACTGAAGTATTCAAAGATAGGGTTTTTGTTATGGTTACTTATGATGCAAATAAAGCAAGGGAAGTCGCTAAAGAAAATGCACAGTTTGAAGCAAAAAAAGAAGAAGCACTTTATAATGAATTCAAGGCAAGACAGGCATTTGATTCATTAGATCAAGCAATTGGTAAAATGAAATCAGGCTCAAGTGTAGCAAAGCCTGAGTAAAATATTAATAAACTAGATCTTCAATAATCTCTAACATCTGTTTGTATTCATTCTCTTCAAATAGTCTAGTAAGAAAAACAATTTTTCCAGACTGATCAATTACAATATTTCGCGTAACACCAGAGTTTTTCTCAGCATACAAACTAAATATTTCAGCTCCTGGATCTAATGCAAGAGGATATGTTATTTTCATCTGTTTTTTAAAATTGATTACGGTTTCAAGAGGTTCGTCCCGATCGATACCAATTAAAACTACATTTTTCTCTTTATATTTCTTCCAGATATCTTCTTCAAGATGTGGCATTTCTAAACGACAAACAGAACACCAGCTAGCTGTAAACTGAAGTATAACTATAGAGCCTTTTAATTCAGATAATTTTAATGTTTCTCCAGTTGTTAGTTTCATGGAAAAATCAGGAGCATAATCACCAATATTGACAACGAAACCTCTAGGGTTATCTTCTGTGTTACCATAAAGAAAAGATAGAACTACTGCAAAGTAGAAAATTCTATATTTCAAATCCATTTTCAATCATCCAGCTATCATTAGGGAATTTCGTCATGTAGTTCCTAATACTATCAGGAAGAACAACCAGTACCTTTTGACTCTTTGTTAAGTTTTTTGCGGCTTTTAAAGCTGCAACCATAGCAGAACCACAAGAACCACCGCAGAGTAGACCTTCTTCTTTAATCAGCTTTCTTGACATTTTAAATGACTCTTCATCCTCTGTCTTAATGTACTGATCGATAAGATTATTATCTAAAACATCAGGAAAAAAATCATATCCAATACCTTCGACTAAATAAGAAGAAACTTTATTTCCACCCCCTAAAATAGAACCAACAGGATCAGCTCCGATGATTTGAATATCTGATTTAAATTCTTTTAGACGCTTTGCAACACCTGTAATAGTTCCTCCTGTTCCAACACCCATTACAACCATATCTAAATTTTCCCCAAAGTCTTCAATTATTTCTTCAGCTGTACCTTCGTAATGGGCTTTAGGATTAGAGGGATTGGCATATTGATCCAATATATGAGAATTTGGGATTTCTTTTTGAAGTTTTTTAGCGACTTGTATATGGCTTTCAGGGTCATCAAATGCTGCTTCAGTTGGAGTTCTAATTATTTCTGCACCCAATGCTTCAAGTGCAATTTGTTTTTCTTTACTCATTTTTTTGGGCATTGTTATAATACACTTATAACCAAGAACCGCACTTGCTAATGCAATTCCTTGTCCTGTATTTCCAGATGTTGGTTCAATTAATGTCTCTCCAGGTTTAATCCTCCCAGATTTTTGCGCATCGACTACCATCCTGAATCCGATACGATCTTTTATAGAACCTCCTGGATTAAAAAACTCACATTTAGCATAGACTTCACAGTCTAATTCATTCGCTATTTTATTTACTTTAACTACTGGTGTTTTACCAATCGTATCTAGTATAGTGTCATATATCATATTTTATATTGAAGCTTTTAATTTATATTATTGATTGAAGTATATTGTATAAATTAAGAAACTATATTCATTCATAATATCTAAAACATTAATGCTTAATAGATCAAATAAACTAACTGGCCCTTTTATGATTCAACTGAAAAATAAATTCAGAGTCATAGCTGGCGAGGATCAATTAATTGATAAGAAAGAATTTTTTGAAGGATTAGAGATTTCAAATAGGATATTATCTGATCGATTATTTGATATTTTTGATAAAGATAAGAATGGAAAAATTGATCATGATGAGTTTCTTGCTACTATTGAAGAAATTATTTTTGGAACCAAAGATGCAAAAATAAGATTTGCTTTTAAGTTGCATGATTTAGATGGAAGCGGTTTCATAGATAAAAATGAATTAACTGTTTTAATTAGTCAGAGCTTTGTGCAGAATAATTTAGATTATGATGATTTTCAATTAAAACTACTTGTAGATGAGTTTTTTGAAAAAGCCGATAAAGATAAAAATGGATCCATTGATATTGATGAATTTTTGACTATAGCAATGGATTTTCCTGATTTTATTGAAGGATTTGCAGTTAATCCAATTAGATGGTTAGCATCGAATAAAAGTCTTGAAATTCAAGGTGAAACAAAACCCTTTAATAAAAAAAATAAAGAAATACAGGTACAAGATATTGGTTTCTTTCAATCAATCCTAATTCCTAGAATGATTTCTTATTACAATATTCTTCTAAATAGAAAGAAAAACCATGTTGTCGTTGATTTTGTATCTTCATTATTATTGCCTTCTCAAACTTTAGAAATTGTAATTAAACCACCAACTAATTTTAATTTTATACCAGGTGATTACCTGTATCTAAACTGTAATATTATTTCACCCATAGAATGGCACCCTTTTAATATTATTCAAAAAACTAAAAAAAATGAATTAGTCTTACATATAAAAGCTTCTGATAATTGGAGTAAAAAAATGTATGATACAATATTAAAAAAATCTTTAGAAAAAAAAGGCTTTCACCTCCCTTTGAAAGTAGATGGTCCTTATGGCTCATCAAGTAAAGCTATTTTAGACACCGAGCATGCAATATTAGTAGGTGCAGGGCATGGAATTTCTCGAATTGCTCCAATATTACAAGATATAGCAATGCGCATCGATTCAGATTCAAAAAAAAATAGAATCCAAAAAATCAGTCTTTTTTGGTTAATTGAAAATGAAACTTATTTTGAGTGGTTTACAAAGTTCTTGGATGAAATAGAAAGTGAAGAAAAGTTAAATATGTTTAGTTACAATATATTCTTTATTAATAAATCATCCCATGAGGTATCAGAAAAATTAATGTATATGTCTACGGATATAGTTAATACAAAAACCGATGTTACGTTAATTGATAATATATGGGGGAAATCAAAATTTGGCTTGCCCAATTGGGGTCTAGAACTTGAACAGGGTCTTAAAGAAGAAAATGCCTTGAAAAGAAGAATTTTCTATAGTGGACCAAGTTACTTTAGAAAGTCTTTGAAAAAAGAAGCGAGAAATTTAAACATACCTTTCCAAAGTAAAGATTTCTAAAGGTTTTGATCTAAGCTTTTAAATAAAGTCTTCAACACAAGTTCGCCACTGCTTCTTAGTCCATTGTGTTCAAGTTGATCTGTCTCCCAAACTTTGATATTCTTAATCTTTGAAGCTGTTTCCATTGAATATTCTCTATCTACGTACATATCATTAGTGTATACTGCTGCGGCAGTTGGTACTTTATTGTTTTTCAAGGTTTCTGAGCTGTATAAAATGGGCCAGTCATCTTTTTCTGCTAGCCTGTTAGCGACCTCTTTAAAAGGTCTTAGTTCTTTATACTCATCCATCATCCAAGGATAAAGCATCTCACCTGTAAAATGAAAGGCGCTCTCTTTGTTGTTATATTCATTGAATTCATTTTTAATTTTATAGGCAGACCAATTGGTACTGAAGTTTTGGGCATAACAAGCTTCATGCAGTATGGTAAATATCGGGTTTGTGTCAAAGCTTTGTTTTGTAAGAATATTTTTTAAAAAAGTATAGGTCATCTTATTTTTTGAAAAAGCATCCTCAAATAAATAATTTAATATTGCTAGCCCGTCACTAAATCCAAGATTTAAGCCCAATTGCTGAAATCGTTGTAGCGTAAGTCTTTCTCCATTCGGTAAGATGACTTTATTTAAACGTAAATAGTCAACAATTTTTAATACATTACTTTTAGCTTCTGGAAATTGTTGATAGAAAAGTTTGTTTTTACTTATTACTCTTTTATATGTCCTCCTGTATATCTCGTCTGGATGAGCATCTAAAGGGGGGAGACCGCCAGTAATAAAAACTTTATCAAGGCTGTTTTGGTAAAATGAAAGATAGTGGGTAGAGCAAAATCCACCAAAACTTTGTCCAAGTAAAGACCATTTTTCAGATCCGATTAATCTCTTACGAATCTCTTCAGCATCTCGAACTATGTTATCTGCGCGGTAAAGTGAAACCTTATAAGCAGATTCATCTATATCTAAATCAACATAATCTTCTTTACAGATTGGACTACTCTTTCCAGTACCTCTTTGGTCAAGTAGTAACACTCTATAATATTTTAAAGCATATTTCAACCATCCCGTTTCAGTAATGGGTCTTGGAGACTCATATCCTGGCCCTCCTTGAAAATAAACTAAATATGGCAGTTTGGTATGAGTTGTATCTTTAAATACTTCACGAACAAAAATATTAATTTGTTCTTTATCTGGGGAGGAATAGTCTAGTGGAAGATTAAAATAATGATTCTTGATTTTCATAGAAGTTATACTTTTATTATTCTTTGTTAATGCTCTTTTTTACATACTTTAAATTATTAAAAATAGAATAATAATTTATACTTAAAAATAAGACCTGAGCAAAGAGTTGTTAACTGTCTTTGCTCAGGTCTATTTTGGTTTTTTCTATGAAATAGGAATCACTTTCTTTTTAGGTGGAATTTTTTCCAGCTTTGGTAAAATAACCTTTAAAACCCCATTTTTAAATGATGCATTTATTTTATCATCAATGATATTTTCAGAAATATTAATTATTTTTTCGAATTTACCATATTTTGATCCTTTCAGATATTGTCTTTGATCGTCAATTTCTTTTGGTTTATTTTTAATTCCACTGATTTTTAATTGATTTTCTGATAGTGTTATTGTCAAATCTGTTTTTCTAACACCTGCCAATTCTGTGATTATAAAAACATCTTTTTCATTTTCAGATATATCAACAGATGGAACCCAATTTCCATCAAGATTTTTTCTCTTTTCAAATGACCAATCATTTTGAAAAAAATTATCTAAAACTGAATCTATATCGTTGACCAATACCTTTGGTTTTGGTTTCCATGAAATGATATTCATTTTTACTCCCTTTTTATTTTTTATTAAAATCAATTAATACATGCAAAAACTCTTCCAGGTTTTTAAAGATGACGTATTTACACCTTAAATTGACTTTATGGCAGATAAATGATGTTTAAAGAGGTTCATAAATGCCTTAGTGGCATACTAATTAATTTTTAATACTTTTTAGCTAACCTTCTTTGTTAATAAACGATTGAATTATAAACTTGAGCATATAAACAAAACAATATTTGACTGTTTAATAAATAATAAAAAAGAGAATTGATATGAAATTAGATGTAGATATTAAAAAACTATTGAGTGCTATTGATGTTCCTGCTGACTGGGTTGGCTTAAGAGAGGTTTATGAAGCTCATACTCCAAGAATGATACGAGATGGTGTGCCTGTGGTTAATGCTTCAGCATCAACACATGGAATAATGGTCGAGGTATTGGTTAATGGTCAATTTGGTTATTTTGGTACACCAGATATGACTTCTCAAGGTATATCGAGGGCTGCAAAAAAAGCATTTAAACAAGCAGAAATAGCATCAAGGCATTCAGTCCACTCTTTTGATGAATCAGCAAGACCATCTCATCAAGGTTCATATTCTTCTCCATTTGAAAAAGATAGAGACTCACTATCTGCTGGTAGACTAAACGAGGTGCTATTGGAAGCATATAATCATCTAAAAGTAAATGATAAAATTGTTAGTGCTTCTTCACTTTGTCAAGTAATAGAATCAAATTTTAAGTTTGTCAGTTCCAATGGAAGTGATATAAATCAGGACTTTTTAATGTTTGAGTTTGATCTTAGTGCCACAGCTGCAGACGGATCAAATCAACAGACACGGACATTTGGTGGAATGCGTGGGACGTGTAGGCAAATGGGAATGGAATATTTTGATAAATATGAAATTTTTGCGAATGCGAATAGAATTGGAGAGCAAGCGATTGAGCTATTAGACGCAGAAGATTGTCCTACTGGAGAAATGGATTTGGTAATAGCTCCAGATCAAATGATGTTACAAATTCATGAAAGTATTGGTCATGCTCTAGAAGTCGATAGGATTCTAGGAGACGAAAGAAATTATGCAGGGTGGAGCTTTGTTAAATTAGAAGATTTTGGAAAGTTGCAGTATGGATCAAAATTAATGAATATCACTTTTGATCCAACATTAGAATCTGAGTTTGCATCATATGCATACGATGATGGTGGCTTAAAAGCCACCAAAGAGCATTTAATTAAAGATGGTTTACTTGTAAGGGGGCTCGGTGGGCAAGAAAGCCAGATACGATCAGGCTTGGATGGTGTTGCTAATTTTAGAGCAAGTAGTTGGAATAGAGCGCCTATTGATAGAATGGCAAATATAAATCTAGAGCCAGGTAATCAGAGTTTTGATGAATTAATCGCAGAAGTTCAACATGGAGTTTATGTTGAGAGTAATAAATCATGGTCGATTGATGACTATAGAAACAAGTTTCAATTTGGGTGTGAATACGGAAGGTTGATTGAAAATGGAAAATTGACAAAAGTACTTAAAAACCCTAATTACAGAGGTGTTTCTACTCCTTTTTGGAATAGTCTTAAAGGTGTAGGGAACAGCGATACCTTTGGTATATATGGGACTCCAAATTGTGGTAAGGGGGAACCTAATCAAGTAATAAGGGTAGGTCATGCTTCACCAGCATGTTTATTCGATAAAATTCAAGTTTTTGGAGGCGTGTAATGAAAAAAGTTTTTAAAAGTATCAGTGAATCACTTTTTAAAGAATTGAAATCTGATGAAGATGTTATTTTATCTTTTTCAGGTGAAAATAGTCAGTTTATACGATTTAATAATGCATCAGTAAGACAAACCGGGCTTGTAGATGATGCCGATATTGAACTCAAGTTTATTTCAAATAATAGAATTTGTGGAGGTGGTTTTACAATTTCTGGTAATATGGAAATTGATCTAGCCAGAGGTAAGCATGAAATTGAAAGAATGAGGAATGAGGCCAATGAATTACCTGAAGATCCTTTCTTAGTACTACCAAAAAACTTAGGATCAAGTAATGTGGTCAAAGAGGCAAGTGGGCTAAAATTTGAAGATTCTATTGATGCAATTTTACCTGCCATGTCAGGTACTGACTTTGTTGGGATTTTAGCAAACGGAAAAATGTTCAGAGGCAATGCGAACAGTAAAGGACAAAATCATTGGTTTGAAACAGATACATATAGTTTGGACTATTCTTTAGTCACTTCAAATCATCAAATGGTGAAAGGCTCTTTTTCAGGAAGCGACTGGAATCAAGATGAATATGAAAGTTATGTAAAAAGGAGCAAAGAAAAATTATCGTTGATGGAGAGAAAGCCTATAAAAATTAAAACAGGTGATTATAGAACATGGTTTGAATCAGCTGCAGTATCAGATTTTCTTGGAATGTTTTCATGGAATGGTATAAGTGAGGCTTCCTTGAGGCAAGGCTGTAGTGGATTTGGTAAAATGAGACATAATGATGCTAGGCTTTCACCGAAATTCTCCGTGATTGAAGATTTTTCTCCAGGCTATTGTCCTAAGTTTAATTCGGATGGCGAAGTTGCACCAGATGAACTAGCATTGATTGAGGCAGGCAAATTAAAGAATACGCTTATTAGTTCCAGGTCCGCAAAAGAATATGGACTCCAATCTAACTATGCAGAAAATGGAGAATTTTTAAGATCTCCTAGAATGGCTATTGGGAATTTGAATCAAAATGATGTGGTTAAAGAGCTGGATAGAGGATTGTTTTTATCAAATATTCATTACTTAAATTGGAGTGACAATCCAGGAGGTCGTATCACGGGTCTAACTAGATATGCTTGTTTTTGGGTTGAGAGTGGAGAAATAGTAGCTCCAATTGAAACAATGAGGTTTGACGACTCTTTTTATAGGTTCTTTGGTGATCAACTTTCAGAAGTTGAAGATCGATTATACAGTAACCCGGAAGTAGGAACTTATGGTGGACGGTCCTTGGGTGCTACAGCTTGTCCAGGAATTTTAGTCGATTCTTTTTCTCTTACGCTTTAAATAAGTGCAATTAGATACAACTTTAACTTTTTTCCTTGGGGTAATAATTGGTTCTATTGGAGTTTGGTACTTTCGTCAAAAAGAAATAGACTCAATTCACAGTAATCAAAATCAAATAGAAAAAGTCTTCGCAGCACTTTCAAATGAAGCTCTTGTTGATAATCAAAAAAAGTTTCTTGAATTAGCTGAGGATAAGTTCAATACTTTAATCGGAAAATCTGATGAACAATTAATTCAAAAAAAAGAACTGATTGATTCGACGCTGAAAGTAATGAAAAATGATTTAAAAAACTTGTCAGATAATACAATTGCTCTGAAATCCCAGATGGAAGAATCCAGAAAGAGTGTTGGAGAGCTTTCTAATACAACGTCTCAATTAAGACAAATTCTTTCTAGTTCTCAATCAAGAGGGCAATGGGGAGAGAGAATGGTGGAAGACATTCTCCAATTTATTGGTTTGACTGAGGGGATTAACTATAAACAGCAAATGCAATCTGGATCGGATAGACCTGATTTCACATTTTTTTTACCAGATAAAAAATCACTAAATATGGATGTTAAATTTCCACTTGCTCATTATGAAAAGTATATTGCTTCCGAAAACAAGCATGACAGAGATGTTGAAAAAAAGGCTTTTATCAAAGACGTTAGAAATAGAGTTAAAGAAGTTTCCAAAAGATCATACATTGACCCTGAGGGAACAACAGTAGATTATGTCTTACTGTTTATACCAAATGAAAGTATATATTCCTTTTTAAACCAAGAGGATAATTCTTTAATAGATTACTCATTGGAAAATAAAATAATGTTATGCTCTCCGGTTACACTTTATGCTATCCTTTCCCTTATAAGACAGTCTATATCAAGCTTTTCAATGGAACAAAAAGCAGGCGAGATGCAGGAACTTGTTGGTGTTTTTAAAGCTCAATGGGAGCACTTTACTCAAAAAATAGACTTTTTAGGAAAGTCTATTAATTCTTTATCAAATCATTACGAAGATTTAACTGGACCAAGATTAAGAGCATTACAAAAACCAATGGAAAAAATATCAGAATTACAACTTGGTAAAACGAATACAAAAATGGAATCTAAAAAATGAATGAATTATTAAAAAAATTATCTCTACTTATATCACTTTTATTACCATCATGTGTTTCTCCACCTGATTATGAGGATGGATTATTGGAAAATATACCAGCTGTAATTAATGATGTAGATTACTTTTCATTATCAATATTAGCCGATGATTATTCAGATAATTTAAAATGGGATTTAGATTTATCCCTACTAGAGGATGATATTTACCTATCTACATTAGTCATTAAAGATTTAAGCATAACATCATCAGATTCGTCTTTTATATATATAATTGACTCAAATTTAGATACTTCATTAACTATCGGTATCTTTGATGAAGTTCTTTCAACTATAAATGATACTATTTCATCTTTGGGAGTACCTAAAACAGTAGTTTTCTTTGGAGATAAGTTAACAGGAAGAGTGGAGTATCAGATTCTGAAAAAATAGCTTTCTTCTACCTAATTTTTTTATTATATTTAGAAAATACCTTATTAAATACATCAGTTTATTTTTTTAATGAAATAATTACTTGGAGTTTTAATGAACCACCTTCTAAGATATTTTCAAATAGTATCACTTCTTTTATGTTTAATCACTTTTTCTTGTAATTCTGCTGCGATTCAAAAACAGATTGCGACCGTTACACCAAAACAAAAAAAACAGCCACAAGCTGTAACCGTGGGGAGTGCAGAAAAGTTTATCGAAGTTCACTTATTAGGTCAAAATATAATCTTGAATGATAAATTTGATGAATTTCTATCTAAAATAACAAAAAAGAGTAAAAGTAATAGGGTGTATCTTGCCCGCATAGATGATTTTCCAATTGGAACTGGATATAAAAGCTTAGATAAATGGGATATGGCATTAGAATCAGGCTTGATTGATGGTTTAATTGATAAAGACCTAAATATTGTTGAAAAATTAGACCATGTGAAACCTCGTGATTTTGATGAGTATATTGATACCTCACCTGAAGATGCCTTCTATATGCACGGAATTGATTTGGATGCACTTAAATTAATCAAAAATAAAATTCAAGCATCTAACCTATTGACTTATCAAATAATCGATTTTTCTGAAAATGAGTTATCGGCGGTTATCTATTTCAGAATGATTGATTTAAAAAATATGAAAATTATAGGATCTTCTTTAGTTGAAGTGGGAGATAATTTTAGTGCAGCAGCAAAAGAAGAAATTAAAATTTATAATCATGTAGTTCAAGTTCTTGAAAAAATAAATGATTTTCCTAATGTGATTTTTAATAAAGGAAGCTCAATTGGACTTCTTAATTCTGACATATTAAATGTTTCTGGAACTTACAATAATCCACCGTCTAAGAAATTAATGGCTATTGAAAATGGTATTGTAACTGGTCTTATAAATAATAGTGATTATAAAGAAAATGAACCTGTAATTCTTGAAAAATCAAAAGGTTTTAAACTTAAATATCCATCAGTTTATAACAATATTGTCTTTAATACTAATCCGTTGCTTTATGAAGATTGGAATGAGCTTATATTAGAGACTGGTTGTTCTTTTTTATTAATGTATAGATATATAAATGATTATGGATTGTATCTAAAGGTAGTTGATACTAAACAAAATGGAAAAATATTATTTTCGGAAACCTATTCTTTTAAAGGCCAAAAAGATGAAGGCATAATTAAAAATTATGAATATGTTTCATCATCACTTCAAGAAAATATAAAACTGAACTTAATTAAAGAAAAAAAAACACTTATTCTGAATGGTGATAAACAAACAGTAGAATCTGAGAATTATTTTGATAATCAACCATTATTTAATGAAATGAACCTGGCAATTGAGGAAGGAATTATTTCAGGTTTGCTAAATAATGATATTTCTGTTTTTGAAAAATTGAAAACACTCTATTTGAAAAGACCCTGGATGTATAAGGAAAAAATATTCAACTTAAACCCATTATACCTTGATCAGTGGAAACAGTTAGAAGAATTTGGAGTTGAGAGCTTGATAGTCTATACCAACTTGATTGAGTATGAAAAGCTCAACGCAAATGAACCCGATTATAAAAAGGTAGCACTAGGAATAAGAATCATTGATGTGAGTACAGGAGATATTATTGATGTTGGAAAAATCTCTAACTTTAAAAATTCATCGGAAAATTTAAATGTAGAAATAGGTGACATTGAAGAAGGAGTCCAATAATTATGATTGATTTAGCTAAAATAAATAAAAAAATAAGTAATAGATTTTTAATAAAAATTGCAATATTTTTTCTGTTCAGTGGCTCAAATATTATGTCTAAGACATTTACTGTCACTGATCCTCCAATGGTTTATATTTATCATTTTGTCAGTTATGATACTACAGATGTTGTTTTCCATGGTGGAGTAAACCAAAGTGAAAATAAAAAATTACGTTTACCTCTTTTCAATAAACGTGATTTAAACACGAGTTCTAACCTAATAATTGGAAAAGCTTTAGATCCAAAGCTAGTTTCAGCAATGGTGACCTCAGCTGTTGCGGAGAATATTCATGTAAATATAGCAGGTGAATCAATTCAAAATAGGATCAAAACTGATAACTTTATTAAAATATTAAAGTCTTCAGATTATCCAAAAAGAACTGACTATATCTTTATCGGCGAAATTAATACAATTGCCTCTCAATATGAAATAGACCTAAAGCTAATTGATGTTTCTACTCAAAAAATAGTTGCCTCAAATGAATTCAACTTGCCTTTTACAAACCTAAGTAATCTAAGAACTAAAATAAATGAGGTTGTCGGGCCATTAATGTCGAAAATAGTAAATCCTTTCCTTGGTTCTGCTTATGTAAGAGTTGATTCAACAAGTCGTGAAAAAATTCGATGGGACGCTTTATATATCAGACCCTTGAAAACTGTAGTCGGTTCAGATATTAAAAAAACTTTTGATTCAGATTATGAGGCATTTAAAACTTCTTCTATGCCTCTGTCTTATATGGAAACTCATGGTGGAATATTGTCAGCATTTTCGATAAATGATTATAGGCTCGTGTCTGATTTTAATAATAATTCATTCTTTTTAGAGGGGAATTATCGTTTAAAGGTCTTTTTAAAAAATAATGAGGATCCTTTTGAAATTGACTTTAAGGTAAAACCGGGCGATTTAAATGAGGTACATGTTGCTTTATCCTACACACCGCCTCCTAAAGATAGTGATAATGATGGAATACCTGACGAAAATGATGCATGTCCGGATATAGTAGGGCCAGGTAATCCTGATCCAGAAAAAAACGGATGTCCGCCCCCAAAACTATTTGGAAATATCGTTTTTAAAAATATTTGGGATGGCGTTGGTTTTGAACTAAAAAGTCTCTCTGATAAGGGCGATACTTTAGTTCTGTATGGGAAAAGAATTAATGATGCATTAGTATTATCTTCAGGTTCATATAAAACCTCTATAGCCAAAGACAAAACATCATTTACAGTTTTAGGTCTACCTATGGGTGACTATATTCGTAATTCATGGGCAATAACGGAAGAAAAATTTCCAGGAAAACATTATTTAAACTTATTCTCCGATAGAGATAGTTTAAAAATTGATAAAGGCGAAGTCACATTAAATACGACAATACAGAGTAATAAAATCACCAAAGGTCGAGAGATTGTTATCTACTTTAATCCTTTTACGCCTGATGAACTTGATGAATATGTTCTTTATTTAGATGAAAATATTGTGCCATATACGAAAGCAAGTATTGCGGGAGAATTGCATATTACAGGTTTTCCTATAAGTTTTGAAGGGGACTTATTTATTGAAAGAGAGGGGTACGAAATAGCACAAATAAGTGTATCAAAAGGAACTGAAAAGGCTTATTTCCTTGCAGAATTGACTAGGCCCAAAGAAGAAGATGTAATTGAAAGGAAGATAGGTTCTTTATGGAAATAAAATTGGGTTATTAAGAGTTGTTTTTCTCCCAAGCTGGACATGCTAAGGCTTTATAATCACACCAATCACAATGCTTTCCAGTTTTTGGCTTAAATTCTTTATTTCGTATACCAGCAGCTACACTTATAATTTCTTCTTTGGAATTAGCTATTTGATCTGCTGTAAAGGAATGATCGCGAATAGGTTTCTCTTTATCTCTTAAAAAATATAATGATGATTTAAAAGGAATTCCGCCAAGTAATGGATCCTCTAGCTGCTCTAAATACATGGAGTAAATTGCAAGTTGGAGGTTAGACTTTGCCGCAGAAGAAGTTTTACTGGTTTTATAATCTATTATTTCAACTCCTTCACCAATTTTATCTATCCGATCAATTGCACCACGAATAGTGATTGATCCTAAGCTAAAATTAAATTGTTCTTCAGTTCGTATGACATTTGGAATGTTATCCTTAATATTCTCCACATAGTCAATTAAAATCTCAATACCTTGTTCTTTAAATTTTTCTTCTCGAACGGAGTAGTCAAAGTCATCTTTTTTCCATTCTTCATCTAATAATCTAAGTATTCGTTCTTTAGAAATTTCTTTATTTGGTTCATGAAAACGCTGTAAAACTAGATGTATGATATTTCCAAAAATAAGTTGTGGCTTTTTAGCATTTTGAGGAATTCCATCTATTCTTCCAAATCTAAATTTTAAAGGACATGATTGATATGTTTCAATTGCACTAGCTGAAAGATTAAGCGTTTCTGGTATTTCAGGCTGAAACTTCGCTCTCAGCTCATTTTTCAAGGTGATTTCCCATTCCTCTTCACCCCACGTGATTTTTAGTTTATTTTCATAATCCTTTATTTTTGATAGAGCCTGAGTTAGGTTTATTACTTCATCATACATTTCCATGGTTAATGCATTCTGTAATAAATTTTCATATTTAACCCTAAGATTAGAATATGTATTGATGGATAGATCTTCTTCTGTATTCATTGTATGATCCTCTAGTAAATGGTCAGGTAATTCTTTAACTAATTTTGAAGTTGCTTTTTTAGGGACTAATAAATAAAGCTTTTCTTTAGCTCTTGTGATTGCTACATAAAACAATCTTCGTTCTTCTTGCATATGATGCTCTTTACTAGTCAAATCAGTGCTTTGACTATACTTTAGCCATTGATCAGGCGGCTTGCTGATAACCTTTTCTTTTCTAAAATTTAATGGAAAACTAGCAGATCTTAAAAATGGAAGAAATACAATTGGAAATTCGCCACCTTTAACTCCGTGTATAGTATTTACAATAACTCCATTCCTTTTTTTAAGGTTAGTTGGTAAGACTGAAGGAAGCCCACCTGTATTCATAATTGATTCTATGTAGATATTAAATGAACTCAATGAGGATTTGATTTGATTTCGTTTTGTAAAATCTTGTGAACGTTTCAATAGATTGCCTACATTTAACAATACAAAATGATCGTCTAAGGTATATTTTTTTGATTTTTCAGTTAAGAGATTTATTCTAGTAACAATCTCCCAAATAACCTCACTTGCAGAACGTTTTGCCAGAGACCTTCTAAGAGCTTTTACTAAACTTACTATTTCTAGAAGTTTTGGATATTTATTTAAAAGAAGTTTATCATTTTCAATAAGATTAGAATAAGAGGTCGGTTTTTTTTTATTACAATAATTATAAATTTTATTAGCAGTCATATAACCACAGTTTTGCTCAATTATCCTATAAAAACCAGTTTCTTTATAGAGTCCATTTGCGACAACCTGAGACCACGAAATAATATCTCGAATCTCTTTTATTTGAAAAAAGCTACTAAATCTAGGTTGAGTTGATATTCCACTTTTTTGTAAAACATCTGCTATAATGGAACATTGATTGTGGGTCCTGCATAAAACAGCAATATTATTGAGAGAGATTGAATCTTCTTTCAAATATTTAATTTCTTTAACTAAAAAATTTAATTGATCTTCTTTTTCTCCCCAAAACCTAATTGGTTTTATATTTTCATATGATTGCTCTGCTTCTAGGTTTTTTTCCATTCTATCCACATTATTGCTAATTGTAGAGTTTGCAAGGTTAAGAATTGATTGAGAGGATCTATAATTCTTCTCAAGTGATATATATTTAAATGAATTATGAAATTTATATTTATTTTGAAATGCTTTTATGTTATACATATTTGCACCTCTAAAACTATAAATAACCTGATCATCATCACCAACAACCGTAATCTGTTTCCTTTTATCACTTATCAAGTTTATAATTTCATTTAACGCATAGTTATTATCTTGAAATTCATCTATTATGATATTTCTAAATTTATCTTGTACCAAGTTCAAGACTTGATTATTTGATTTAAGAAGATTGTAACAGGATAGAATCATATCACCATAGTCTATCACATTCATTTTTTTTTTCCATTCTTGAAATAATGGATAGATTTTTTTTAAATCTGCAAGTTGTGCTTTGACCTCATCATCAATCAATTCTGAAGTTGGAATTGATTTTTTTAATGGATTTATTAACTCATCACGCATTCGATTAAAAAAAGGAATAAAACTACTAATGATCGCTTTTTGTGGATCCATTGGAAATTCATTTGATTTAAAAGGACCTAATTCATCAAAGCGCTCTAGAAAAATATGTATAGCTTCACTTTGGTCTAATAACTGTGAAGATACATGCTTCCCATAATCTTGTAAAATCTTATAACAAAAAGAATGGAAAGTTTTTATCGTAATGTTGTCACCTATTTTACCGACTTGATTTATTATTCTACTTTTTAGTTCTTTTGCAGCTTTTTCGGTATAAGTAATAGCTAAAATATGCTTAGGGTCTACACTATGATTTTTTATCATGAAAATAATTCGAGATTCTAATGTAAACGTTTTCCCTGTCCCTGCACCTGCGAGAATCATTAAAGGTGCTAAAGGATGTTCTATAGCCTCTTTTTGTTTTTGATTCGCTGTAGTTTTTGACATGTTTGAAAATTACAGATAATAAAATAAATATAGACTATTTTTTAACTTTTACTAAAATAATGAGTATAATTTATTAGAGTATGATTGATATTGATAAAGAACTAATAATAAAATTCCAAAAAGGTGATATGAAATCATATAATGCACTAGTTATTAGACATCTTAAAAATACAATTGGATTTTTTTATAATATCACCTCCAATCAAATGGAATCTGAAGATCTAGCACAAGATGTATTTATTAAATTAAACAAGCACTTAATGAAATTTAATTTTCAATCAAAATTCACAACATATCTCTACCGTGTGAATATGAATACTGCGAACACATGGTTTAAAAGAAATAGGTGGAGAAATATACTCCATTTGGATCAAACGGTTGAAAAAGGTGAATATGATACGTTACTTGAAACTTCCTGGACTCGAAAAGAATTATGGAATGCGGTTGGTAAATTACCACTAAAACAACGGCAAGTTGTTATGCTTAGGGTTGCAGAAGAATTACCATATAAAGAAATTGGGTATGTCATGGGAATTAACTTTGGAACAGCTAAAGTACATTTTCATCACGCGGTAAATAACCTTAAAGGAATTTTAAAATAATGGGTGATTTGAAAAATGAATTAAAAAAATATCATATTAATTATGATGGGGAAGTAAATGAAGAAAAATTTATTGATACCTTACATAATAAAATCAATGAAAATAAAAAAAATAGAACGCTAAAGTACTCTGTTTCAATTTTCTCTTTAATATTAATATTATTTAATTTTTTGAGACCAATTGAAACACAGGAAGAAAAAAATCACCTTAAAAATTTTTCCGATACTGAAATAGGTAAATATTCTGAATTCTTAAATTATGAGACTGACTCTCTATTAGTTGATAGCATATATTTTCAAGAATTAGTTGAAACTATTTTTGTCTCAGGAGAAATTTGGGAAACTCTAGAGTTATTTGATGAAATAAATTTAATACAACAGGAGCAATTATGAAATATTTTTTAATATTATTATCTATAACTTTACTTTTTCCTCAAGAAAAGAGACTTCATAATCATCCGAGTGAGTTTCAAAATTCAAATAGTCGATCAAATTCAAAGAGACAGAGAATGGAAAATATGATGATTTGGAGACTTACTGATAAGTTGGAACTGACAGTTGAACAATCAGAATCATTTTTTCCACAATTTAGACAGTTCAGGGAAGATATAAAGAAAATGAATGATGAGGAAAGAGGGATAGGAGATAATGTTCAAAAAGACTTAAGTGATAACAGAACTTTTTCTAAAACTGGTGTAAAAAATATTCAAGAAAGATATTTTAAAATTCAAAAATTAAAGATTGATATAAGAAAAGATTTTTTACTTAATGTTGAAAATATATTGTCACCAAAACAAATAGCTATACTTACAGTTTTTAAACAAGAAATGATGAGGGATATGAAAAATGAGCTTAAAGATTATAAAGGCAAGAAAAGACTAAATAAAAAGAAAAGTAGGTTTTAAAGATAAATTGAATTAATTACATTAATTATTAAGGTATTTTTTTGCTTATATATAGTATTTTTTATCCTATTTAATAACCTTTTAATTATAATTAGAACCAATATGAAAATATTCAATTTCAGCGCTGGTCCAGCATGTTTACCTAGTGATGTATTAAAAGCAGCATCAAAAGCCTCTTTAGATTATAATAATTCAGGTATTAGTCTCATGGAAATGAGCCACAGAAGTATAGATGTTATGAATCTTTTTGATGAGGCGACAA
>Ga0233432_10001583_pt1 | contig 21906 bp, 19 predicted proteins | sample SI_122_August201_6_FD_179870 | JGI IMG/M metagenome (GOLD analysis project Ga0233432, IMG submission 179870) | Seawater microbial communities from Saanich Inlet, British Columbia, Canada - SI_122_August2016_10_MG | ecosystem: Environmental > Aquatic > Marine > Inlet | place: Canada: British... | reverse complement strand
GTCGGGTAGTACTCTTACCTGAAAAGCATCTTTATATCCAATAGCTTCAAATGCTTGATTCCACCATCTAGCTCCATCCAGCAAGGCTGATCGAACCGGCTCGGGAGTCCCGTTATCTAAATAATAGATAATCGGTTCAACGGCCTCACTTACTTCCGCTGTAGGATCTTTTTTCTCTAGCCTATGACGATTAATAAATCGAACGGCCATATCCTGCTCAATGGGCGCAGCATAATCCATAAAGGTCGTTGGGTAATAGCCCGCTCTAGGATCATAGACTCTTGGGTTGTACTTATTATCCGGAAGCTCAACAAATGAATGATGTTGTCGCACCGTTATGGCCGACGGGTCGGGTACCACTGATCGTACTTCGCGGCCAGGATTACTCCCTATAAAAGTAAGCATGGTTTCAAATTCAGTATTCTTTGGGAAGTTGAAGGTTCCTTCTGAGTACAGAGCTGAACGACTCTTATCCAAGCTATAAGAACCTTCCCCCATCCTCCGTAACCGATCGGTAACCCCGTGAGCATCTCGCATCAAAAAGGGGGTTAAATCGATCAGATATGCTCCATTTTCTTCGGCTACAATAGGAAAACCGTACAATACCGACGAAGCAAAAGCCTCCCGTACCGACTTTTTTTCTAAGTCATTATCAGACTGCGCTATATACCGCAAGTTGGGCTGTATGAGAAATAATTTAGGCCCTCTTTTTTCGAAATACACCACTCGCTCACCGCCCTGCTGACTCCTATCCAAACCAATATCATTGGATCCAACCCCAGCAGCTAAATAATTGGCATACAAAAATTCGTTATTTAACTCCGTTACTCGTAACCAAAGCTTATCCTCATCCTCATCAAAATAATAGGTGAAAAAACCTTCTGTGGCCTCTAAATCAGCTACTTTATCTGAAATATTTTGGGCGTTACTAACTCCAGCAAAAAGGATCTGAATCAAGAAAAGAATCAGCAACTTGTACCCGGCCAAAGGATAGAATAATTTACTTTTTCGGGTTGATGGTACCGCCGCAGACTCAACGGTTCTTGAATGATTATTCCACATAGTAATACGATTTAAATTAGGGTCAGGTTAATCTTGAAGGGATTCTTTTTTCATCCTATCAAAATAATCGTGAGCAGCACTCATGACTTTTGGAGACAACAGAATGGCCGCTGTCATCGTAGGAATGGCCATTAATGCAAACATTCCATCGGTAAAGTTCAAGACCGCTTCAATGGTGGCTACAGAACCAAAAATAATGGCCGCCGCATAAAAATAATTGAAGTACTTCTGCCGCTCCGCTCCAGCCAAAAAGCCTAAACATTTTGTGCTGTAATACGAATAGGTGAACAAAGAGCTAAAGGCAAATATAAGTACACAAACCATGAGCACATAGACCCCTATAGGGCCCATCGCCTCCTGAAATGCCGAGGCCGTCAAACTAATCCCATTAACATCACCAGAGGTCCAAACTCCCGTCACTAAAATAGCCAGAGCAGTCATGGTACAGACTACTAATGTGTCAATAAATGGGCCCATCATAGCTACCAAACCCTCTCGCACTGGTTCTTTAGTTTTGGCGGCACCATGAGCCAAGGTCGCAGTTCCTATTCCTGCTTCGTTTGAAAATGCAGCTCTACGAACCCCTGTTATAATCAAGGCCCCAACGGCTCCACCCATTACCGAATTTGCGGTAAAAGCGTCTGTAACAATTAAGAGTAGATACTCTCCAAGCACATCCACATGCACTAGTAAAATGTAGGCTACACTTCCTACGTAAAGCACCACCATAGCCGGCACCATTTTTGAGGCCACCTTTCCGATTCGCTTTATGCCCCCAAAAATGACCAACGATACGACCGCTAAAATGACTAAGCCACTTATTAAATCGGTATTAAAGTGGTTATTGGGGTCGGTAATTCCATTCGGAATAAGTAAAAAATCACGTACAATCTGGGTCACTTGATTGGCTTGAAAGATGGGTAAGGGGCCAAACAACCCGGCCACCGCAAAAAGCCCCGCCAATGGTTTCCATTTTTTACCCAATCCCTCGGTAATAATGTACATAGTACCCCCTTGCAAATGTCCCTCAGAATCATGTCCTCGATACATAACAGAAAGCGTACAGGTAAAAAACTTGGTTGCCATACCCACTATGGCACTAATCCACATCCAAAAAACAGCGCCGGGGCCCCCGACGGCAATCGCTACCGCCACCCCACTTATGTTCCCCATTCCTACCGTTGCCGCTAGTGCACTTGCCAAGGCTTCAAAGTGACTAATATCTCCAGGGTCATCAGGGTCATCGTATTTTCCCCGCAATACTTCAATAGCATGCCAGAAATATCGGTAGGGGATAAATCGAGAGTATATTAAAAAGTACAGACCACCACCCACTAATAGTACAACTAATGGTGTCCCCCACATGAATGACGAAAAACCGGCTAAAATACGATCAATTGTTTCCAGAACAGCGTTAATTTAGTTAGTAATAAAAGTCTTAAACTCGTTCTAAAAGAGGGAAATCACAAATAAAAATGGTGATTAATTACAGAATCTTGAAACGGTTTAAATTAAACCCAATCAAAAAAGCGCCCTAGGCCATTTATAACAAACTGTACCCCTATGGAAAGGGCAATAAACCCCATCATCCGGGTGATCACGGTCATACCGGACTTTCCAATAAATTTGTTCAACCAAGGTGCTACCCTAAGTATGACAAAAGCTGACAGGGCCGTCAAGAAAACAGCAACTCCATTTACCATATAATCGGTCAAGCTCGCTGCTTGAGATCCAAATCCAATAACCACGGCAATGCTACCTGGGCCTGAGAGCAACGGCATTGCTAAGGGACTAAAAGAAACATCTTCTTTTTCCATAGCTGCAACTTGATCCTCTTTTGATAGCTTTCTTCCCCCTGTTTCAGGGTTCATCATGGAAAAACCGGCTTTCATAATTACCAGGCCTCCAGCTATTCGAATTCCCGACATGCTAATTCCAAAAAATTGCAGTATATAGGTACCGGCAAATAAGAAGGTAATTAGCACAAAAAACATATAAACGGTGGCTTTTCGGGCCGTCAGTTTGCGTTCTTCTTCGGTGTCTTCCTTGGTTAAAGCCATAAAAACCGGCATTGCGGTAATGGGATTTACCACCGAAAACAACGAGGTAAAACTAGCAAATAAAAGGGCTCCAATACCCATACTCGATAGGAAAATTAAGGTTAGCCACCCTTGTATGGCACTCAGAGGGTAGCTTTTATGATTATTAATATACAGACGTGCTGAATAAAATAAAGATACGGACTCTCCATCGAATTTCATCCATACAGAGTTAATTTTCCTAAAATAATGCACCCTATTTTTAAGCTTCGTATTTTTATATGATAGTAGAATGCTAAGCATCTTTACTCAACACCTTTACTCAACAAGCGCAGCTCGCACAAACCAACATAAAATGTTACAACGCATAGATTCCATCATTGGGCGCCATCTTGACCTAAGCCAAACCTTAATAGAGGTTGCAGAGGTACTACACGCCGAATTTGAGCATTTTGATTGGGTGGGTTTCTACCTCGATGATCACGACAAAAAAGACTTTTTAAAACTTGGGCCTTATGTAGGGCCAGCCACCGATCATGTTTCTATACCATACGGAAAGGGTATTTGTGGTCAAGTTGCGGTCTCACTACAAACATTTGTTTCACAGGATGTGAGTGCAGAGGATAACTATATTGCCTGCAGTACCGCGGTGCAGTCGGAGATAGTAGTGCCCATTCTAAAAAATGGGGTGTTTGTCGCTCAAATAGATGTTGATTCAAACACAAAAAATGCAATCACCAAAGAGCAAACCGAGCTGCTAGAGGCAATTTGTACTAAATTATCGCCTCTTTTTTAACGTTTTCTCTCGGTTTCTGGGACCTTAGTGTCTCTCAAAAGCTTTGGTTTTTCCAGAACCTTAGCATAGTACTGGACCCGTGTTCCTACTAAATCCTTAAAAAGGACACCTAGGCCCGCTAATTAACTGAATTTCGTTAATCTCATCAGGAATAATCACTCGGGTATAGGATTGATCAAGCCATTCGGTATACCACTGATCGCGAACCTGTCCTCGGAGTTCCACGTAAAAATGCTGCTCAGAAGCCCCATCAATGAGCACGGGATAGGCGCTTGTAACGACAAGATCTTCTAAATGACCATCGAAGTACCACGTTTCACTTTCATCACACAAAACAAACTCTGGTCCTGATGGCCCCTTCATATACCCTCGATACACATTAAAATTGTCCCGCTGTATCGTTGCATCACGTAAAGCCTTCATCTGTGCGACCATATTTAACACATCGCTGCTCGTGCTACTCATTTCATAGGTGTCTGGGCTTAAGTGCTGATATCGTCTAAAATAATTCTCAACACGGGCCTCCACATGCAACACCCATTCATCCTCCAGCGACAAGCTATCCCTTACCAACGAATCCGCTGGTTCTAACGTCCAGATATCAGATTGATCAAATTTCTGATATACTCGTTGCCAATCAGGTTCTTCAAACCATTCTGGTATACAGTATTCGAATTGAGCCGTCTCCTTAAAATCTTTGCATTCTCCTTCAATAAACCAGCGAATATTATGTTGAGGTGATTCAACATCAATGGCGAGATTTTTCTCCCAAAACAGAATATAAGCCCCCTCAATATCTTTGGTTTTTTTTATCCTCAAGGCATGATAGGGAGATATAGGCGAGCTCAATACCACCCTAAACTCTTCCTCTTCTGCCCCTAGGGTACCTTCATACATTGCACCCCACCCCAGTGAATCGGCAATTTCTTGAGGAAAAGCTCGCGGGCTGCTTAATAGGGTCGTTGGTAACACTACGTGCTCAACCTTTGACATTTTATGTGTACTTCCGCAGGAACTAAACATGGAAACGCTAATAAACACGACAAGCGCAGTGAGGATAACTGACTTCCTATTGGTTTGTGTTCTATTTGTGCCCTGCATATCACTGGTCTCAATTACTTCCATATTAATCATCGCTATTTAAGAGTGCACAGCTCAATGGCATTAGCTAGAGAATCAAACTTATTTTCTGCAGTAGGTAAAAATTCCTGTGCCACATAGCCCGTAAACCCAGTGTCTTGTATCGCCTGCATAATAGCTGGGTAATTTAATTCTTGGCTTTGATCAATTTCATTTCTTCCGGGTACCCCAGCCGTATGATAGTGAGCAATATAAGGGTGATATTTCTGAATCGTTGCGATGATATCGCCTTCCATCACCTGCATGTGGTAAATATCATATAATAATTTAAAATGGTCTGAGCCTATTTTTTCGCACAAGCTTGCACCCCAAACCGTATGATCACACTGATAATCTTTGTGGTCCACCTTAGAGTTCAACAACTCCATAACCAATGTAATCCCATATTTTTGAGCTAGAGAAACAATGGGATCTAAACCAATAGCGCATTGCTCCATTCCCTGCTCGTCTCCTATGCCACGCCTATTTCCAGAGAAACAAATAAGATTCTGAATGCCTAAATCGGCCAAAACAGGAATAAGCTGACTATATTCTTTTTGTAATGCCGCATGATAAGCAGGATCATTGAAACCGTTCGTTAAACTTAAGGGAACGCTATTAGCAACGGCGCAATGTAGCCCCCTCTGCTGTACTTTTTTAATATCAGGGGGATCCAGTAGCTCAATAGAATCAATTTTGAGCTCAATGGCCACTTCGCACAGTTCTTCCAGTGGCACCGAGGAATAGGTCCACCTACAAACCGAGTGTTTATATCCCTGCGCAGAAACCTTAGAACCACTCGTGTCATTGGATAGTGTTTGCTCGTTCCGCGTAAACGCCCCTTGAGCATCTGAAAAGCTAGAAATCGTAGCTTTAGCTGCTTGTATACCAAGTGCGGAGGCAAAAATACCTTTAATCGCTTTTTTTCTATCCATTTTTAATACCCACTTTAGCTGGTCATGAGTTAACTGGTCTTAAGCTGCGCTTTTTTAAGATACTTCATCAACAAGATACCAGCAATAATGACATAGGCAAGCAAACTAAGCTGCAGATTGGTCATATTTGCAAAAGCTACAAACTCTCTGTCTCCTCTTATAAATTCTAAAGCAAAGCGAAGTAACGCATAACCACCAGTATGTACATAAAATATAATGGGCGAATTTTTGTTACTCTTCCAATATTTGTTAAATAAATAGATAACCACGGCAAGTATGGCAAAGTCCCCCAGCATTTCGTACAGCTGCGTCGGATGTAAAGGGCCCGTCATCGTAGAGCCCGCTTCTACAAGGCCTCGTTCAAATGACCATTGCCAAGCGGAAGATGAATAGGCTAATTCTGTTTCAAACGATGGGATCCATGTACCATATCGCGGGAACTGAACCCCAAACATACTGTTGGTGGCTGTTCCATAGGCGTCTCCATTTAAAAAACAACCGATACGTCCAACTGCTTGGCCTATTAAAATACCGGGTGATAGCAAAGAAAAATATTCGAAATAATTTAATTTCTTTCTTTTGGTATAAAAATAGCCCCCTAGCATACCCCCCAAAAGTCCGCCTGTTATACTATTGCCCGCTCCGCTTAGACTAAACAGGATGGATGGATTACTCAAGAATAGATCTAGATTCCAAAAGAGAAAATGAGAGAGCCGAGCGCCTAACAAAGCCCCCAAAATAGACCAAGTCACCAAGCCTTCAAACAATTCTGTTTTGCCTCCGTTGGCTTTTACCCACCTATAACAGACATATACCCCAAGACCTATCGAGATCAAAAAGTAAAGACCTTCATAAAAATAGATTTGATTGAAGCCTATATCTAAATGGATGGGAAACATGATAATCAAAGGTTAGTTTGGGCGCTTCGTTTATAGCCACTTTTTTTAGTTCTTCCCTAATAATACTGAAAGCACATTTATGATGGTATTATCAATTTAAGAGGAATCGTCTCTTAATGTATCCACCTGAATACACCAATTCTTCTATTATAATTGCCCTAGTCCTTTCAAATAATCTTTTAAGAAGCGGCCTGTGTGGCTATCATTCGTGGCCATTATTTCTTCAGGTGTTCCCTCTGCTACCACTTGTCCACCCCTGAATCCGCCGTCTGGACCTACATCAATTACCCAGTCGGCACTCTTTATGACATCGAGATTATGCTCGATAATTATTACCGAGTGCCCGGCCTCAACTAATTCGTTGAAGGCTTTGAGTAACTTAGCAACATCATCGAAATGAAGGCCAGTGGTTGGTTCGTCAAAGAAATAAACGGTGTGTTCATGGCTTGTTTTGGTTAAAAACCGTGCCAATTTGACCCGCTGAGCCTCTCCACCGGAAAGGGTGGTCGCGCTTTGACCTAAGGTAAGATACCCTAACCCCACTTTTTCTAGGGGTTCTAGTTTTTTCACAATATTTGGCTCATCCACAAAAAAGTCAATGGCTTCTGATATAGGCATGTTTAAAACCTGCTCAACGCTTCTACCTCGGTAGTGTACCTGCAGAATATCCTTCCGAAACCGAGCACCGTTGCATTCTTCGCAAATGAGCTCTATGTCTGCCATGAATTGCATTTCAATCTTTTGAACCCCTTCACCCTGGCAGCTTTCGCACCGACCACCTGGCACGTTAAAACTAAAGTGACCAGGAGTATAGCCCATGATTTTAGCTTGCCTAGTGCTTGCAAAAACATCTCGTATACCGTCGAAAGCCTTTGTATAGGTAGCTGGGTTTGATCGAGAAGATCGCCCAATTGGGGATTGATCGACCATTTCAACATGATGAACCCTCCCCATCCCTGTTAAGGACCGGTGGCGCCCCACTGTTTCGTTATAATTGCCAAAATGCTTTTTTATCCCTTTATACACTGTATCGTGCACAAGGGTTGATTTTCCTGATCCTGAAACCCCGGTTACTACCAGCAATAACCCAAGTGGGATGTTCACATCCACATTTTTCAGATTATGCTCGCTTGCTCCCTTCAACTCTAAGAAATGACCTGAACCTGAGCGTCGTTGAGCAGGTATGGGGATGAGCGCTTTTCCACTCAAATAACGACCTGTTAAGGTTGGGGCCTCCAATAATTGAGGGTATGCTCCCTCAAAAACCACTTCACCCCCATGCACCCCAGCAAATGGCCCAATATCGATAATATGGTCTGCAGCTCGCATCATTTCACTGTCATGCTCAACTACCAGTACCGTATTTCCAATGTCTCGAAGAGATTCTAGAATTTTAATAAGTCGGTCATTATCCCTGGGATGTAGACCTATGGTGGGTTCATCGAGGACGTATAAACTCCCTATTAAAGAACTTCCCAAAGCGTTTGCTAAACTTATTCGTTGTGACTCTCCACCGCTCAGGGTATTGGCTAGCCTGTCAAGAGTTAGATAATCTAAGCCAACCTCAACCAAATATTTAAGTCGTTTTTTTATCTCGTACACCAATTGTCCAGCAACACCTAGTTCGAATTCACTTAACTTAAGTTCATCAAAATACTCCTTTGCATGACCAATGGTTAATTCAGAGACCTCACCAAGGTGCATCTCACCCACTCGTACATACTGTGCATCTTTTCTAATGCGATACCCTTCACATTCTGAGCAACGACTATATCCTCTATAACGAGCATACAGTACTCGCATATGTACTTTATAATTTTGTGATCGTACCTGATCAAAGAAGGCGTGAATACCGATGTACTCATCCTTTCCTTTCCATAGCGCTCGCTTTACCTCTTTTGATAGCTCACGGTAAGGTAGATCAATAGGCCATCGTTCGCGCGCAGCCACTCGGATTAGGTCACGTAAATGCTGTGAAAATTTAGGAGAGTCAAAAGGAGCGATGGTATTGTTTCTAATACTTTTCTCGTGATCAGGTATGACAAGATTTTCATCTATCCCGGCCACCCGACCAAAGCCTTCGCATTGAGAACAAGCACCAAATGGATTGTTGAATGAGAACATTTGTGGCGTTGGCTCAACAAACTCCATACCATCACGCTCAAAACGTTCACTAAAGGGCTGTTCCTGTTCCCCCCGAATCTTAATAGAGGCTTTACCTAGACCTTGCCTAAATGCGGTTTCAAGGGAATCTGCCATGCGAGATCTAGTGGTATCATCGGATTTATTGACCAGTCGATCGACCAATACTCTGTAATCGCTAGGGCGGTGATTATCAGGTAACACTAGATGATCATTGTTCGCTTGTGAAGAGTTTTTTTTCGCCGCTCTGGCTGATTTTGTCTCTGACTTTTTACCCGTTTCTTTCCCCTCACCCTCTATTTGGGATGGTGGAGTTAAGTTGCTAATATCCAACACTTCTTCTGTTTCCATGTGCAATAGCCGAGTAAAACCTTTCTCCTTCAGTAGTTTTAACTCATCGCTAATCGAATGACTACCGTGTTCAGGAATAGGATACAGCACATAGAATCGAATGCCTTCCTCAAGTTTCTCTTCAATATAATTAACCACATCCCCTGGTGTATCTTTTGTGACTAATTCACCCGATTTCGGACTATAGGTTTTTCCGATGCGTGCAAATAATAAGCGAAGATAATCATAAATTTCAGTGGTCGTACCAACCGTTGAACGAGGATTGGATGAGGTGGTTTTTTGTTGAATGGCCATGGCTGGAGAGATGCCATGAATATGATCTACCTCCGGCTTATCCATCCTCTCTAAGAATTGCCGAGCATAACTAGATAGGCTTTCAACATATCGTCTTTGGCCTTCGGCGTATATAGTGTCAAAGGCTAAACTAGACTTTCCAGAGCCGGAAACCCCGGTTATAACCGTTAGACTATTCCGAGGGATTTGAACCTCAATATTCTTCAGATTATGCGTTCGCGCACCTTGTACTACGATAGGTCGCGACTTTTGTCGGTTATCTTTCTTTTGGCTGGTATGTTCCGTGGCTTGTTTAGGCACTAGCTCTCGTTCACTCCTGATAGTATGCTAATTAGTCAATCCTGAAAGATAGCATTTTCATGGGCCTTATCTAAGCTGTTTATCGGTATTTTATTTCGCTTTTTTCTGTATTTCCAGTCAAAATGAACCCATTCTTTTCCATCCGACTCTAAAAACAAGGCCTCTCTTTCACGCAAATCCCAGAGGGTTATTTGGTTATTTTTTAACCGGTCAAATACCACCGGTGAGGGATGCGAGTAACTATTGTTAATGCCTGCCGATATGACCGCATAATTGGGCAATACCCTACCTAACAAACCGGCTGAGCTGCTGGTTTTACTACCATGATGGCCAATTTTTATAATTTGTGCTGCAAGAGTGGAATCGTACGTAGCTATTAGTTCTTTTTCTAATTCGATCTCCGCATCCCCCATAAGTAAAACTGCGGTATCATCGTATTGTAGATGCACGGTGATAGAAGAATTATTCACGGTGGTTGAATATGGGCTAAGGCTAGGGCTTAGTATTCGGATTAGTACCCTTGGATCTAAATTAAGGGTCTCACCTTGCTTAAGCATGAGCACCGGAATTTCCATGGATTGAGCCGTTTCCAGCCATTCGCTATGTGTGTTTGATGCGTATAGATAACCGCTATGAGCTATTTGTCGCACCCTCCCTTGTTCTATTAGGGTTTTGCTACTACCTATATGATCGGCATGGGGATGGGAATGAATTAATAAGTCAATGGCATCAATGTCGAGTTTATCCAGGGTTGCAATGATGCTACGGCTATTAGAGCGTCCAGCATACCAAGCCGGTCCTGAGTCAACAAGTAGGCTTTTCCCATTGGGCAACTGTACTAGAGTTGCATCACCCTGACCCACATGTAAAAAGATTACACGCAGCGTAGGGCTTGTCCAACGTAGATTGAATACGAACAATCCCATCATCATAACAAAAACAACCATAACCAAACTCATCGATAATGGGGACCTGCTACTTGCTAAACTCCTTTTCCTGCCATGCCCACCAAATCCTTGGATTGGAACCCTTGCAAAGGGGCGATTTATGACCAACCGGTCTACTGATTTGACCTGTATCCATTTCGACCATCTAACCAGGCCCACATATAATGAGGCAATAGTAACGGCTACCAGCACAATCCACAAACTAGAGGCCATTCGCGGTACCTCCAACCAGCTACCTGTTAGCTCCACCATGCCCGCACCCCACCTTAAGCTTAGGTCAAACAAACTGTCTAAAGGGCGCAATAGTAGCGAAAAGGCTTGTTCATTAGGCCAAATCAAGCGAAGATAGCTTCCTATCATTGCCAATGGTAAGCTCAGTGAAAGTAAAGGCAGAAAGAAGGCATTTACCCATGGCCCAATGACCGAAAAAACATCGAAATATGTCAATTGTAACGGTAAAAGAGCCACTTGAAGGGTAAAGGAAATAAAAAATGAGGTAATTATGGTCTTAAAAGTCATGCTCACTAATCGGCGCCACAATGATAACCCGGATAATGGTTGTTTCGATGATCCCCATCTTTTTGAGAATAACTGCTCCAATTCTGGGTAAGCAAGTAGTAAAAAGCTCACCGCTAGATAAGATAGCTGAAAACCCGGGGCAAATAACTGGTTTGGATCGCTAAGTAACAAGAAAAATGCAGACCATGCCATACTATTTATGGGGTTAACCTGTTGAAAGAACAATAATGTACCCACATAAAAAACCGCCATCATCGTTGCCCTTTTTACAGAAACGCTGCCTCCCGTAAACGAAGCATATAAAAACATAGCCCCCATAAAAAACCCGAAGAACAGAGCTTTTTTTATAACCAGCATCCCCCTAAACCTGCCAATTATGTACACACTACGCCGGTTGGAACGGCGACTACTGGTAAATAGTAACCCTGACTGTCCACCAGATTCATGCCTTGGCTTATGATTAAGCCTACGGAGTAAAAGAAAGAACGGGGCCGCCACAAAACCTACATGCAAACCGGAGACAGCCATTATGTGAGAAAGACCTAATTTTGCAAATACTTCTCGATGATGCGATGGTATTTCGTGTTTATAGCCCCAAATAATACCCGCTAGTAACTCTTTATACTTAACCCCATGAACTCCCCCCGTTAGGTCCGCTATACCCTGAGCTCGAACTTCACTAATTCCTAGTTTTTTAGATGTGTTTACATCATCCAGCCAGACCCCCAATAATGATGCTTGAAGTTGTATGTTGCTATTTTTTAAATAAGCTAGTTGATCAAAATCTCCTGGGTTCATACGCTCTTGACGACCAAAACCTTGCACTAAAAATAGGCCCTTATTTTTGAGTAATTCCTGTCCTACAGTGGGCAGAGGTGATTGATCTGACCACATAATTTGCTCTAACCAATCATCCTGAACTAAGCTTGGCACCCCCTTAATCTCAACTGAGTCTGAACGGTCTATCTCGGGCGCTGCTTGTGTGGTATAAGCCCAAATCTGTATCGGCCGCGAAAAGCGCCTATCAAACGCTAACTCTGACTCAAAGGATCGCATTTTATCTGCGCGTATGGTGTATCGATATGCTTGCTTATTTTTGGTTGGGACCACCTCCATTATTTCACCCTCTACCACGCTTAATGCTCCTTCTCGTAACTGCTGATGGCCTAAGGCCGTTATTTCCGCTTCGATTTGCTCCCGTAATCCCGCGTGAAACACCCCACTTAGAACTAGCAGTACTGCGTATATCCCATTTTTATTGAATCGTCTTTGAAAGAGCTTATGTTTCGGCCTGTTTATACATACATTCAATATTTTTATCTTCAGCCTTCCTTGGGTTAATGCTCTTTTCATCAGCTTTCCATGTTTCATTTGGTCCGTTAATAGGTGTAAGGTGATGAGTAGTTGTGCGGCCAATACCATCAGCACGACTCCTATACCTGCGTACATCGCTTTTTCATCCATCACAAATGAGTAGAAGGCCCATCTATGAAGAACTATACCGAGCATATATAACAGTAGAATCCTAAGCGCTGGTTGGGTATTCATTTCTTTCTGTACTTGGGTAATAAATTGAGTTTGGTATCACGCAACCTGTTGAGGTGTGCTGACGTTGCTTTTTTGATGCAGCTTCATGGGTGTTTTTTGTGCTTTGTTTGTAGTAACCAGTAGACCTTAGTCGTAAATTAGCCTTACGTTAAATTTTGTTCGCCTGTATAGTATTACTGATTTGGTCTTGGTGATTGATGCTAATTTTTGCGTAATTCCATGCATCTAACTTTAATAAACGTTGCGGCTATGAAGAGAAAAGATTTTTTAACCAGGGTTGGTTTAGCAGGCGCTGGATTTAGTATTGTTCCTCGTCATGTATTGGGAGGCAAGGGTTTCACTGCGCCTAGCGATACCTTATATATAGGGGCTATCGGGGCAGGTGGAAGGGGAAATGACAACCTACGTCAGTTAGCTCTACATCCAAATGTAAAAGTATCTCATCTGTGCGACGTAGACGAACGTATGGTAAGCCGCGCAAAGGAGGCCTATCCAAATGCGCCTTTCTATAAGGATTACCGAAAAATGCTGGATTCGCACGAATCCGAAATAGATGCCATAGTCGTATCTACTCCAGATCACAATCATGCGGTACAAACGATGGGGGCCATTCAGCGAGGCATGCATGTATATGTTGAAAAACCCTTAACGCATGATATCTATGAGGCTAGGATGCTGACGGAGGCTGCAAAAAAACATAAAGTAGTCACACAAATGGGCAATTACGGGTCTTCAGGTGACGGGGTTCGGCAAATGAAAGAATGGTTACAAGCGGGTATTATTGGGAAAGCCCATACCGTCTATGTTTGGACTAATCGCCCTGTTTGGCCCCAGGGAATTAGCTGGCCGGCAAGTCCCACGCCAGTACCTGATGGATTGGACTGGGACTTATGGTTGGGTACGGCACCATACAAAGAATATGTGGAGGGGCTCGCTCCTTTTAATTGGAGGGGATGGTCCGATTATGGAACCGGCGCACTCGGAGACATGGGATGCCATTTAATGGAAACTCCCTTTAATGTTCTTGATCTTGGCTACCCAGACCGAGTTGAATGTAGTGTTGGAGCGGTGTATGTTGACGAATTCCGGCGCGGAGAGTTTCCTGATGGATTTCCGCCTTCTTCTCATGTGGTATTACGCTTCCCTTATCAAAATGGTGATTTTATAAAACTGCATTGGATGGACGGAGGTATTCAGCCTGCAAGACCCGAAGAATTGGAACCTGATGAACTCATGGGTGATGGGGGTAACGGGGTAATTATTATCGGGGATCGCGGTAAAATGATGTGCGACACCTATGGTCGGAACGCCCGACTTCTCCCTACTCGGCTAAATGGCCTTGTGCAAGTACCCCAAACGCTACCCCGTGTTCCCGAAGGACATCATCACCAATGGGTAAATGCTTGTTTAGCGGGGTATGGCGAGCATGAACTGAGTTCCTCTTTTGATATCGCAGGTCCACTAACCGAAAGTGTGCTGATGGGTAATTTAGCTATACGAAGCTATGACTATAAGGAAGAATACAGTGAGATTTACACCGAAGAAGGGGTGGAGATGGAGAGAATGCGTACTCGCTACCCAGGTCGGGGTATTCAGCTTTTATGGGACGGGCCAACCATGAAGGTAACCAACTTCGAACCAGCTAATGCTTTTATCCGTAGAAAATACCGAGAAGGATGGGGTTCAGGAGCGCTTTAAACTCCCTCTACCCGGAAAATTCCTTGGCCCGTAACACCCACGTAGATATACCCATCGGGTCCTTGTTTAATACTACGCACGCGGCCTATTCCCTGAAGTACTTCAGTTCGTGAAATAACGGTGTCACCTTCGAGTTGGAGTAATTCTACCAATCCAAATTTTAGAGAACCGACCAATAAATGCCCTTTCCAACTGGGGTATCGATCGCTGGTAACAAAGGTCATCCCCGAAGGGGCAATAGATGGAACCCAATACTGAATGGGCTGCTCCATACCCTCACGAACGGAATCCTCAGCAAAAGGAGTACCATTGTAATTTATTCCATAGCTAATGACAGGCCAACCATAATTCTTGCCTGGCTGTATGATATTCAACTCATCGCCTCCACGCGGTCCATGTTCATGCGCCCACATTTGACCTGTGACCGGGTGCCGTTCCATTCCTTGCTGGTTTCGATGGCCATATGAATAAACCGCCTCAATGGCGTTAGCCTGTCCTACAAAGGGGTTATCTTGGGGTATACTTCCATCGTCATTTATTCGATAGACTTTTCCACCGTCGGCAGAAAGGCTTTGAGGATTTACATCCCTATTACCACGATCACCAATGGTAAAATAGAGCGTGCCATCGGTTCCAAACTCGAGGCGACTGCCGTAGTGTACGCCTCTTTTGCTGTTCGGTGTGGCTTTATAGAGTGTTTCTACCTGCTCTAAGCCATTTTCCCCTAATTTTGCACGGATAATTTTGGTGTTCGCCCCCTCACCATCTCCCGCGGTGGATGAATAGCTAAAATAGATCCATCCATTTTCTGCATGATTAGGATGTGTTTGAACATCTAAAAATCCTCCTTGACGCTCAGGATAGAGGTCTCCAAGTACCTCCTTGTATTCCGCTACTATTTCGCCTTCCCGCACCACATATAAAATTCCTGATCGATCCGTAACCAATAACTCACCGCTAGACAACCAATCCATTCCCCATGGCACTTCTATGCCGTTTACATAACTAGTGAAGGTATATTCATTTTGTGCTTGGGGGGTGGAAGAAGCCGCACATGACAGCCAAAATAAAAGAGTAAAGCCCAGGGGGTAAAAAGTGGATTTTTTAAACATATTAGTGATGGTTAAGAATGGTTTGATGAGTAATCTACGATAGAATTGACTTAATTATTGAACATTTGTAACGGGTTTATGCCCATGTGCCTACGTCATGGCTATACCTAACGATATAAAAACTGCCGAAGTTCATCGGTATTCATAAACCCAGTACGCCGCTTTAATTGATTGCCATTTGGATCTAATATTAAGGTGCCAGGAAAAACATAAATGCCCTGCTGTTGAGCCCACGTTCTAGAACTAAGTTCCTGCCCCCGGAAACGTAATGGTTCATCGGTATTTCCGTTCACTTTTACAGGGATATACCCAGCGTCTAAAACCGCCCGTACCGTGGTGTCTGGATATACTTCCCGCTCCATGGCTCGACAGTATTTACACCCATCTTCGTATACATCAACCAGGACTAGCTTATCAGAATCTTTAGCTTCTTGCAAACCTACGTCCAAGCTACGCCAGTCAGGTGCGTTTTGGATTTCTACAGGGGCGGTTTTCTGTATAGCATTGTAGACAAATACACCTAAAAATGCCCCTAAAACAATGGCGATAATAGATTTTTTAGTCATTACATTCTTTGCTTAGCCTCAATTTTATCTAATTATAATAGTATCTTTAACACAACTTATAGTACAAAATATGGGCATTTGATACATGACAAATTCTGTAATAGAGCAATACAAACTTGGAGCCGTACAGGTAAAGGTAAGCGCCTCAGAACGACCCAACAAATATACTGTACATTGTTCCAATGGTGTATTTTCATCGGAATTTACCGTTAGTGAGTACGAGTTTAAGCATTATAGACGACTCATGAATCAGCGTATCACTGAAGCGTTTAATCAGGCAAATGACCCTCATTCCGAATCAGACTCTGACCATGCCTAAGCAAATTGGTAGTTTAATCCTTTATTCTATTGACGATTTACACGAACAGCTTGGCGTTTCTAAGCTTACTTTGAGATCGTACCTTCGTTCTGGTCGTATTAGAGGACGTAAATTAGGGGTAAGTTGGTATGTTACTGAAGAATCATTGCAGGAATACTTCAATGCGCCGGAAAAACGCTCAAGAGACGCAGAAAAACCCAGTAAATCAAACACTCATAATTACCGATACATAGTTCAGGGTATTAATGACTTGGTTAGTGAAACAGAAGAATGTGAAACTACCTCCGATGTAATTGAATTACTTCAGCAACAAGCTATATTGAGTTTATTTCAGGTGAAAATTATGGAGCGCAAGAGTAAAAAAGTGGTTCAGATTCTAAAAGCTCGGGATTTTATTGAGCAACATGGGGCAAAAGAAAAAGACTAAGGGGCACGCTTTTTGAGCTTCGCTATTTTTTTGGCCTAAGTCGGTCATAACTACTTTTTATCCAATATGGATAATTTATAAGACCATCACGCTCACGATTTCATTCTATCCCGCGCTAAAAAACCTTGAACTCGAACGGTACTGCTAATGGTTTTGGCATCATTTATTTCGCCGCTATGTATCATGTCAACTACTTCGTTAAAAGGCACCCTGTAAACGCTCAAAAATTCGTCCTCATCCGTATTTTGTCGCCCAGGAATAAGCCCTTCGGCTAGATAGACATGAATAACTTCATCGGCATATCCTATGGCTGGATAAAAATGCCCAATGTAGGTCCATTCTTTGGCTCGATAGCCTGTTTCTTCCTCCAATTCTCTGTTGGCCGTAGTTAAAGGGTCTTCTCCGCGGTCTATTTTTCCAGCGGGGACTTCCCAAAATAATTGCTGAGCTGGATAACGAAACTGCTGAATGAGCACACAATCCCCATTTTCAAACAAAGGCACTACTGCGCAAGCACCGGGATGCTGTATCCATTCTCTTCGGCCAGTGCTAGCATCTGGGAGGACCGCCTCATCTTTGAATACGTGCAACAAATCTCCTGAAAACACCTTTTCACTGTGCTTTTTTTGCTCTGCAAGGCGTCCATTTAGCCGCAAATTTAAACGGGATTTTTTCATGTGGCTTTATCGAGGGATTGGTTTTAACTTTAGACGCAACAAATATCGTAATAAAACCTGGGTCTTGTCGGTTCAAAATAACATAGATGGTAAAAAATTAGAGGTTAGTGGTAAGGTTTTTACCATTTCTAATTTTATATCATTTTCTAGGGTATTTATTGTGCTACCGGTGGTATATCGGCACTATATCAATGGGTATTCGGTGGATGTAATTATAGGGCTTCTTATAGGATACGGAGTGTTATCGGATTATCTAGATGGATATGTTGCGCGTAAAACTAACACTATTTCAGAGGTAGGGAAGATGATTGACCCCGTTTCTGATAAGGTAGCGGCAGGGTTATTATTCATTTATACCGCTGTTATTGGCTGGGTGCCTTTGTGGTTCTTATGGCTTTTCATTGCACGCGATCTGCTTATTTTATTTGGCTCATCATTCATCAAGCTACGTTATGGAAAAGTGGCTATGAGCACCATTTCGGGGAAAATATCAGTGAATATCATCTCTATTTATTGGATTTCTGTTTTCTTTTTTAGATCGGCCACACTGGTTCATACTGTCTTGCTTTGGTCATCGGTCACCATCATGTTGTTCTCATTTATTATGTATCTTTTACGCTATAGAAACATAATGAAAGGCGCGCGTTTTAATTAATGGTGTATATATGGGATTTTTAGAAAAATTAGGCTTTAAAAAGAATACCCCCTTAGAGAAAGGGGTTGAAGAAAGTCGTAATGGGTTACTGAATAAACTAGGAAAGGCGATCGCAGGGAAAGACCAAATTGACGACGCCATTCTCGATGAGCTCGAAGAAATTTTAATAACCTCAGACGTCGGGGTAAAAACTACTCTCGATATTATCCGACGCATAGAAGAACGGGTTTCCAAGGATAAATATGTTACCAAAGAGGAATTGAATACGTTGCTTCGTGACGAGATTATTGGTCTTTTGATGGAAAACCCCATCGAGCGTTCTGCTGAATTTGATGCGCAATTCCCGGAAACACCACATATAATTTTAGTGGTTGGGGTGAATGGAGTCGGTAAAACCACCACCATTGGAAAGTTGGCACATCGGTATAAATCGGCCGGTAAATCAGTCCTTCTAGGCGCGGCTGATACCTTTCGAGCGGCTGCAGTAGATCAGCTTAAAATTTGGAGTGAACGGGCTCATGTACCTATAATCGAGCAAGGACAGAATGCTGATCCTGCTGCCGTTGCTTTTGACACCGTTGCCGCCGCTAAAGCGAGGGGGGTCGACCTAAGTATTATCGATACGGCTGGCAGATTGCACAATAAAAAAGCGTTAATGGATGAACTCTCTAAAATAAAGAGAGTGCTCTCTAAAGTCGTTCCTGGCGCCCCTCATGAGGTTTTATTGGTGCTAGATGCATCGACTGGTCAAAATGCCCTTCAACAAGCGCGCGCATTTACAGAAGCCGTGGATATTACTGGCTTGGTCTTGACTAAGCTTGATGGCACGGCTAAAGGAGGGATTGTCTTAGGTATTTCTCATGAGTTATCCGTTCCGGTCAAATATATTGGTCTTGGGGAGGGCATAGAAGATTTACAAGTATTTGATAAAAAGGCTTTTGTGTATGCTCTTTTTGGTGAGTAAAGAGTATCACATAGATTTTAATCCTGCCCAAGAATCTCACTTACTGGCATTAAGTCTACATAAAATTCTGTTGGGCTATCGCCCAAATAAAGACGAATCTGCTTTTCTTTGATCATCTCTAAAACCGCTAAAAAGGTGATCGCGACAATTACTCGTTGTTTGACGTCCGCACACAGGCTTATAAAACTTTGCCTCCCTTTTTGTTGTAGTGTGTTTAAAACATATTCAGATTGCTGTTCTATGGTTGCCTCAACTTTTTCCACTCGGTGAACGACATTTTTTCGCTCGATATCTGTTAATACTTTTTTGAACGCGGCGATTAAATCGAACAGTGTTACATCTTGCAGCGCCTCTCCAGATGCTTGCTGCTCAACTTCATCCGCCAGTGGATACCCACGACCATATTTTTTCCGGGTTTCTTCATCTATATCCGACAACTTGAGCGACATCTCTTTATAGCGTTTATACTCCAATAACTGCTGCACTAGTTCATACCGTGGATCCTGCTCGTCTAGTAAATCATCTTCATTAGAGTCCTCTCTTGGCAACATCATTTTAGCCTTAATAGACATTAGATTGCTCGCCATCCACACAAATTCACTTGCTACATCTAGGTCTAATTCTTCAAGTAGATGTAGGTATTCCAAAAACTGATTTGTTATGTAAGAAATAGGGATATCGTAAATATCTAACTCGTCTCTTTTAATAAAAAAAAGAAGTAAGTCTAAGGGTCCTTCGAAGTTCTGTAGTTGTACACGATACATGCATTAAAGCTAATAGGTTATTTGGAGAAAAGCCTTTTAAAAAAATTAACTTTTTTACTTGACTTGTTAGCATAACATTGATAACATGTAACTTATGAGTAAAATAAACTTTAACATATTTATAGGGGCGATCATGAACAATGATTCAGAAGCACTAAATGATTTAACACCTAAGTTGGTCAAGGTATTAACGCGTTATTTGCAAATACGCTTTGGAGCTAGTATAGAAGACGCAGAAGATTGTGTCCAAACAGTGTTGATGAGGGGCGTTAAGCGAATTAAAGAAGATGGGATTGAGAAACCTGAGTCGTTGCTGGCTTATTTCCTTACCTCTGCTAAACATGAATATTTTAGATTAAAAAAAGCAAAGTATTCGGCCCACATTCCATTTGTAGCAGAAGAATATGGCTCAAAAGCATACCAACTTGAGGAAATCTTACAGCAGGAGCGCATGACTATATTAACGGATTGCATTCAACAATTGAACCCTAGTTCGCGTGAGTACATTTTATATTGGTTGAAAAACCCAAGTCACAATGCCCAAGATGTTGCCAATCACTTTGGGATTAATGTAAATGCTGCATGGACTCGAAAACATCGAATTTTAAAAGTACTCCAAGCTTGCTGCCAAAAAAAATTAGATCAATAATGTAAGGAACTTACAGGATTAGGCTCTTTAGGGGGGCATCATCTCATATTCGCTTAAAAGCATCTGCCGTGGCTCGTACTGAGTTATCGCTTTTTGGGCTTTGCATCAACAAATAATTTAAATCCTTCAATCCGTTCATTTGAATGGTTGAAAAGGGTTTTTTGCTCGCAGTCAGTGCAATTAAAAAGGACGTCTAAGGAAGGAAAAAAAAGTAGTAAAGAAGAAAAGTAGAAGTAAATAGTCAAAAAAAACCAAACAGGAAAAACATGTCATCTGCATTATCAAAGGAACATGCAATACTCAAAAAAATCGACCACTATGTAAAGGGCAAGCTTAGCGAAGACGAAAAAGAACAACTTTGGGCAGAGCTCTGCAAATCTGAAGAACTCTTTGATCGCCTTGAACTTGAGCTTTTATTAACACGCTGGGTCAAAATGCATGAGTAAATAGGATGGCGTGTTAACGCATTATTAGACAGGCATCGGAATAGGGGCTTTAGAAGACGAAATGTGCTTCATCATAGCTTTATGTGTGCCTTTTTTTACTCCTTTTTCAGTAGTAGATGCCTTACTGTAGGTACCATCTGATTCAAGCATCCAGCGTTGTCTGTTATCTTTTAAATAGATTTCAAGAACAAAATGTAAATACTTTTTTAGCTGTTCGCTTTCAATGGGTGTTATAGCCTCTACGCGAGCATCCAGATTTCGATGCATCCAGTCAGCAGAGCCTATGGTATAGATCTGCTCTCCGGAATGGTAAAAGTAGTACAGTCTAGAATGCTCTAAAAACCTACCTATTACCGAATGTACTCGAATACGCTCGCTTAACCCCGCAATTCCAGGCCTTAACCGACAAACCCCTCTCACTATTAAGTCTATTTCAACGCCTGCCTTGGAGGCTTCATATAGACGTTCAATGATTTGAGGATCTTCTAAGCTGTTCATTTTGGCAATAATTCTTGCAGGCTTGCTTGCTTTGGCTTCTTCAATTTCGTAATCGATTAAATCCAGCATCCCTTTTCTCATATATCTAGGCGCCACAAGTAATTTATCAAAGCGTTGTTCTGGTGCAAATCCTGTCAGCAAATTAAAGACATTAGTTACATCTTTAGCCATCACCTCATC